>Ga0315277_10000744_pt1 | contig 50223 bp, 34 predicted proteins | sample YL17G05_15_MG_FD_203695 | JGI IMG/M metagenome (GOLD analysis project Ga0315277, IMG submission 203695) | Sediment microbial communities from Yellowstone Lake, YNP, Wyoming, USA - YL17G05_15 | ecosystem: Environmental > Aquatic > Freshwater > Lake > Sediment | place: USA: Wyoming | collected... | reverse complement strand
CCGGGGCGGTATGTAAGGAGCGAGCAACAAAGCCAGCGGGCCTGCGGGCCGCAGCCCGGATGGGCGCGGCGGCGGGCGCTCGCGTCAAAGTGCAAACGTTATTCATTGACAGACCCTTAGACCAATTTGCCATTTTTCAGTGGCATCCTTCGCCAATACGTTAACGAGCGCCAGAGCCACTCAAGTGGGCCGAAGGCGAAGTAGCGGAGCCAGAGCGGGGAGATGAAAAGCTGAACCATCCATATCGCCACGACGATGAGAATCTGATCGACGCGGCTCACGTCGCCGAAAAGACCGAAGCCGTGGCCGTAGAAGAGGGTCGTGCCGATCAGCGTCTGGAGAATGTAGTTGCTGAACGCCGTGCGACCCACAGCACTGAGCGCCGCCTTCGCTCGCGTCAGGCCGGACGACGTGCAGAAGAGCATCAGCACTCCGATCCACCCGATGTCAACGATGATGGCACCCCAATAGTTGTACTGCGTGCCGAAGAAAAACGAGTATCGAACATTCCATGCGGCGGTGACGTTTCTCCAAACGCCGAATCCCACCATCGGCAGGCCGAGGAGGAGTCCGGCCAGCGCCATCTTGGCGTACACGTCGCGCGAACGCTGACCGGCGAGGATGCCGGCTTTGAACAGTGCCATGCCGAGCAGCATGTTGCCGATCGACTTCCAGCCCATCACCAACAAGAGCAGTCCGGTCTCGAAGAAGGCCGCCTCCCTAATGCGATACGGCATCTGCGCGAGCCAGCTGCCTCGGTACGCGGCTACCTCGCGCTGAACCATCTCGGCATTCGGAAGCCAGCTGTTGCGAGTGAACGATGCGATCTGCTCCGGCGGCCAGAATCGCATCGACCAGCCGTTCAGGTACATGATCGCCGATCCGATGGTGAAGAAGAGGGCGGAGAGTACGACGAGGGTGCGCGGCGACTTCCGGCGGAAAAGATACACCACCAGCCCGCACACTCCGTATGTGTAGAGGATGTCCCCATACCACAGGAGGTGCGCATGCAGGAGCCCGAAGAGGATGAGCCACCCCATGCGCCGGCAGTGCAGAGCCGCTCCTGCGCCGCGCGCTTCGGCGCCGCTCATCATGAGCACGATCCCGGCACCGAACAGCATCGAGAAGATGCCGTACATCTTCTGGTCGGTGAGCACATGGCCGACGAACCACACCCACCAGTTCGCCCCCGTGAGATCGCCGTACGCGGTCGGGTTCATGTACGCCGCGCCAACCATCGAGAACGACTGGATGTTCATCACCAGGATCCCGAGAAGCGCAAATCCGCGCATGACATCAAGCGAGGGGATGCGCTGCTTAACCTCAACCGGCGATGCGGGGCATGCGGCGGCAGGCGTGTGGGTGGACACCGGAGAAGCTCTTGCGCGAGCGCGTTAAAAAGTGAGAAGGCTAAAAGGCAGAAAAATCGCCGATAAGATGAGATAAACAACGAATCCGATCAAGCAGACTACCACTGCCCGGCCCATGCTCTGATAGTCCAGCGCCTGCCGTACGGCGATCACCATGGTCACGAGCGTCCAGATGGCAATCACAAAAAGGATGATCCGACCGAGAACTGGAATGATACCCAGAACAGCGAGCACCCCGGGGGCGGCGGAGAAACCCGTGGTGCGGAGAAGCTCCCCCACGCCCGATTTTGTTTGTGGCTCGGGCATTAACTTTGTCCCGATGATGTAAGCGAGAGATGCCCAAATCACCCAGCCCACGAGGGCAAAAACCGTGGCTCGCATCAAGCCGAAACCGCCCTGGCCAATGTTGCCGATGCCGTGGGCAATGCTCGACAGAAGTACCACGGCCATCGCCTGACCGGTGGCGCTGACGTCGCCTTCCACTTCTTCATAAGTCTGAATGTTCAGGGTTGCTGCACCGATCATGCGATCTACAAAACTCGCCATACTTCCCCCTCGAAGAAACCTCTCCACAGGATGAAAATTGCCGCTACTCCAACCTGATTGAATTCCACCGCACATCATACACCGAAGAGTCACATCCGGCAGTTGCAGGATTGTTCGCGAATTCTTTGTGGATCTTTGTGATTTTTGTGTCATCGTGTTGTCGTTTCAAAAGACAACACGATGACACGAAGGTCACGAAGAAAAACAAAGGCAATTCTCCATGAAAATCCTCTCTTTTAGCCGATATTCCGTCCTTCTGGTAGTCCTCTTCCTTCTCTTGATCCAAGCCAGCGTATACCCACAAGGCGCCGGGATTATTGACTTGCCGGGCTTGGACAAGTTGCCCGTCATCAAGGAGCTTCCTGATCCGTTTCTCCTGAACAATGGCAGGAGGGTCAGCAGCAAAGCGGATTGGGCCAAACGCCGCGAAGAACTCACAGCAATGGTGCTCTACTATGAGTACGGGCACCTCGCTCCGGCGCCTACTAACCTGACCGCAACCGAGCTCTCCTCAAAAAAAGTCGAGGAGTTGAACGCCACCGAGAGGCAGTTGCTGCTATCCATGGGCCCAGGGGGAAAAATCGGGTTTCATCTGATTCTCACCATTCCCGGGGGCAAAGGCCCGTTCCCTGTCGTCGTTAAAGGCGATCTCTGCTGGGGAAGAGTAGCCCCCTCCATGATTGCGGACGCAGTGAGACGCGGATACATCACGGCGGAGTTCGATCGTACCGAACTGGCGCCGGACAGTGCAGGCCGCACGAAAGGCGTTTTTCCGGCATACCCTGGCTACGACTGGACAGTACTTGGTGCATGGGCCTGGGGATTCCATCGGACCGTGGATTACCTGATGACACAGGGCTTCGTGGATCCCAAGCACATCGCAATCACCGGACACTCACGGGGCGGCAAGGCCGCCTTGCTTGCGGGAGCTCTTGATGAGCGGATCGCGCTCACCGCTCCGAACGGCTCCGGCTGCGGCGGGGCCGGCAGCTATCGTGTTCTCGGCGAGAAGTGCGAAGACTTGGCTGCAATCACTAACCGGTTTCCCTACTGGTTCCAGCCGCGCCTGAAGGAGTTTGTCGGGCACGAGGATCAGCTTCCCTTCGACCAACATTCTCTCAAAGTGCTGGCCGCGCCGCGCGCGCAGCTGAGCACCGAGGGTTTGGGCGACCTATGGGCCAATCCCTTGGGCACGCAGACAACCTATCTCGCCGCGAGGCAGGTCTATGAATTCCTCGGCGCCGGCGACAAGATTGGAATTCACTTTCGCGAAGGGAAACACGCCCAGAACGAGGAAGACTGGAAGGCGCTTCTCGATTTCGCGGACTGGCAGTTCTTCAATAAGAAGGTGGCAACGCAGTTCGGCCGGTTGGCTTTTCCCGGCGCGCCCAAAGGGTTTGCCTGGTCGGCGCCACGGTAACTGCTCCCGGAAACTCGGGGATAGGCACGAAGGGCGCTCCATTTCACCGGGAAGCCACATTGCTGCGGCGCTGTGCTTAGTCGCTCAGGTATAGGGTGATGGCCTCGTCGAGCCGATTCATGTCACTCGTTCGAGCCACCCCAGCGACGTCCTGGACTCGCGCCTTGCTGACCTGCCGAATTCCGGGAAGGACGGCAAATGAGCTTTTCCCCCGGGGAAGTTCGAGACGCAGACGCAAAGGCCAGATCTCCGGTGCCTGCGAAGAAAGAGGCACCACGACCACACTCTGGAGGATCATGTTCTGATCCGAGTTGGATATCACAATCGCGGGCCGAGTTTTGCCCAGCTCCGGCGGCGACACCGGTTCGAGATTCACCCAGCAGATCGTTCCCCTCTTCATCGACGACTCCGCCTGGGCAATGCGGCAAGATCGGCTTCATCCCACTCGCGCATCCAGGTCCGCTCTTCGGCGTTCGAGGCCACGAATGCCTCGTAAGCGACCGCGGCCTCCGCGAGCTTTCTTCGCCGCAGATCCTTCCGAAGGACTGCCCGCACAAAGGCTGAGACGCTGGTGCGTGCCGGCTTTGCCTGCTCCAACTCTTGGAGTAGTTCTCCTTCTAGCTTGATGGTAGTTGCCTTCATGCTCGAATTCTACTGCCGATCCGACCCCGCCGCAACAGTTCATTGCCCCCCGCAAGTTGGGATTGGGGGGTACACCCTGTTTTCGGCATAATCAGCCGGGAAGTGTCCCGGTTTACACTCAATTTCGCTGGATTCTCTTTACGGATCCAATTGAAGTAGCTACTATGATTTCATAGTAGCTACTTCAAGGGAATTTTCATGCAGAGCGTGACATCGAAGGACTTAAAAAAACCGCACCGGATAGATTCTGTGCAGAGTCCGAGCCGGGGCGACCGTCGCGGTCACGAACCGCGGCCGGCGCGTCGCCATCATCTCACCTGCATTCTCGCATTTCGCCGAATGCTTGAGATCAGGCTACCCAATGCTCGAGCGGAGTTGTCAGGAACTCCTCCAAAGCAATGCCTTGCGAGCCGACCAGCAGTTGGCGCTTCACAGGAAACGTTCGGGCGAAGGCATCTATGCCTGGGAGTGCGGTCTCGCGGCGTCCGCTCTTGACTTCGATGGCAGTCAGTGAATCCCCGGCGGCGAGGACGAAGTCCACCTCGCGGCCGCGGTCGAGCCAATAATGCACCTGGATTCCGGTGCCGGTGGCGCTGTTCAGGAGATGTGCACCGACGGCAGACTCCAACAGGCGGCCCCAGTGTTCGCGGTTGGAGTGAATGTTTGTGAAAGTGGTGTGGGCAAGCGCGGTCATCAGCGCAGTGTTGAGCACCTGGAGTCTGGGGCTGGAGCTGCGCTGGCGCACCTCCTGTCCGGCATATTTGGACAGACCTGCGAGGAGGCCGGCGCCTTTGAGCAGGTCAAGGTAATGCGCGAGGGTGACCGTGTTGCCGGCGTCCTGCAATTGTCCGAGCATCTTTTGGTAGGAGAGTACCTGCCCGGAGTAGTTGCAGCCAAGATGGAACAAGCGGCGGAGTAAAGCTGGCTTGTCCACGCGCGTCAGGAGCAGGATGTCGCGGGAGATTGTTGTTTCGATCAGGGCGTCTACAAGGTATCGACGCCAGCGTTGCTCCTCCTCAATAAGCGATGCCGCGCCCGGATACCCGCCGAAGTAGACGTACTGATCGAGGGACCAGCCGAAGGCGGCTTTCATCTCCGAAAAGGACCAGTGCGGAACCGGAATGATCTCAAAACGGCCTGCTAGACTTTCAGTCAGGCCCTTCTGCACCAGAAGCGGCGACGATCCGGAGAGAAGGACGCGAAGCGGTAGCTCCGCGGCAGCGTCTTCATCCCACAGGCGCTTGATCGTCTCCGACCAGCCGTGAACCTGCTGGACCTCGTCAATGATGAGCAGAGCCGGCTGAGCCCGGCTGCCTTTGCGCGTGAGCGTCCGCGCGATATCCCATTGCTGATTGACCCATGCTCGGTCTTGGAGTGTTGGCTCGTCTGCGGAGGCGTAATGCGCTGGGATAGCCAGCTCCTGCGCGACCTGGCGCGCGAGTGTGGTCTTGCCCACCTGGCGCGGCCCCGCGAGCACCTGCAGAAAGCGGCGGGGCTCCTTCATTCGCTTAAGAAGTGTTGGGAACAACTCGCGTTTGAACTGTGCCTTCATAGGAGCCCTTACGATTTACTCACAACACCGAGCAAAATTACTCACATTTTTTGCCGTGTCAACACCGGAATCTGAACCGTGGGCGGGCGGCCAGCCGGATTTCCGAAACTGCTGGGCATCCCGCGTTACACTCGCCGTGGCCCAGCAAGCTCGCTTAAAATGACTTCTCGATCTATTGACGGCTGCCCCGATGCCGCTTTCGGCTGTCTTGGCAGTTGGATAAACATGCCGGCAGCGAGTGTTGTGACCAGGTGTTCGGCTGAGAGAATGTCCAAATGACCACGCGTGAGCTGACCGTCCAGCTGCCAATCACAGTATCGGAGGACGAGGCCAGACTCCTATTCGCCGTCAAGCTGTACGAAGTGGGCAGAGCATCCCTGGGACAGGCTGCCCGCGTGTCGGGATTCTCCAAACGCGCATTTATGGAGATCCTTGGGCGATATAACGTACCCGTCATTAACTATCCCACCGAAGACCTGGCACTTGAGATCGAACCGTGGGCGGGCCCGTTGTGGCCGATAGTGCTGTCTTGAGCGCGCTTGAGCGAACTGGCACCCGTCAGATTCTTGCAGCCCTGTTCGAAGAGGTCCTCATCCCGCCTAGGTAGACCATGCATGCACTGTCGATGCGGACAGAGGGTCTAGTATATCAAAGCCGGGAACGTCCGCTCCCCAAGATGCACATTGCGGCGCGCCACAGGACCCGTTCGATCTTTCCTTTGCCGTCTCCATCCGTAACCTTAGTTGCATACTCGCGCAAAGTGCGCACGCCGGGGGAAACGGGTTTCTGTGTCTCCCACCGCCAGAGCAGCAGATCCACTGCCCTGGCGTACAGCTGCGCGCGCTTATCGGGCAACTCTTCGTCATCGGTGTGAACCCAGGCCATGAGGGTGAGCTGCAGCGGATTGCCGGCTAACCGATGCAGGTCCGGCTGCCGTACCGCACGCATGAGCTTCGGCCGCAAGACTTCGGCCTCAGCTTGGCCGAGTTTCTGGTTGTCGACAAGCTCCTGGTGCTAGGCAGCGATGAACTGATCGATCTTCTCGCCATCGAATAGCGGGGTCAGATTTGGACACGTGGATTTGGTGTATCACAGATGGCGCAGTTTGCCATATAGGCAGGAACTCAGAACCGCGACCGGAGCGGGAGAAAGTGTCATAAAGGGCAGAGTGATCGCCAATCCATCTTTCCCGGGTGACTGTGGTTACGCATCAATTCACGCATGGGGATCCCGCTCGCTGCGCTCGCGGCTCTGACATCTTGCCTTCGGGGCCGCGGACCTGAAAAGTGAGTGCGGGGGGCGGGGGATCAAAAGCGAGAAGCGGGGGAGACCATCACTACTCGAAAACCGAGATTGAGGTTGCGATTGTCGGGATGGCCGCAGTCGCGGCTGGCACAGCGCGCGAAGCGGCAGTCGGCGCTGAAGGAGCCGCCGTAACGGGATAACGGGCGACGTAATAGTCTTGCAGCTCGATCCTTTGCTGCGGGACTTCCCTTGCATACCATTTTCTTTCGCCGCCGAACTTTTTGATCAGAGCAGGAATATCTTCCTTTTCCCAACCCCATTTGCTCCTGCTACACAGGTAAACGGCCCAAAGCGTCCATCAACTCCAACGAGATTTTTGAAGCCGGAGACTTTCAAGCGGGTTAATATCGCGCGCCTCCTGGGCGGCTGAAAAAGGGCACTTTAGTCGAGCTCATTGTAACTCACACTACCGCAACCTCCCTCCTTTGCCTACCAATCACTCGGGCCAAACTGATAATTTCCGGTTTGCAGGATAGCGTAATGGTGAATGAGTTCACGGCGAGCGAGGAAGAAGGAGTGCGGCTTTGCGGACTTTGACTGTGCCTCATCCCGTCGAAGGCTCAAGACCGGCAAGGTTTAAACGACAATGGATGTTGGAAAACTCCAGCTCACCCTAAACGAGTGCGAACCAATCGAGACTACCTGCAGTTTTTGCGGACGAGGAAGGTGTCAGCTCTCGAAACTTAGGGCTCGCGCAGGAATTAATTGGCATTTTGGCGCGAGCGCCGGGTGGGCAGCTCCGCCGGTCGTCTCGCCTGCGGCCGTTGCGCGCTTCAACCTCTGGAGGATGTCTCCTTGCTTGATGGTCGTGGCCATCAGGCTGGGATGTCAGAACCGCGAGCGAAGCGAGCAGGATAGGTCAACATGATTCGATACCCTATCAAACACAGATAAGAAAAGCCTGATTAGGAGAGAAGTGTCGCCCTCATGCTGCGTTATCCCGCTCCCTGCGGTCGCGGCTCTGAGATCCTGCTTATGGGGCGGCGGGCACGCGGATTTCCTTCCGTTCACGTATCCACTGGTGATTTCCATACACGGTCTCCCAGGCCCCTGCATGAGCAACCCTCCTCACCTGCCGTAGAGAGCTTCCATCTGTCCAGTGGCGCGGGCAAGATCCGCACGTGCCTGGTTGTGCCGGTAGAGAGCATTGATTTGGCTGTCGCCGGCGCGGGCCAGCTCGCTTTGCGCCGTGACCACTTCCAGGTTGTTGGCGACTCCCGCCTCGAATCGGTCTCGCGCCTGCGTTACCTCTTCATTCGCCAGCTTCAACGCCAGGTTTGCAACTTCGACCTCATTGCCCGCCGACTCGAGTTCAGCCTTGGCTACCTGGACCTGGAGAGTTATCTGGTTTCGCAGTTCCTGCTTCTCCTGCCCAACCTTCTTGAGCTCAAGTTCTGCCTTCGCTCTCTCAGCTTTGATCTGGCCTCCCGTAAAGAGAGGGAGCGAGAGGGTCATGCGGTACTCGTAGATGGGGATAGAGTTTGTAACAGAGAGCCCCTGATAGGCCCAGGAGCCCGTTGCGCGAATGGCAGGCAAGCTGGAAGCTCTCGCCGCGTCCTTCAGTCTGGAGACGGCCATTTCGCGTGCCTGCAGGGCCTCCATCTCAGGCCGCTTGCCGTGCGCCTGCTCCAGATCCTGTCCGGCTTCACTGGGCGGAGTTGCGAGAAATTTCATCTCATCGGCCAGTTCTATCTTCCGCTGCAGATCGAGGTTCAACAGCCGCGAAAGGCCATAAAGCGAGGTTTTCAGCTGAGTAGCGACAACGATCACGCTTTGCTTTTCAGCCTGAAGTTGCACGTTGGCTCGCAGGGTGTCGATACCGGTGCCCACGCCATTCTCCTGAAGGTCAGAGGCGAGTTTGTAGAGCGCCTGTGCCAGTTCCACGCGCGACTGCGCTGCCGCCAGCGCAGCCTTTGCCCTCAGGCAGCCGAAGTATTGAGAGACGACGAGCAGCGTGATCTGCTCGCGCACGCTTTGCGACTGCGCCGCCGTTCCTTTGGCGGCATAGTCCGCCGCCTGCCAGCGTCGCCAGAGAGTTAGATCGAACACAGGCACGGAATAGCTCGCGCCCCCCTGAAACTGCTGGAAGGGACCAATCTGACGAGGAAAGAGCGGAATCGGCCTGCCGGCAAGCGCCTCGAAGTTGCCGCGCAGCGCGGCATCAGTCAACTGTACCCCCACCTGCGGGAGTAATTTGGACCACGCCAATACCTTGTCTTGCTCGCTCTGTGCTAGATTAATGCTCGCGATCTGTACTTGCGGATTCTGTTTGAGTGCAAGCTGGACGGCATCCCGGAGGGTTAACCTGATAGAGGAACTCTCATCGCTCCATGAGATGGAGGTTCCCCCAAGCAGGATTATAAGGAAGGAGCAGAGCGTCGCTCTCCGAATTATGATCTTCAGCATGATTTCCAACCTTTCACACGACATCATGGGAGCAGGTGAAAGCAAAAACACCCATCTCGAGGATGGACTTTTAACACATTGATTCGTGGAGTATTGGGATAAAAAGGTGTGAGGGAGCAGTTTTTAAAACCTCACCGCCAAGACACTAATCAATTGCGGATTACGGATTGTAGATTGCGGATTGCCCATTTAGTTTTTTCAATTCGCAATCCGCAATTGTTGGATCGGGGGCAATTCCTCAGCAATGATCTGATCTTTAACTTGCTGATAGGTCGCCTCGCTTAAGAGGATCTGATCGGCGGCGGCTACCGCGCACAAGCGGGCGGCTAGATTCACATCGTGCCCGATCATCGTGTACTCCAGCCGTTTTATGGAGCCGAAGTTTCCCACCATCGTGTCGCCGGTGGAGATGCCTATTCCAATGTGCGGAAGCTCGAGCTTCCCCTTCCACCGATCCATGACCTGGTGGTGGGCGTTTTGCATATCCAGCGCAAGCCGGACGGCGCGCAAAGTATGGTCGTGCTGGCGCTCAGGCGCGTTGAAAAAGCACATAACCGAGTCGCCGATGTACTTATCGAGCGTTTCGTCATTCCAAAGGAAAAGAGCGCTGAGATCGGTCTCCGCTTCTTCGGTAAGGCAGCTCATGAACGCGGAGGTAAGTTCCTGCTCGTCCGTAAGCTGGTCGCGCAAGCGGCCGATCTCACGCATGAGGGCGATAGAACGAGTCTTCCAACGGAGCTGATCTTCCAGATCTGCAACAATGCTCATGACGCTCCCAAGATAGCATGAACTATTGATAAGGGGACATTCCGATTTTCCAATCCTGCCTAACCAATTCGATTATTTCAACCGGTGGTAGGAATTCTCTTGTTAGCTATTGAGTGCTGGAAAATCGGAATGTCCCCTTCTTCGCTATTCGTAGTGCAAGGCAATTATCGGGTCGATTTTTGTCGCGCGGCGGGCGGGAATGTAGCATGCCAGAAGCGCCACCAAGGACAGAGCGAGCGCAATGCCCACAAATGTAGTGGGGTCGGTCGCGCGGACGCCGAAGAGAAGGTTGGCCAGCAATCGTGTCAGTCCGAAAGCACCGGCGATGCCGACCGTGACTCCTAGGATGGTCAGGCGCATGCCTGTTCCCACCACCATACGCAGCATGTCGCCCCGATCGGCGCCCAAGGCCATCCGGATGCCGATCTCATGCGTGCGCTGCTGGACCGAGTACGACATGACGCCGTAAATGCCGATCGCAGCCAATAGAAGAGCGATGCCCGCGAACACGCTGAGGAGAAGCATGTTGAAGTTCTGACGCGCTGTTGATGTCGAAACAACCTGTTGCATGGAACGGACGCCGGTGATCGGGAGGAGTTGGTCCACCGTCATGACTTCGCGCTGGATAGCCGAGGCAAGGCTCAAGGGATCCACCGAGGTTCGAATCACCCAACTGGTAGGTAACACCTGATTCATCAGGACCGTTAAGTTGTCAACTACCTGACCAAAAGGTATGAATATGGTCGGGGTTGCCGGCTGGTCCAGGCTGGTTTCGCGCACATCGCCGACGATCCCGACGATTTGGCGCGGCGGTTCTTCAAACTCCTTAGCTCCCTTGCCGACGGAAATGCGCTGCCCGATAGGATCTTCGCCGGACCAGAATCGGCGGGCCATAGCTTCGTTGATGATCGCGACGCGCGAAGCCATTCCGGAATCCCCATCCGCAAAAAATCGGCCGCGCAGCAGCGGAGTGCCAATCGCCTGGAAGTAGTGCGGCCCGGCCAATCGCCACTGCACGTCGCCGCCGCTGTCCGGCGCCGATTGAGGGCGGCCTTCGACAACAAAAGGCATATCCGGTCCGAGTTCAAGCGGTAAGGCAACCGCGGGCGACGCAAACTGCACGCCGGGCAAAGACTCGATCCGGCGCAGAACCTGAACCGTGAAGCTCTCTACCGCTGCAGTGTTGGTGTACTTCGACCCCGACATGGATGTCTTCATGGTCAGCACGTTTTCCGGATTGAAGCCGGGCTTCACCAGGCGGAGCGAGACAAATGTGCGGATGAGAAGTGCGGCACCGATGAGGAGGATCACGGCGAGCGCGATTTCGGACACGACTAGCAGGCCGCGCGTGCGATTGCGGCGGAGGCCTGGTGTTGTTCGGCCGATCCCTTCCTTGAGTGTCTCGTTCAGGTCCGGCTTCGAAAGCTGAAGTGCGGGCACGAGCCCGAAAATGATGCTCGTCAGCATCGAAATAAGCAGGGTGAAGCCAACAACTCTTGCATCCGGCAATGCGAATGAAGCGGCAAGATTGAATTCCTGCGCGCGCGGAATGTTACCCGGGCTTACCGCTAGGAGCAGCCGAAGCCCCCACGATCCGAGCAGCAGTCCGATGGCGCCGCCGATGAAGGCCATGAGAACGCTTTCCGTCAGAAGCTGCCGGATCAGGCGGAGGCGGCCGGCACCCACTGCGATTCGGATGGCAACCTCTTTGCTTCTCCCCGCTGCGCGGGCCAGAAGGAGATTGGCGACATTGGCGCACGCAATGAGCAGAACAAACGTCACGGCACCCAGAAGGATCAACAGGGCGGGGCGGATATCCCCGACCATGCTTTCCTGCAAGGGTATGAGCCGGATGCTTTCGTCGCTATTCCAATCGCCGTGGTAGACCTGGCGGAACCGCTGCGCGACCGTCTTCAGCTGAGCCTCGGCCTGTGCGCGCGTGATGCCGGCTTTGAGGAGCGCGGTCCCGAAGAGGTAGTGCGCATCATTGGTGGAGTTGGGGTCGGCTTGAAGCGGAATCCAGGCATCCGCGGGAGGATTGGGTTGAAAATCCGGGGAAATAATCCCGACTACCGCGGTAGGCTCTCCACTCAAAGTAATGGTTCTTCCGACAATGCCGGGGTCCCCGCCGAAGCGCCTGATCCACAAGCCATGACTCAAGACGACCACACGTCCACCGCGTGGCATGTCTTCTTCCGGGAGGAAGGTGCGCCCAAGCGCAGGTCTGGCGCCGAAAAGATGAAAATACTCCCGTGAAACATGAACTCCCCGAATCTGCTCGGGCTTGTCGCCGCCGGCAAGATTCAGACCCGGTCCGACAAAATCGTAGGCTGCAAATTCCTCGAACACCTGGCTGTGTCGCTTCCAGAACGTAAAATTCGGGATGGAAATTGAAATCCCGTAACCGCTGGCGAAGCCACGCACGGCCAGCATGAGCCTTTCCGGATTTGGGTAGGGCAGAGGTTTCAATAGAACGGTGTCCACGACTGTGAAGATGGCGGTATTGGCGCTAATTCCAAGCACGAGCGCGAGCACAGCAACAGCGGTGAATCCGGGATTCTTCACCAGCATGCGGATGGCAAGCCGCATGTCCTGAAGCAGAGTCTCCATGTGTATATCTCTCCTCTCTGTCAGGAATACGGGAATCCGCGCTTTAAAGTTTCAAACCTGCCACGAGAAAAGCAGGCAGCAGGCAGTGAGAGCCCAGTAAGAAGTAGGCTTCGGGTTTGGATACTGCCTGCTGCCTGCCGCCGCTTCTCAGAAGCTGTGAAAGAATCGGGGACATTCCGAATTTCCAGCTTTCCTCCGCTGAATAGAAAAGATCAACCGCTGGTTGATCCGTCCGATTCAGCTGGGCAAGTCGGGAAATTCGGAATGTCCCCGATTCTTTCACAGCTTTTCAGTTTGCCAGGTAGAGGCCGAAGGTAGCGATCGTAGGTGAAGCGAGCGCCTTGTTGATCACCAGCCGCACGCGCCGGGCGGTCAGCTTTTCAAAACGGTCCAGCTTTTTATGGCCGATCGTCGTGCCCGTGGAAATTGTCTTCCATGCACTTCCATCCCAGCATTCCAGGTGGTACACCTCAACGCGCTGCCCGAGTGAGATTGCTTCCTGCACGTTCGAGATATTGAATTGGGTGGGTTTGCCGAGATCGACTTCAAGCCATGCCGATGTGACCTTATCATCCGTAGCCCAGTACGTGTTCGCATCGCCGTCGAGCGCACGTGCAGGCCCATAAGCTCGATCCCCGCCGCGCGTGTTGCTGGCGACGGCGCGCTTGTGCCCGGCCAGGTCCGTCTGGAAAATGCGGTTCAGCGCCTGCCTGAACTCCACCAATCGCTGAACATCGGGTTGGCTCAGCAGGCCCTGATCATTCGGAGGGACATTGAGAAGGAGGAGGCTGTTTCTTCCAACCGACTTGAAGTAGAGGTCGATCAGGTTCTCGACCTGCCGAACCTTTGCGTCTTCCTTCCTGTGCCAAAACCAGCCCGGCCGGATGGACACGTCGCATTCGCCGGGCCGCCAGATCGCGCCTCCGCGCGTTCCGTGCTGCAGTGTGTCGATGATGGCCTTGCCCGGCGCACCCGGGTAAGGCACAGCTGCGGGATCGATGGTTGACCAGCACGGGTCGCCTGCAAAGCCTTTTTCATTCCCGATCCAACGGATATCGGGGCCGGCATCGGAAAACATAACCGCATCCGGCTGATACTTGCGCACAACAGCCCGGTAGCTTTCCCAATCATATTCCTGCCGCTTGCCGTTCGGCCCTTCGCCGCAGGCGCCGTCAAACCATACCTCGGCGATCGGTCCGTAGCCGGCCATGAGCTCCGTCAGTTGATTGCGGTAATGCTCATTGTATTTCGGCGAATCACCGTAGCTTTTTTCATGCCGATCCCACGGAGACAGGTAGATTCCGAGCTTCAGGCCTGCCTCCCTGCAGGCTTCCGCGAGCTCCTTCACCACATCACCTTTGCCGCCGCGCCACGGACTGTTCTTGACGGAGTGTTCCGTGTATTTGCTGGGCCAGAGGCAGAAGCCGTCATGATGCTTGGCTGTCAGAATGACGATCTTAAATCCTCCCGCTCTTGCGGCGCGCACCCACTGACGCGCGTCCAGCCGGGTGGGATTGAAGATTATCGGATTTTCCTTGCCCTCTCCCCACTCGCGGCCGGTGAAGGTGTTGACACCGAAGTGCAGGAACATTGTTGTCTCGCAACGCTGCCAGTCCAATTGAGGATGTGTAGGAAGCGGCGGCAACGGCTTAGGCGCATCGGCGGGAAGCGCCAGCACGATTGCCACAACCGGAACCAGCAGAATCATCATGCCTTTGTGAAGTACCGTCATGCCAACTCCTCTCGTCCGGTCAGATCAGCCAGGGTCAGTTCTGCGACAGACTTGCGCACCAAGTGCGCTTCCTTCAGTAGCGCCGCGGGGAAGGTCTGTGCCACGGCTACACAACGCATTCCCGCGGCTCTTGCAGCCTCGACACCGTTGACGGCATCCTCGACGACAACGCATCGGCTCGGCGATATGGCAAGTTTCTGCGCGGCATAGAGAAAGATGTCCGGCTCAGGCTTTCTCCGCTCCACATCTTCACCGGTCACGACGGCGTCCCATTGTTCGGGCGGCAATCCGATCTCGCGCAGGTTTGCGTCAATCTTGATGGCATCGGCGCTCGAGGCAAGCCCGATCTTCAGGCCGGCCCGCCGGCACGAACGGACGAGACTCTGCGCGCCAGGGAAGGCTCGCAGATGCTTGGGCACCAGGTCGAGATAGATTTCGTAGGTGCGCTTCTTGGCGGAGAGAATGTCGAGGGGGAATCCATATTTCTCTGCGACCCCTCCGATGTAGCGGTTCTCGCCCGTACCGACGAAGGATCTGAAATCCTCCGGCTGGACCTCCAGGCCTTTTTCCTTGAACATCGCCACGGCGGCCGCGCAGATGAGCGGCTCGGAGTCTGTGAGCACGCCGTCCATGTCGAAGATCACAGCTCGAATGTCACCCGCATCGTTCATCCCTCTAGCCTCGCTGATTCCGCCTCGCGCGTCAACAACCAACACTGCGCAAACAGTGGCCGGAATTCTTGGTGAATCTTCGTGGTCTTGGAGTCTTGGTGGTGAGGCTTTTAAATGCCACCACCAAGACTCCAAGAACACAAAGGACACGAAGCCCATCCCGCAGAGCCTGTATCCTGGATTCAGACACTGGCAATGACCCAGTTAGTAGGAGAGGCCCGAAGGGCCGGGAGAGAATAGCCCCGCGCGTGAGCGCGGGGTTTGGCACGTACAGCGTAATGAGGCCTGAAAGGCCGGCACATTTCACCTGATAGGTCCCAGTACCGCGCCTTCGGCGCTCGACTGCCAAATATAATCTCATCCCGGCCTAACGGCCGGGCCTATTTCCTGGCGGCCCTTCGGGCCTCTCCCGCAATCCGGGTACTCGCTACTGTCTGAACTGCAGAGCCTGTATCCTGGTCCTTGACGCTAAGTCTAGCAGGCCCTATACTTGGAGGTTGCTGTTGACGCTTGGAATCTTCCTGAGAATCCCTCGGAAAGGCTGAATCCATGACACGAAGATGGTTCCTGATAGCGGTAGCTATCGTCCTGCTAACCACGGCTAGTGCCGGTTGGGCTGCCACCGAATTCTTCCGCGTCGAAGACCTTCGGCCCGGAATGAAGGGAATCGGCAAGACCTGCTACCAGGGAACCAAGCCCGAGGAATTTCAGGTCGAGATTATCGGGGTCATGCGCGGTGTGAGCCCGGGAGGGAACGCGGTGCTAGCGAAGTTCTCCGGCGGCCCCCTCGGCCAGACCGGTGTCTTCGAAGGAATGAGCGGCAGTCCCGTTTTCATCGACGGCAAGCTCTTGGGAGCCTTGGCCTTCTCCTTCCCTTTCTCGAAGGAAGCCATCGGCGGCATTACGCCAATCACCCAGATAGTCGACGCCTTCAAGGAGTCGGGCACCTATTCTTCCAGCCCCAAGGTCATTCTCAAAAACAGCATGCTTTGGAATTACCAGCTTTCTCCGCCTCAGAACATAAAGGACCAGAGCCTGCTGATTTCGCCGCTCGACACACAGCTTCAGCCGGCACTCGCGCCGTTTGGCGGGCACGCGCTGGTCCCGATTTCTACTCCGCTCAGCCTGGCAGGTTTCGGTCCCGAAACTCTTAAGATATTTGCTCCGCAGATCAGGGCGCTGGGAATGACTATCCTGCAGGGGACGGCAAGTACATCCTTGCAGGCCGCAGGCGCACCGAAGACCGCCCGTCCCGTGGACAACGCACCGATAGAGCCGGGGTCGAATATCGTCGTCCCTCTGGTTCGAGGTGACCTCGACGCGTCCGCCGGAGGCACCGTCACCTACGTCGACGGAGACAAGCTGTATGCCTTTGGGCACCTCCTCTTCGATCTCGGTTTTACTGAGCTGCCGATGCACAAAGGCTACTCGCTCACGGTCTTCCCGAGCCTGCAAAGCTCGTTCAAAATCCTGGAAACCGGTGAGCCCGTCGGGACAATCCGGCAAGACCGAGAATCAGGCATTTACGGAATCCTGGGAGAAAAAGCCAGGATGATCCCGATACAGGTCCACATGACCACCAGCCGGGGCGTCAAGAAGGAACTCAAGTTCGAAGTTGCGCGCGACCGCTTCCTCACTCCTTTCCTGATCAATCTTACGGTGTACAACAGCATTGTCTCTTCGGAGCGAGCGCTGGGGGTGCAGACTCTTCAGGTAAAGGGAAAAATCAGCATCAAGGGAGAGCAACCGGTCGAGATTGAGAATCGCTTCTCCTCCGACAGCAACGCTCCGATCTTTGCTTCCCTTTCGATCGCAGTGCCGGTGAACTTCCTGCTGGCCTCCGGATACAAGAATTTGGACTTGGAAAACATAGACCTTAACATCACCGCCCAGGAAGACGACCGAGAGGCGGTGCTGGACTCCATCCGCTTCGACCGCACCGAAGTTCGGGCAGGGGATGCCGTGGATCTGCAAATCCTCTACAGGAGACCGAACGGAGAAACCATCCAGGATTCGTATCCGATCAAAATACCATCGGATGTAACTCCCGGCCCCTTGTCGCTGCTGGTGGCCGACGGCACGACTCTCATGACCAGGGATGCCCGGGAGCAAGGTGAAGAGCTGATACCTCGGGACCTTTCTCAGCTCATCAAGTTTATCAACAACATTCGCAAGAACGATCGCCTGTACGTGCGTCTTTTCCGCCAGGAAGCTGGAGTCGTCGTCAAAGGAGAGGGATTGCCCGGGCTGCCTCCGTCCATCCTCTCCATTCTGAGATCCGAGCGCAATTCGGGGGGAATGACCCCGATTCAAACTTCGGCGTTCATGGAGTACGAGCTTCCACCCTCTGATTATGTAGTCGCGGGCTCGCGAACGATCAATCTTGTGATCAAGCCATAACTCAATCGGTCTTGGCGAATGGGTTCCAAGTGGGTCCTCTCGAGTGTCGCTTGCCGTGAATGGGATGAAGGCAAGAGCCCGGAACCTCGAGCCCCGAACTTGGAACCTGAAAGAGATAGAAAATCTGGAGACATTCATGCGACACCGTAGCTTTGCGGCACTGTCGGTCCTTTGCATCCTGTCCATGACGGCTCTGGCCGTCACCACGCAATTCTGGGAGAACTTCTCCCAGGAAGAGTTGCTCCAGGGCACATTGACCCGCGTGTCCTTGAACTCCGACGGGAAGCTTTCCCTCGCTCCGTCCTACGACTCCGTCTACGACACGAACCAGCCCTACATCTTTTCGATGGTACGCGACAAAGCCGGCAATCTTTACGTGGGGACCGGGCACGAGGGAAAGGTCTATAAGATCGACTCGCAGGGTAAAGGAAGTCTGTACTATCAGTCCAAGGAACTGGACATTTTTGCGCTTGCGCTGGATGCGGCCGACACGCTGTACGTCGGGACCTCTCCTGATGGGAAAGTCTACAAGGTTACCGGACCAAATCAGGCCACGGAATACTGTAACCCTGAGGACAAGTACATCTGGTCGATGCTGTTTGACGAGGCCGGAAATCTCTTCATTGGCACCGGCGCCCGGGGAATCATCTACAAAGTCGACCGCAGCGGCAAAAAGTCCACCTTTTTCAACAGTGCCGACAATCACATCGTCTGCCTGGCGCGCGAGAGCAGCGGCAACCTGCTGGCCGGCACCTCGCCGGGCGGGCTCGTGATTGAAATCACTCCCGAAGGAAAGGGATTTACGCTGCTCGACACGCCGATGGAAGAGATCCGCTCGCTTGCTGTGGATCGGTTCGGCATGATCTATGCCGTGGCTTCCTCGTCGAAGGGACTGCCTCAAAAGCCGACAGGCTCAACAGAAATCACCAGCCTGACATCGGCCGGCACCTTGCCGATCATGACAATCCAATCGCTGGCGAGCCTGGCGGGAAGATCCACAGAAGCGAAAGCGACAGTCACCGCGCCGGGGAGTGAGAAGGATTCCGCGGGGTCCCGATCGTCGATCTACGCCATCAGCAAGGACGGCAATGCTGAGACGATTTACACGTCGAAAGAGCAGATGGTGTTCGACGTCATCGTGCGGAATGACGGATCGCTCCTGGCCGCCACAGGCCCGAAGGGGAGGCTGTTGTCGATCGACGTAGCGAAGCAGGTCACTGTTGTGACGGACTCGCCGGAGGAGGAAATGACGAGGCTCGCGCCCTCGACAGATACAATCTGGGTGGCGGGAAGCAACCAGGGGAGAATATACAAGCTAGATTCGCAGCGGGCTCAGACCGGAACCTTTGAATCGAAGGTGCTGGACGCAAAGACCGTTGCCAGCTGGGGGAAGATTACCTGGCGCACCTCCAATGTGGGAGGCAGCACGGTGGAATTGTCCACCCGCAGCGGAAACACCGAGAAGCCCGACAACTCCTGGAGCGACTGGACCTCACCCTACATCACCCCGGCGGGACAGCAGATTACCAATCCAAGAGCGCGCTACCTGCAGTGGCGAGCCGTTTTCAAGCGCGGGACGAGTACCGCCGCAGGTCAGCCGACTGACACGCTGGAGCGAGTGCAGATTCCTTATCTCCAACAAAACGTGCGGCCCCAGGTCGTCAGCATCAACGTGCTGCCATTCGGCATCGCTCTTCAGAAGCCTCCGGCACTGCAACCCGGCACCTTGTCAATCGGTAGCTCCACAACAGCCACCGACGGCCTCTCCCTGAATTCTCCGCGGGAGCGTGGAAAAGAAAAACAGCCGATTCCTCCGCGCCAGGTCTTACAGCCTGGATCCCAGTCGTTCACATGGAAGGCTACCGACGACAACGACGACAATCTCGAGTATTCGCTGTACTTTAAGGGCGAAGGGGAGTCCGATTGGAAAACGCTGGAGAAGAAGTTGACCGATACCTTTTACACGCTCGACGCCGCCTCCCTGCCCGACGGCATCTACACTCTCAAGGTGGTCGCCAGTGACGCGCTTTCCAACCCCTTCGGCAAGTTTCTCATTGGAGAACTGGTTTCTCGGCCGTTCGTGATCAGTAACACAACGCCGCTGGTCGAAATCAGCAATCACAAAGTGAACGGAAAACGGGTAGAATTGCAGTTTCGCGCGAGGGTGCCGGCCGGCCGGATCGCGACGGCCGAGTTTTCAATCGACGGGGGAGAGTGGTATCTGGTCTTTCCTGTGGATGGGATGGCGGACTCTGCTCAGGAAGATTTTCAGTTCAGCACGCCGGAACTCTCCGTCGGAGAGCACTTGATCGGCCTGCGCTCGAGCGACTCGAACGGGAACACCGGCACCGCCAAGCTGTTGGTCAGGATCCCCTGATCGCTGAGGGCGCACCCCGCCTGGCGTTGCTATCGGCTGGATTCGCTGGCATTTGCTCGCCGAACGCGAGCTCTGGAAAACAAGGAACTTGTCGGTTTCGGCAGAAAAAACGTTGCAAGTTTCTACCGACGCATGATAGAGGCTATCTTTTAAGTGGCAGAAAGCAGGTTACTATACTAACCTACAGTCACTTTCCGTATGAGGTGTGCAATGCATAGGATCACTCGAAATCACTGGATGATTTGCTTCTTGCTTGTGCTCATTGGTTGTCTGGGTATTGGCCAGTGCCTAGCTGCGGCGACGCAGGCTGCAACCCCGGCCAAAAAAGCGCCTTCGTCCTCCGGAACCGAGGTTCGAGCGGGGCTTGGGGTTGAAAACCTGGATTTGACGGGCGCCGCCGAAAGCTTCGAAATTGCGCCGGACACCAAGATCTATGCCTGGGCCAAAGTCAGAGACGTGGCGGCGGGCAGCAACGTCACAGTCGCCTTCAAAAAAGGGGACAAGGTGGCGTACAGCAAGGAAATCGCCGTTCCGTCAGTCCCCTATCGGATCTACGCCTACAAGACCTTCCGCAAGGGCGATGAAGGCGATTGGAATCTCGTCGTCTCGGGGCCGGACGGAAAAGAACTCGGCTCGATGGCATTCAAGGTCAGTGTTAAATAGCAGCCAACCGGTTTCTGCTGGGAAGGCATAAGGAAACCCCGAGTGGCTGATCCTTCGTGTCCTTTGTGTCTCTGTGTTGGCTTTTAGAAACGCCAAGACAGAGACACAAAGGACACGAAGACACGCAAAGAATCCACTCAGCTCGACGCGGATCAATAGTAATCCGGCACGAAGGTCTGCTCGGTAATGGGCGGTCTGACGTAGTCCCCCTCCTTTTGCCGCGGCGGCAGCGCGATCGGCGGCGGCGTCAGGTCTTTGTAGGGGATCATCCCGAGCAGATGACGAATGCAGTTGAGGCGCGCGCGGCGCTTGTCATCGGCGGGGACGACATACCAAGGTGCCTGTTTGTAATCCGTGTGGGCGAACATATCATCTTTTGCCCTCGAGTACTCAACCCACTTCGAGCGTGCGTTCAGGTCCATGGGTGACAGCTTCCAGTGCCTCGTGGGGTCGCCGATCCGTGCCTGGAACCGACGCTCCTGTTCCTCATCGCTTACGGAGAACCAATACTTAATAAGTATGATTCCGGAGCGCACGAGCATCCGCTCGAACTCCGGGCACGAGCGGAAGAATTCCTGCACCTCTTCTTCGGTGCAATAGCCCATGACACGTTCTACCCCGGCCCGGTTGTACCAACTGCGGTCGAAGAGCACCATCTCGCCCGCCGCGGGAAGGTGTTCCGCGTAACGCTGAAAATACCACTGGGTCTTCTCGCGCTCGGTGGGGACGCCCAAGGCTATGACCCGGCAATACCGGGGATTCAGAGTTTCGGTAATGCGTTTGATCGTGCCTCCCTTCCCCGCAGCGTCGCGCCCCTCGAAAATGATCACAACCCTGAGCTTCGCATGCTTGATCCATTCCTGCAATTTGACGAGTTCGATCTGCAACTCGGACAGTTTGCTCTCGTAGTACTTGCGCTTCAACTTCTCACGTTCTTTAGAAGAATTGGTGCTCGCAAGCGCGACGGCTTCCGATTCCTTGGTTGAGGATTGACGCTCGGATTTCCCAGCGTTCTGTTTGTCTTTCTTCTTGTTCATCTCGCACCCGCCGGAAGGGTATTTGCTTTATGCTCATGTTGGTGACGCATCTATTTCTATCCCCGGGGTCGTCCGCAGAGCAAGAAGGAAATCGAGTGCCGGCAAATATAAGATTCACACCACAGAGACGCAGAGTCGCCAGAGACGGCCACGAAAAGACCTGTAAGTCGGATTGGCTGTGCTATGCTTCTCCGGCATTGCCGCGCCCCCGGCGCGACTCCAGGAAGGTGATTATGGGCTATTACCTGTTTGTCGTGCTCCTGTACCTGCTCGTGCTGACCGCACTCAACTTCTACCAGGCAAGGCGGATCAAGTCGCAGGAGGACTTCATGGTGGCCGGCCGGTCGATCCCCCTCACCACCATGGTGTTCACGCTGGTGTGTACCTGGATCGGCTCGGGCACCTTCATTGCCGGCGCCGAATATGCCGCGCGCGCGGGCTGGTCCTCGCTGTGGCTGCCCGCCGGCGCGTGGTTCGGTATCGCGGTGATTTACTTCCTGGCAGCCAAGATCCGGACATTCGGTCAGTATACCGTGGGCGACATCCTGGAAGTGCGCTACGGCAAATTCGCCCGCCTTTTTGGGGCGATCGCCCTAATCATTGCTTTCACGACCATCGTGTCGTACCAGTTCCGCGCCGGCGGCTATATCCTGAACGTCGCCACCAACGGCGCGATCTCGGTCGAGGTCGGCCAGGCGATCACGGCTGGATTCGTCATCCTGCTCACTGCGATCGGCGGTATGGTCGCTGTCGCCAATACGGATCTGCCCAACGGTATCGTCATCGTTCTCGCCTGCTGCGCGGCGCTGCCGTTCGTCGCCGCGTTCGCGGGAGGGTTCGGTGCAGCGCCCCAGTTGCTCCCGGCGCAGCACTTCACAGTGTTCTCAGCCGATTTTGGCCGGTACCCCGCACTCAAGGGCGGCGGCTATTTCCTGTCGACCCTTCTGCTGCTGATGGGCGTCCAGTCGATGTACCAGAAATTCTACTCGGCCAAGACACCCGCGGAGGCCAAGAAGGCAGTATCGTTGTGGATTGTCGGCACCATCGCGGTCGAAACCTTGGTCGTCGCGATCGCGATCTACGCCGCAGCCGCCCACTGGGCCGACATCAAGGCGTTCGACATAGCGGCAACGGTTAAGAGTGAGGTGGCGAGCGGCCAGATCCCGGCAGGCCAGTCGGCGGCGCGGGCCTCTGAACTCGCGCAGAAGCTGCTGGCGGCCGGTGACGTTAAACCGGACCAGGTTGGGCAACTCACGGGCGAGCTCCAGGGGGCATTCGGTGCGGCCACAGATGCGGCTGCGGTCGCGTCCGTACGGGTCGGCATCGATCCCGCCTCCATCGTCCTCAAGGCCGCCGAAGATATGGCCTCGCGCGGCGGAGTGGTGTTGCTCTTCGGCCTGCTGCTGCTTGGTGCAGCGTGCGCCGTGGTGATCTCGACCGGCATGAACTACCTGCTGTCGCCCACGACCAACATCATGCGCGACATCTACCAGCGCTTCCTGAAACCCGACGCGGACCAAAAGAAGATGGTGGCGTTGCAGAAGACCTTCGTCGTATTGGTGGGGCTGTGCGCCTTCTTGATAATCTTTATCCCGACCGTTCTCCACTCGCGGATCTCAGTGCTGGACTACGCCTTCTTTGCCTATACGATGTATGGCGTGGCGATCACACCGGCGCTGCTCGCGGCGCTTGCATGGAAGCGCGCGACGCGCGCCGGCGGGCTGGCCTCGATCCTCAGCGGCGCGGCGATGGCGCTTGCGCTCCAGCTGATTGTTCCCAGCCTGTTCCCCGAGGTGATGAAGGGAGGCGATCCCTGGGGCGTGCCGAGCATCTATCCAGCCGCGATCGTGTCGATCGGCGCTCTCATCCTGGTGAGCCTGGCAACGCCGCCGCCCAAAGCCGCGGAACTTGAGACGTTCTTCGGAAAGAACTGAGAAAGCCTCCGCGCTCAGAGCCTCTGTGTCATCCTGGGTTTTTCCTTGAATTCGTTTTTCGTCGAATCGATAATTGGCGCATCTCCCTCCAGATGGGCCCTGCGCTATGCGGCAGTCTCACGCACATAGCTTGGTATCGTCGGCAAGTGGGTTGAGTGGTAAGGGCGACCATCGTTGCGAAAAAACTATGTTGAGCCAATCGCTGGTGCCGCAACATCTTTGGCGGCGCGATTTTCTCCAAGAGTCTGGACTTAGGGCTCGCGGGTCTTATTTTCCAGTTTCGTGATTTCCCTCTTTCTTTCCGGCGGGGCGTTTTCTGCCGACATCCAGGAACCACCGAAACTTTTAAAGCACAGCATGCGGATTAGGCGGGCAGAGCCCTTTCTCCCCATGAAATCGATGCTGTTCGCCTTTAGATTGCAGAATGAGCAGGAATTGAGGCAGCTGCTGGAGGATCAGCAAAACCCCAGTTCACCACGCTATCGCAAATGGCTCACCCCGGATGAAATTGGCGAGGGGTTTGGCGTCTCTGAGCAGAAGTACGCGCGGGCCGTTAAGGTAAACCACCAGCTCTGGCGGTGAGACGCGACAAAGCTCGGCTGTTCCGTCGGCATTGAAGAATCAGCCACAAATTCCACCAATTGCACGACACCTGAGTTGTCGGCTGCAATTTCGTGCAATTCGTGAAATTGGTGGCTGTTTTTGATTCGCGTTGTTCGTGGCTGCTTCCGGTGCTTTACCAAGCCCAAAAGGATTTCGGTGACTTTCCCCGAAATTAGCCAGCCGGTGCACGGGACCTGCGCTTCATCCCCGCCTGGACCAGGATGCCTACAACAACCAAAACAACAAACAGCAACTGAAGCACGTGACGCTGAAAAGTGACACTGTGGACAATCAACGACGCGCCACTCAAGGATGACAGTACGATCAGCCCCCAATCGAAAAGAACGAACAACAACACTGCACCGATTATGCCCCCGATGATGTAAGGCACGGAAAATGCCGTACCGTGTATCCCTACGGACGCCGTTGGAAAATAGGCGGACTCGCGCAATAGTTCGACAGCGATGTAACCGCCGATGACAAAACCAGCGATTGCGATGGCCACCCTCCGCAAGAATATGGCGATCACAGCACCAAGGATGCCGGCTACGATCGCGATCACGAGGTTCGTCCCCTGGGGGCCGACAACGAACTGCTCGGCAATGCCCATCCCAACCAAGAATCCAGCCACACCCACAAAGAACCAGAACAGTCTGCAGCCGAAGAGTAGGAGCACGATGCCCAGCAGGAGGTTTACGATTGCCATTTGGTTCATGTTATTTTCCTCCGAGTTTCTGAAGCCGCCCACCCTGTTGGAGAGGGTGGGTGTGTGATACGGATTTGCGAAGGTCGATCACGAAAAAAAGATAGTAGTTCGCTTTTTCCTGGTGGGAGCAGAATAGCACCGGTTGGGGTGGAAATCATCTGGAATTATCCCACTGTCCTTGCTAATAAATCCATCCGAGCGAAAGTCAGCATGTGCAGGCCGAGCCGCCTCGGACTTCGGATGAGCTGCCGGATTTCTTTACCGGTGCTGGGGCGCCCGCGCCGGGAGCATTTCCATTTCCAGAAGAGACGAAAACCTGTTCGATGCCAGCGGACGATGATCTCAGGCTCAACGATGACCAGGGACGAGCGCCAATCGCACCAGAAGCGAGAGAGCCAGATCCAGAGGATGCGGCCGTTGGGCGCAGGGGGAGGCGCTTTTTCGAAGAACGCTTGAGTACTACGATCTGGTGGCGCAAGGCCAGGATCTCTGCCTGGAGGGCAAGGCGCGATCGAAAGCTGAAAAGGAGGGTAGAAGTCAGCGAAGAGAGCACGGCAGCCATGGGCTGAGAAGCTATCAGGCGGGGCTCGTAAGTGCAATGTTTTCAGCCTGGACGGAATTATTGGCAGGCACAGCGGTTCCTTTAGACTTGTGGAGAGTGACTAAATCTTCGTCCAGGCCGTGGCGGATGACTTCGATCTGGCCGGAAGCACAGAAAAAGCGCGAAGGGCCGGTTTTCAGTATAAAGGGGAAAAACGAAGGCGAGTTCAGGACTGCCTTCAACGGACAAGTGCCGTTAGGGATGACGCGCAGCAGCGCCTCCACGAGCCAGGCTATGAGCCGCGAAGCTGAGACGGGAAGGATCTTGCCATGGGTGTAGATGCCGCGCTGGCCATCCTCCTTCAAAACGCCCCAATCCACGAACGCTCGAAGCACATAGCGTGCTGATCGAGCGACGGTCTCTCGCTCTCCAAAGGTCTCACGGGCGCGGCGTTGCACTTGGGGCGCCGCGGCTTCGCCCTGAAGACGCAACAGGCGGCCAACGACTTCCGCCATAGCGCCGAAAAAAGGATATGCCGCCATTGACATGCCCCAATGAAGGGCGAGATGTTCCTCGCTCCCGTATGACTTGAACATATCAATGCCTCGATCGCGGAATTCCCTGAGCGAAGACGGCACTCGAACCCATGTCTTCAGCAAAAGGGTTATGGTCTTTTCCCGACTGCCGCGTTTGGCTTTGCTGCCCAATGAGAGCTGATCCATCAGGAGATTTCTCAGGCCAGCGACGATCTCAGCTTCCGAGCACCCACTCGCAACCCGCTCTGCCGTATATTCAAGCCAACTGAGTCGAACCGTTCTGTTGTAACCGATTATTGTTTTTCGATTGCTCACGGCCGCCCCCGTTCCACATGGACCAGAGGGACCACCAGTTCCTCGAGAGAGATCCCGCCGTGAGCAACGATACGTTCGTCCTCGCGGATGAAAGCTTTACGCCCGGGAGCAATGAGCGGAAGAAAATCATCTGGCAGTCCAATTGCCGGCCATTCCATGGCTTCCGGGAAACGCTCTTTGACTCGTGCTCGTAAGCCGCTGTCCACGTATACACGCACGCGCTCCCCGCGCAAGTCTGCAACGGCGCCTTCTGCCGGGCGGCCGATGCCCTCGGCTTCAACATTTCCGTGGTCAGAGGTAATAGTAAGGTGGAACTCGTGATCCAACAGAAGGTCGAGGAGTTGCGCAAGGTAACCCCGCGAGGCCCACTGGCGCACTTGGTTGTGCATCCCTGCAGTGCCGAGTTCCATGCCGTGCATGATGCGGTCCACCTTGTCCACCACAAGGCCGAGGACTTGAAGGGATCGGTCCGCGACATATTCGGCTACCTCCCCCAACATTCCGTCACCCAATCCTTTTAGGTATTCAACCTCCCTTGGGGTGAGACCCTGGTCAATCCAGAACTGCGCCCAAAGCGCTGCTTCCTTTTCCGTAGTCTGGATGCTGCCGGGGAAATACAGAGGAGCTTTTCCGGCAAAGGCCGCTTGTCGCGATACTGACGTGAGCGTGGGGATCCACGCGAAAACGGCACTTTCGCGAAAGATGAGGGCGGGCCGCTGGGCCTTCAATACCTCCCGGACCACAACCCATTGGTCCAAAGCCAGGCCGTCCACCACCAGCAAGGCCACTTTTGCGGTTGGACTTTCCTCGCGATGCCGGGCCATGGATCGCGGCACATGGTGAAGCATGGCCGGAGGAAATGCCGGCAGGTTGTGCAACCCGGCATATCGTTTTTGAACCCATGTAATGAAGGCCGAATCAACTCGGCCTTGCAGTTCCCGCAAATCGGACAACGCCGGCTTCGAAGTCACGGCTCCGCCATCCTGCTTAATGGCCATAAGTTCCGCCCAGCGATAGGCAAAAGAAAGCCATTCCTGGTGTCTGGCATCGGAAGGAGGCAGGGTTTCCGCCACCGACTGAATCAGGCCGAGGAGTCGCCGTTCGCGGTCTGCCGCGGGATTTGTGCGTATCCCGATGGATGCCCAGGTGCTCTCCAGTCGGTTCGCCCGGCCATGGACCACGGGGGACAGCAGCCCTTCCGAAAAGAGGTTGTCCAGATAAATCCGGATATCTTCGTGGTCGAAAGGCAGATCGACTGGTCCCTCAAAAGTCAGGCCATATTGAGTTACGGGCTCGGCCATTGTTTCGGGCGAGACCGCAATCCGGTCCAGGAAAGGCGGCCAGCGTTCCTGGAGGAAGGCAAAGAATGCCTGCCGGTCCGGGACAATCTTCGCCAAAGGCCAATCGGCGAAGCGATCACTCTGGCCCAGGATCTGCATGAAACGCTCGTCGAGAATGCCGGGAACGCGCTGACCACGATAATGGCGGCGCAGTAAGATTCGCAACAGGTCCGGCGGCTGCCTGATCAGTTCGGGTGCGATTTCGAAGACGTGGCGCAGCGTGAAATCCTTGGTTGCATTATCTCCCAGTTTTCCAGGCGCGTGGAGCAGTTGGGCCTGATAAAGGACATCGAGATCGCCTCGGTCCAGCTCGGTTACTACGGGATAGCTGAGGTTGGGGAACAGATCGCCAAGGCTGAAGCTGAGTTTCCGCCCGGCCTGCAGCAAATCGTAGGGCAGCGAATTCAGGCCGCTTGACGCAGAGCGCAGGACAACCACCAGGTCGGTTTGCTCGCCGCGGTCCCAGCGTGAGCGGAAAGTGGATTCGTAGGCATAGCGAAAAGCGACATGATCTTCGAAGGGAATAAGCTCAAACCCCCGTTCCCGGATTCCCTGAAGAATGCCTTCCTCTACCATCAGTCCGTCCGGGTCGGCCACCAGGGTCAACCGCACAACCCTGGGCGTGAACTCTTTGAGAATCTCCTCGCGCCACGTTTTCATGATTCAACACTCGCACTTGATCGATTAGCCAGCACGGAGAGTCCTTTCTCTCTCAGATACCTGCGTTCCGCTGTTTTCATTATTCGGCTTCCACGCGGAGAGCGAGAATGCAGGTCAGCTCCGGACTTGCCTCGCGCTTGCGATCGAGCTGCCGGCGCCTGCTTTCCTTCTCGATGGCGAGCTGCGCCAGGCGGTAGCGCCTCACTTCAGGCAGGCCGACGCGTTCAATTGCGCGGCGTCGCGCGGCAAAAGCGGATTGACCCTTTTCTTCTTCCCGCATCAGGCGAGCTTTGTGCTGCACCAAGAGATCTTCGTAGATGGATCTTCCATGAGTCTCAGCTGCTTCTATGATGAGATTCAATACTGCTCGAGCATTCTGCCCTTCGATGTGGCTTCGGATGGAGACCTGTGTGGAGAACAGCTCCTCCCAAATGCGCCGCGCCGTCGGAGGCAGCAATCTGCCGTCATCGTGGACGAACAGTGGGAGGATGCGGTGCTGGGTCCAGTCCTCCGCATGGATTGCAATCTGCACCAAAGCCCATGTGCCCCGAACATCTGTCGGCAAGGTGCCAAGCCCGATAACGGAAATGGGCTGTCCTGGGATGAAGCGTGGCAGCCGTAACATCATTTCCCGAATCCGAGGGTCCTCGATCGTCAGTTGGTTTGCCGCGGGTTTTTGCTCGGCATCCTTCCCGTTGAATACAGCGCCCTGGATCACGGCACCGTCCGGCCAGGTGAGGTTCCATGTCCATGGAGCCGTTCAAGCAAACAACGGAGAAGCCTCTATCTGCCAGAAAGGCCCGAAGCATCTCCTGGGTCGGGATGAACTCCGTGAAGACCAGCACTTTGAGATCGGGATCCCCCTCTTCTTGCTGGAGCCGGTAGAGCCAATCCAAAAGCGCCTCGGCCTTGGCGTCGGGGCCTTCGTCTTCACAGCGCCTGGCGGCTTCTAAAAGCAGTTTTACCTCAGCGCGCTCGTTCTTGAGCGCCTTCAGTCGGGTTCGGAGCAATGTCTCGATCTGCTCCTGGCCGTCGAGGTCGGACCATTCGTCCGGCTCGAATTCAGGAAAGAGTAGAAGTTGCGCTTGCGGTTCCTCCAGCGCTTGCAGCCGCCGCGCCAGGGTTACCCTGATGGCTCGGGTGCTGGATACCACAAGGCGCTGCATCAGTATCAGCAGAAATCCGATATAACCCCGTTTTTCGTGCATGGCTTGGTTGTAACCGTCCCGGACGTATCCGGTGATAGCATCGTAAAGCAGCCGCTGTTTCCGATGACGCGCCTCCCAGGACACGGGCATGAGCTGGGTGCGCCGCGGTTTGAAGATGGGCTTGCCGGCGGCGTCGATGGCCTGGCGCTTTTCGGTACGGATGACGTATGGCTGCACGCGCTCGCGGGTAACGCTTTCGATGTCGGGGAAGGCCTCGCTGTCAAGCAGCGAGACCAGCCGGTGAAACGCGTCCGTTTTTCCCTGGTGGGGTGTCGCGGAGAGCAGCAGAAGATAAGGAGCGGCCTCGGCCAGCCCCAGGCTGAGCTTGAAGCGCGCCACCTGGTCAGTGCTCCCGCCCAAACGGTGGGCTTCGTCCACTATCACCAGGTCCCAGCCGGCCGAGACCAGGTTTTCGAACCGCTCCTGATTATGCTCGGCCACTTCCTCGACCGACCAGCCGCGGCGGCTGTCGAGCGGCTTGACGGAGTCCATGGGGCAGATAACCTGCCGGAAGAGCGTCCAGGGATTGCGATTCTCCGGGTCTGAACTGTTGTGTTGTCCGACTGTTGCGTCAGGATTGATGGTCGGCGAAAGGCGCTTCAGGATTTCCAGGTCTTCGGGCAAGATAAGGCGAAACTCTTCTTGGAAGTGCAGGCGCATCTCGCTGACCCACTGGGTCACAAGTCCCTTGGGCGCGATGACCAGCGTGCGGCTGACCTTGCCTCGCAACTTCAGCTCGCGCATGATCAGTCCCGCTTCGATCGTCTTACCGAGTCCGACTTCATCGGCGAGGAGGAATCGCACGCGATCGCTCTGAATGGCCCGCGCGAGCGCCCTGATTTTATGTGGGAGGGGGATAACCGAAGACTCGACAGGCGCGAGGAGAACGTCGTGTGTCAGCGCATCCGCCACGCGGGCAGCGGCGGTGACGTAGTTCAAATAATGCGCGTCAGGAGAAGAAGATCGGGCAGGATCGACATAACCGATGTCCAGTTTGACGATTGCGTCTTCTGAAGGAAGCCATATTCGAAGTAATGTTTTTCCCCAGAGGGTGGATTTCTCGACAACACGGCCGAAGCTTTGGTGGATCGGGGAATACACCCAGCTCCCTTCGGAGATCGCGTCGACTTTTTCCTCCATATCCATCGATTAGCCTTCAGTCTGGTCGATGACTCAGGGCCTCTTCCAAGTCAAAGAACTTCCCTGTTCTCAGGCTGCGATAGCGCTCGGGGTGACAAGTAAGGATCAGGATCTGGAGCTCTTGCGCCGCCTCTTCCAGAACACTCATGACCCGCGCCAGGCGCCCCGCATCCGTGGCGGTCAGCACGTCATCAAGCACCACGAGCTGGCGCTCATTTTTGCGAAGCGCGTGGGCGAGCGCCAGGCGTGCCGCCAGGTACAATTGCTCCTGCTCTCCGCCCGAGAGATTATCCAAAGTCACGGACTCTCCCGCCACATCCGGCACGATAGCCGCGGGCTCGAAGTTTTCCCCAATCTGAATGCGTCCCAGCCGCGGGGTGGCGATGCGTTGAAATATGCGCGTAGCGGCAGCTTCCACGGGGCCGGTAACTGCTGCGGCCACTTCAGCGCGACAGGTCGCCAATGTATCCCGGAGAAGCTTGACTGCGTCAACTTGGAGTTGCTCCGCCCGCACACCCCGTTCCAGTTGGGCAACACGTTCCTCGATCGATGCCAGCACGGAGTATGGTCCTTGAGCGGCCAGACCTTCCAGCTTCGATTCTTCCCGAATCTCCTGTTCCCGCGCCCTGTTTGCCGCTTCGTTAACGGCCAGAAGCTGAGCCTCCATTCGATCCAACTCCGCTGCGGGATCGTCCCCGAAACCGGCCAGCAGGTTCTCAATCTCTTTCAGCCGCGCCTGCGCCGCTTCCCATGCGATCGCAAGCTTCCCAAGCTCCTTCTGCCGTTCTTCCGGCTGTTTCCCGTCGCTGGTGAGTTGGACCCGTTTGGTCTCGAGTGTCGCACAAAGCTTGCGGGCATCTTCCATCCGCCTGGCTGCGGTTTCTTCCTGTCCTGCGGCGGCAGTCAGAGCTGACTGGGCCAGCTCCCAGGCCTCTTCCGCGCCCTCCACGGTGGAAATAAACGCCTGCTTTATTTGCTGGGCTTTCGATTTGAGCTCATGCAGATCGGGCGGCGATTGCTCCCAATCCGGATGTTGTTCGAGGATCTTGGACAGCGCGGCTTTCAGAGCGCTCTGTTCCACCGTAAGATCTTCGACAGTCCTTTCCGACAAAAGAGTTGCAAGCTGGGTTTCTGTCTCAGCAATACCCTCTTCCAGAACTCTGGCCTTATCACTCAGCGCATCCAGTGCATCAGGATCGGGTGTGCCGAACGGCTCGGTTAGATCTGCAATCTTCTTCTCCGCTTTCGCTTTGGCTTCGCGGTGTTCTTCAATGGAACCCGTTGGACCCCAGGCGCGCAAGCGAGCGATCCCCCTCAGATCGGCGACCACTTCCGGTGAGCCCTGGACCCGCGTTGGAGCGCCCGAACGGAGCGGCTGCGACCCGGTGCGCTCCGCGGCCACCACATCGAGATGGCCGTCCTTCTCCATCACAACTTCAAGCGTGATGAGCGAGGCCTCGATCCGAACCTGCGCCTCGTCGCGCTCTTTTATCGCCTTGCGCGTCGCCCGGAGCGTCTTGGAATCCGGCGCCAGAAGGGCGTTGCGCTCGCGTTTCCGGATGGCGAGAGTTTCCTCCGCTTCTTGAATCTTATCGATCAGCACTGTCAGTTCCGACGACGACTTCTCGCACTCTACGAACCTGCGCGCCGCTTCAGCCAGCTGATCCGCTTGCTCGACGGATTGGCGTCCTTTTCGAGCGTCTTCCAGCGCGCCCTTGGCGCGCGCGGCGTCCTTCTCGCGTTCCAGCTTTTCGCGCAGCCTGAGGGGAACTTCCTCCTCAAGCTTGCCGAGGGTTGTACGTGCCTCAGAGATTTCCGCTGCAGTTGCCTCAATTATGGCAATGCGTTGCTTGACCTCACTATATTGAGCTTCCGCAGAACTCAGACGTTCTGCCCGCTGCTTCTGCTCGCTGAGCAGCGCACTATATGATTCTGCGCGTTCTCTTGCCTTGCCTATTAACTGGGTGTGTTCTTCCGCGTCACGCCTGGCCTGGGTGCGCCGAGCCCGGAGATCTTCGACTCGCCGGGTGGATTCATCGAAGGCAAGGTATGCTTCGAGCGCTTTGCGCCGGATTTCATGTGCTTCTTTAAGTTCATCCTGAAGGCGAGACAGCAAGGGGGCATCCTTGCCGGTCTTCAATTTCCCCTTGGGGCTGAAAAACTCCAGGTACCGCTCTTCGATCCTCTTCTCAATCGGGCCGGCCCCGGCTCCGCCTACCTGCGCGCTCAGCATCGACCGGATGTCGGCCACGAGATCGCCCGAGAGATTGTTCAGAACCAGGGTACCCTGCGGCGCCCACAGGATCTGAGCCAACCCCCAGTTTTCCTGCCGGGCAAGCCCGCGACCGGGCGGATTCTGTGTCAAGAGCGAGCGGGTTTGCTCGTCGGCTGCAACTCCTTCAGCCAGGCGCCGGTATCGTCCCTCCTCCATCCGCTCGAGCACAGCGCTTGGGTTATCAAGATATTGTTTGGCGATCCGATACTCTATGCCGGCGTGGGAGAATTCGACCGTGACCTTTGGCGCCAGGGCGCGGCCCCAGGGACGCAGCATTTCCACATCCCGGCCCGACACTTTGTGGCCGTCAAGAAGCGCGCGCCGTAGCGCTTCGAAGAGAGTGGTTTTGCCGGTGCCGTTTGGCGCGTGGATGACGTTGAGTTCTTCATCGAACGGCCCCAATTCGATCGCATCCAGGAAACAGCGCCAGTCCGCCACGCGAATACGCCGCAGGATCATGGCTGAACCTCCCCGGCAATGGCGTACAGTTCCATGAGCGCCCGCGCCGCCGTTTCGGACGATTCACTTCCAGCAACAGCAGCTTGCCGCAGTCGGCTGGCCGCCTCGCGGACGACTCCCGGGGGAATGCCCGACAGCCAGGAGTCGTCTTCCGGAGATGGCCGCAGCCGTGAAGCATCCAGACGGCCCGAGACAAAGCGGGAGGCCAGGAGTTCCTCGATATGGTCGATCTCGGCGCGCTCATTTGCGCTGAGAAGGCCAAACAGGTTCACTTCCAGCAGGGTCTTGTCGGGGTTGGAAAGCGTCTCAATCTGCTCTTTCACTCGAGACAGATCGCCAGGCTCTCGCAATTCTGTCTCGACGGTTGTCCAGGTCAGACCGCCCGTGCGGACTGGCGTGATTGTGGGCGACGTCCCAGCGGCCGAGATGTCGACAATGAGCACGTTTCCGCTGTCCCGCTCGCCGAACTTGGTCGTTTCGTGCGTTCCCGAATACGCCATGTTCGGGACGCCATCGGGTCCAGGATATGCCGCGTAAGAATGCCAGTGTCCCAAAGCCAGATAATCCAGGCATGCCCGCTCGGCTGCATCTCTCGGAATCGGGTAATCCGGCTCATCCTGGCGAATTCCTTCCACTGTCCCGTGAGAGACGCCGATCCGAATGGCGTCGGTCCGTTCTGGTGAAATCCACGCCGTCGGATTTCGTCCCGAATGCTTTTCTCGCGCGGGACAGGGAAAGAGAACGCCGCCTGGTATTCCGACAGGAGTCTCCTCTCGAAGCACGCGAACGTTCCCGGCCGATCTCCACGCGGGATGTTCCCAGACAGAGCCAGGGACCAGCGGATCGTGGTTTCCAGGGATGATGAACACCGGCCCGCCGAATTGATCGAGGATGTCCAAGACTTTCTGAACGAGGACACGGCTTACAGCGTTGTCTTCAAATAAGTCCCCCGCGACCAAGATGAAGTCCGCGCCGGCGGCCTTGGCCGTTTCGACAACTCTTTTCCCCGCGGCCAATCGCTCTTCTCTGACCCGCTCGCCGGCGCCGCCCAACGCAGCCGCCTTCATGCCAATTTGCCAATCTGCAGTGTGAAGGAACTTCATTCCAACTCTCCTTTTCCTTGCGACAACAGCACCTGATCGATGTAAGTCATGGGGGTTGCTGCATGAATATCAATTCTGGCCTGCTCCCTTTGCCGGATATAAAAGACATCCTTTCCTGCATGATGCTGCACCTTGTGGGATCTCACATGCCTCCACGAAAGTTGAACATTTTTGACAGAATATTTTTGGATACAGTGTCAATACCCCTTCAACAAACTGCATGGCCTCGTTGCGGGACAATTCCTTGGCCCATTCACTAGCATGAGTCTCCCAGTTCCGGATGACCACCGTATCATTCAGCGAAGAGCAAAGCTGTTCAATTTCCCCCCAAAGCCCTTTCAACCTCTTGCTGCAACTGCTCATGAATTTTGGCCACAAATCTCCAATCGTGTACCGATCATCTCGCTTGGCTTCTACTGCAAGGCGCAGAGAATATCGCAGCTCTTGGAGCATACTCTCCAAGAGTCTTCCGGCAACGGGCGCTACATTCTCATGCGCCATTGAGTGCATTTGATTCCGAACGAACTCGTAATCCCCTTCCATATCAACTATCTCCGGCCCGTTTTCTAAAGACCAGTCGAGGATACGCTTGTTAATGAATCTCTCACGAAGTCCCTGGCTGTTCTGCAATTGAACAATCCATTCGAACCACAGCCGGCTGTGGGTTGTTAATATCATCTGATGGTCTTGGGAGAACTCAGAAAGCAGATATTCAGTGACCCTTTTGCGATGGGGAGCATCTACGGAGGTCAATATGTCGTCCAGAACGATGATTCGAAACATCGGGTTGAGTCTCTCTTCTCTCTTTCGAAGCGCGAGAAATACTGCCAGACCCAGCGTATCCAGATGCGCGTCGCTATAGAGACCGCGGGGATCTTCGGCTTCGCGATGGGGAAAGCATCCTTTTAGTATGGCGCTTCCCGCACCAACGTCCTTGACCTCGAGCTCAAAGTTGCCAAGCCCCTCATGAGGATGGAACTTTTCATATATTTTCCCGATGGATTTACTGATTTCTTCGAACACCTCGCGACATGCTGATTTTCTTGCTTCAACGGCAAACTCGTATATGCGCGATATCATCAAAGCATCTTTTGTTAAGGCCACTGCGTTATTCTTTTGCTTTTGGAGGACCGGAAACCTATCTATGAAAAGGACACATCTTGCATGTAGATCTATTAGCCTTTGAACATCCTCGCTCTTTGGCAAAGCATCCTCTTTTGCTTTGATAGTGAATCCTGCGTTGTCGGCAGCAGATTTCACATCGTGGTTTTTAAAGATTTCGAGGGCTTTTTCAAAGGCAACGCGGTCAGAAATTCGGGCATTTTCGCCCAGGGCACTCGATATTGAACGAAGGCACTCGCCGACTTTAGTAAAGGTCCATAGCTTGTCTTCAAATCCTGCTGCCTTCCAATGGGCTAAAGCCCTATCATAGTTTTCGAAAGAAGCATCGAGCCGCGCTTTCAAGGCTGCAACGCTTTTTTTGAGCTCCGAACGGGCAGAAACCAGTTCGCTGTTTTCCTCAAGTCTTTCCTGAATACGCTGCAGCAATGCCTTGCGATCGGCGATGGTCTGCTCGCATAGCGGGCAGATTTCAATGTCAGACTCCTGAATCCATTGCCGCCCTTGCTTAAGCACTTCTTCATAGAATTTGCCGGTAGTTTCAGCTTCAAGCTGCTCCACGCTTCCTGCCTTAATCGAGACATCGTGCAACACCTCTGTATTGGGCAAAGATAGAACGAAGTCGTTGAGCCGGGAGCGAGACTCAGCTAGCCTCGACTGCGCTGATGTATCCCCGTAGTTTTTCAGCTTCTCGTTCACCGCGCATAGGGCTGTCTTTACTTCTTCATAGGACTTCACGGCCGGGTAGCCGATTGTTCCGAGCGATTGACTAAGGGCATTCAATACTTGTCCCGCCTCGATTTCGGCTAGCTCGTCCAGGTGCACGCCCCTGAGAAATTCCGCCTTGGCAACCTCATATTTTGCTTCAGCTTCCAATTTGGTTTTATCTTGAAGCTCCTTTGCCTCCTTTAGGCTCTTTTCAAAACCATCATAGTGCTCAATACCGAGAAATGGTCGAAGGGCCGCATATCGATCTCTGTCGACGGATTCGATGAATGCGAGGAGCTTGTTGCGACGCAGTATGAATGTCCCGTGCGGGCACCCATTCAGGAAGGCCGCCACCTCACTATTCTTGGGCATTCGCTTGTCGGGAATGGAAATCGTGTGCTCCAATTTTCCATCGCCAACAACCACACCCACTGTTGTCTCAGTGCGATCCATCGTTACATGGGTTCCGTGACGTGCAAAGGTGACTCTCTGGCCCCTGCTCTCAAGACTTTGCACCTTACCCGTGAGTGCGTATTCCAGTGCCTCTACGATGGAGCTCTTTCCTGTTCCGTTATCCCCGTAAAGTACAAGGCTTTTGCCATTTAGTCTGATGGAGAAGTTCTTTGCAAGTCCACGAAATGCCGACGCCCTAATCTCCTGGATGTTTAACATTCCCTTGCTCTACCCCCTTTTCCCCTCTGTTTGGAAGAACCGCCTTGAGAATATCGGCTGCCGCTAGCTGGGTTTCGCTTTCGAACAACCTGCGCAAATTGTTGACAGCCTTTTCCGTGATACCGTCTATTTTGCACACCGTCTCGATAAAAAGCTCAAAGGCTCTCATATTTACTGAAACCGTGTGTTGCTCTTCGTCTTCAGGGATGGGAGGTTTGGTCTAAGTCATGGTTGTTCCCCAGTTCTTGTAATTGCCTGGTCGTACCACATTAGGAGTTTGGGGTCTTCCTGGAGGATGGATTCGGGGATGCGCTGGGCGACGGCGATGATCGTGCGGTAATCGCGGTTCTGCCAGCAATACTTGAAGCCGACCCGCACTGACTCCAGGCGGAGCACTTTGATTTTCCTGCCGCCGGGAATTGCCGGCAGCTTCGGAGTCAGTCCCGGAAGGAATCCCTCCAGAGACTCCGGTTTGATGGGCTCATAACCGGGCGGAAGATATTCCCAGAACTCGCGCAGCAGGGCGCGTTCTCGGAGCTTTTCCAGATCGCCGGCCTTGTTCGGATCGGGGACGTACCAGCGGTCCTTCGCCTTGGATCGCAGGGCCGCGTTATCCTTGGCCAGCTTGCGCAGATCCTTGAAATTGGTGGATAGGTAGCTATGAAGCTGGCTTGGAACTTCACCGGTGCCGTCGTAGCAGAGGAAGTTCTGCTTCAAAAGCTCGGAAAGCTCAAGGGGCTTCTCGTGTTTTTGCCAGCCACTGATTTCCCTGAGGAATTGAGGATGGATCTCCTGGAAGGTTTGCGGCTTGCCGGCAAGTTGCTGCTTGAGCCACTGGATGGCCGAGGCCTCATCGGAGACGAAGAGCTCGAGTTGCAGCACTTCCTTCACCGTCATGCGACGCTTGTCATACTCGGCTCCCTGGTCGGAAAGAAAGTACATGCCGTCACGCGGAATAAAACGCTGGGCGAGACCCTGGTAGAACTCTGCGGCTGAGAGTGGAACGGTGACGCCGCGCTGGACGTGGAAGGCGACCATGCGGTCGAAGAGCAAATAGCTCTGACGCTCGGCAATAGTCTCAGCCTGTCCATCCTTGGCGACGAATACCGGAACCTGCCTGAGGTGGGTACGGATGAAGTCCCAGACGCCTTCCTCCGTGCCCGCTTCGAGTTTGAACCGCGATTCCAGCCCTCCATTGGGCTTATACGCGGAGATAACCAGGTCCTGTTTCACAGCAGTGCTTGTGACCTGGCGGTAGGAACCTTGCTGCTTATCCAGGGTGCGGACATCCGCCACCACGAAGCCGGCGGCGAGCATGGCCTCCTGGATGGCATTCCAGACCGCGTTGCGGGAATTGTGGAAGACCACCGTCATCCAGCGACCGGGCTTCAGGACGCGGCAGTATTCCGCGAAGCATCGCTGCATGAGTTGCCGGTATTCCGGCAGTCCCTTTTTCTTGAACTTGTCGACGATGGCCTCGGGCTTGGCATTGGTGATCACACGATGCCAGGATTCGACGAGGAAGTTCAGGTCGGCATAATAGATGTTCTCGCCAAAGGGCGGGTCGGTAAAAACGTAGTCGATGCAATTGTCGGGAAGCCCAAGCCGTGCGGCACTACAGGTGGTGGTAAGTGCAAAAACATTATGGGCAATGCTTTGCTTGAAGGCCCCAGCCATTCTTTCCAGTTTGCCTTCTAAGATGTACCAGGGGGTGCATTCTGCGTGCTGGGATGCAACATAGTAAACGCCTGTCAAATACTGATTGACCTGTGAATAGTGGGTGGGCACATACCTCGCAAGTAAGGACATACCCCAGATTGCTTGCTCTACGAAGAACAGCAGCATGTGTCGTGTGCGAGGATCGGGATGTGCGTTCGCTTTCCTCCAGAGGGCCGCAAGGGCATGTGTGGCGCGCGGAAGGAAGAAATGGTGGATGTGGGTGAAACCCTTCGGCGCGATTCGCGATCCGTGGTACATCTCCTCGATGGGAAAACGGCTGGTTGGCACATCGGGCGGTAGTGGCAACTGAGCGATTCGATCCAGCAAGAGCTGATCACGCTTTTCCGGCTGCTTTTCGTGTCGGCTGCGGTTGACTATGTAGGAAATGATCGAGGGGCGGAACTTTACGCGCTTCGCGGTTGATCCGAGCGCGGAGTCCACACGTGATTCAAAAATTCGCTCAAGTCCGTCCTTATTCAGCTCAGCTCCGCAGTGGGGACATGGAAATGTTTCCCTGACTCGCTTGCTGTCCTCATCCAGCGCTTCGTCCAGGAACACGACCTCGCCCGCGCAGTCAGGGCAACTGAAGACTTCGCTCCAGACGGTGTATTCGATCCGGCCCCTGGTTTTTCCGTCCGTGTGCAGCGTCTCATACATCCAGCCGAGTTCCTGCTCCACTTCATCCAGCAGCTGCCTACCCGCTTGGGCGAAGGCCTCGACATCGAACGGCAGAGTGTAATTGGCTGCGATGAAGGTCGCCGCGGGCGCGAGGTCATTCAGCACGACTCGCCGGGCACCCCATTCCGGCTTGCCGAGGTCCTGTTTCTCCCAGGAGGCTTCCAGCTCCCGGCGATAGCTCTCCGGAGCGGCGCCACACCATTGCGCGGCAACCCCGGTCATGCCCGATCCGCAAAACCCATCCAGGACAACGTCGCCGGGCTCGGTGTAGTGCAGGATCGATGGGACGATCGCCAGGTGTGGGACTTTGGTATGGTAGGAGTGGGCCTTATAAATCGGATCCGTCTTGCCTTCGCTGACATCCACGGCGAAGGGTTCTCTGCTGTACGGCACGCTTGGGTCGAAGGGCTTCCCGTGGCAGCGAATGAAGTCTTCGATGAACGGATTGCGGCAGGCCGTGTAATACGGTGGATCGGACAGCGCAAGGATGTCTTCGTCCGATCCGATCGGAAACCCCTCGATCTTGCGGAATTCCGGGTCCTTGAGCTTCTCGCGCAGCTTTTCCAAAAAATATGCGCGGCGGGCTGCATCACTCTCAAAGGTCATGCCGAGGCATTCCACCGGCCCATTCTTTAAAGGCGCGTCGTTTTTTTCGCTGTAAAGATTCGGCTGATTCCGGGACTTTCTCACGCGAAAACCTTTCTAGCAGCCACCGACCAGGTTCAAGGTTTGCTTCACGTACCCACGAAGCTCGGTTTCGCTGATGGGCACGCTATCCGCGCCGGGATTCTGATCGTGATGAAACTTCTTCGAATAGTCGTTTATCGCTTCAAAGGTTCTAAGGTCGGCCTTTGCATGACTCAGCGGACTTGACTCGTCGGCCTGCCGAATTTTTGCGATGAAGTCACCGAGCCATTCATATTGGGCAAAATGCCCAGGAAAATGCATTCGAAGCATGCCTTCAAGAAACGGTCGAATGGAGCGCGCCACATCAACTATGTTCCCGCTTCCTGCGCGGTAGAACGCCAAAAGCGTGTTGTAATTTTTCAGATAGTCGCTTAGCGTCTCCGCCTCAACATCCCATTCATTCAGAGTTGTGTTGTCTCCGTTATGCGTCAGCTGCAGGGTTTTAACGTCTCCGGCTGGATATCCATCCCACACCAGCTTCAGGAAGTGCGGATCGTGCGATAGCACGATCACCTGGTGGGCGGCGCCGGATTGCTCCAGGATGAGTTGCTGAGTGCATGCGCGCCTGAAGCGATCGAGGCTGGATAGAGGGTCGTCCAAAACAACTATCTTCTGGGCGATGCGCGCGTCTTGTTTCAGGCTCGCCAGGAAAAATGCAAGGGCCAGGGCGCTCCGATCGCCCGAACTGAGGGCGGTTCTAAAACAGGGCCTTCCTGGAGGCGTCTTAGCATCACCCAGGTCAATCGGTTTTTCGTTGATTACTATCTGGAAATCCGATCTCGGGGTACCACCCACATATTGGCGCTTTGTATTCGTTATGCGGAAGCCTGTGTTGAATAAATCCAGGTAATCGTTGATGCTTTCCTGGTTCTTCACCAGAACGCCACTGCAATACTGATCGAGCAGGCTCTTAGCCTTGTCTTTCTCTGCGTCGAGCTTGGATTTTTCTTCGATTGATTTTGCGTACTCCAGGCAGGCTGCGTTGATCGACGGCTCGAAGCGTCGTTTTGTGGCTGTGAGCAATAGCAACTCCCCTTTTGCTACATTTATATCGCCTTTCGATGCCAGCTCCTTGTGCCCGGCGATCCGTGTATTGCAGCCTTCCACAGCGCTGCTGTAATTTTCCACTGCCTCATTTAGGGAGTTGAATCTGGATAATGCGGCAAGGAAGTCGGCGCCCGGTTGAATGGGACCGAGCGGAGATGCCAGTTTCTGCCGGACCAATTCGAGGCTGCGGGTCCCAATCTCGCTCAATATCGTTCGGGCATCATCAAAGGATAGGGACGGAAGGTCGACTTGTACGAACTGCTTCCAAAAGTCGGCCAGGGACTGGTTTTCCGCCACAGCTTTTTGAAGATTGAGCATTGCCTCTTCTTGAAAGGCGGTTTTGATCCGCTGCTCAAGGTGCGCAATTTCCGTTTTTAGCGTCGCGTAGCCGGCACTGAAAAAACTGCGGTAGGCGGCAAATAAGATGTTTGTCTTGAGGTCATCGCCGCAGAACGGGCAGCGATCATCCCGGACATATCCCAATCCTTGGGCCAGCCAGGGTTCTCCCTTCTGATCCATGCATTTCGCGATGTGCGATTTGACGCAGGCCTCTGCTTCAAAGGACAGGTCGGCCAAGGACTTGGCCAGGAGCGTTTGAAAGTTCGCAGGGAATTCCGTTTTGGGGATTTTGGAGAGGGCGCTCTTCTTGATAATCTCGCCCACACGCTCAAGGGATTCGATTTCCTTGTTCTTCCGGTGGATCTTGCCGTCCAAATCTTCTTGGGGCTTTAGGTTGACGAAATCCTCCAGGTCCACGCCTTCAGGAACATATCTCTCGACATCGTCTTTGTTTTCCCCCTTTTGTTTATTGACATCCCTGATCTTGGCGTCAAGTTCGTCCACGCGCCGGGCCAGGGCCACGCCTTCTTCCCCTACGATCACTCGGTAAAGGTTCTTTTTATGCTCATGATCGATATAGTCTCCGGCGTGCACGTTTTCATGGACAAAGGTGGAATCGAAGATGGCAATGTCGGGATGCTGGAGGCTCCAGGAATTATTTGAATAGGAAACGGTGGTTCCATTGATGCGGATTTGAACTGAGGCCGGGTCCGCCGTACCCAGAGTCTTGCGCTCGGAAATTGGTTCGGGTTTCCCGGATTGGAGAGAACGAAGAATAGCGCAAAGGGTTGTCTTGCCTCGACCATTCTCGGCGTAGATCAGTGTGAGCTTTCGGAAAGAGATCTCTCCGACGGCCTTGCAGTCGCGGAATCTTCCGATGTTCTTGATACTCAAGAACTTCTCAATCATCGTGACACCCGTGTCGCCATGAACTCGGGTCTCTGTCCACCATCAAGTCGACCCGAGCATACTTGGCCTAGGCACCGAGAACTCCCAGGGCACGGCGTCGATCGTCTCCGTCGAAACGGATTGTGCCTCGAATGGAGCGCACATTAAATCCGCATTGCGATCAGCTTAATGCGCACGGCAACGCACGCGGATACTAAGCTGTGCCTTCCCTCCGCAATGGCTTGGGGTGAAGGGAAGCGCGACTAGGTCTGCCCTTCCAGGACTTCCTGAAGATATCTGGAGATCCGATCGCGGTTCGTGCCCAAACTCGAAAACTGCTTTTCGCAGACGTCGCTGAAACGGGCAAGCACTTTGCGGCTGATGGCTTCCTGATCTTCGAAGATGGCAAGAGACCGATGAGGAACACTCCATTTCTCGAATTGAAGCAAGGCGATGGTGCTGTCTCGCGTGTGATCATCGTTTGGCAAGGCGAACACGAACAGCGGGCGAGTAAAGCCATTCACGCGGCAGTCCACACTGTACATACCCTGCGGGTCCCGCTGCGGATCTCGCCAGTCGAAAATCCGCCGCTGTTCAGGGACAACCACCGTCATCAGATCGCGAAAGTCCTCAAGGAATGTTGAGCGAACGCGCTCGCGGGAGAGAAAAGACACGTCCGAGATCTTCATCAGCGCCTGGACGAAAGAATAGAGGGAATCACCGTAGCGGCCGTTATGAATCGGCAAAAGCAACTCGCCGTCGCGATCCTCTACCTGGAAGGACGACAAGGTATTGGTGATGATTTTCTGGCGGGTTCCACCCAATAGATCCTTCTCGTCCAGGTCGTACGTCAAATGCATATCGGTGTGGCCTTCATCCGAGAGAGTCCAACGAGACTGCTCGCGTTTGAGGATGATGGCGAGGTGGTCCCCATCGTCGAATTGAAAAGGCGTGAATACGCGGTAACGATCCACTCCCTCACTTGTGATGTGAATCTTGGCGCAAACCTTTTCGCGGAAATCTTGTTCGATCGTTGCCGGGGTCATGGCTCCATCTCCTCAAAGAATGTCAATTGAGGACCCTCGGGGGTGTCGAAATGACAGTCATCGAGCATACAACGCAAGGCCGACTGTAAATCGGCATATCGGTCTGTAGGTTCGGCATAAGCATCTTCCCGTTCGCCAAGTTCCTGATACCGCTGTGTGGCCTGGTGGACGTGGAAGTCATAGAATGTCTGGCTCTCGATAACGTTCGACGCTCGTGACTCTTGCCATTATAGCGCCGCAACCGGAATACCAAGCTGGATTCGGGTGGGCAAAAGGCAAGGACGATGGAAAAATCGAGCGGGTTGAGATTGCTCTGTCGCAGAATGAGTCGAAATTCGCTCCCAGCAGTCCCGGTGAGATCCAGTTCGCGCTCCTTATGCCCACGTTTGTCGCGCAACTGGATTTTGGCGCGGTAATCCTACGACAAGAGTTTTCGCTCCTGGATCAACCCTTCAATTTCCTGGTCCGAGTATCTCGAAGCCATAGATCAGTCTGATGTGGCACTCGAAGTTAGCATCGACAGCCACAAGGGCTACAACATTTTATCCTTTCCCAGTCCGCGATCTATTCCAAAACGATGCGAACCTTGCGGGGATCTTTGCCTTTGGTTATCGCTGTCAGGTATTCATCGAAGCGCTTCTTCAGCTCCTCTATGGACGTAGGGGAGCCGCCGGATAGAAGGGCCAGACGAAGCTCTCCATTTCTTACAACCACCTTGGCCAGTTCCGACAGGACTTCGGACAGAGCCTGGATAAAACCCTGGGAAATGGTCGCGGGTAATTCCCGCTTTTTCAGGAAGGCGTCGACGATCTTCTTCTGCGCAGCTTTGAGCAGGCCCAGATTCTCGCGTGTTGTCGGATCAGCGAGATTGGTGAGGAGCGTCTGAGTCCACTGCGAGATCAGAGTGTCGAGTTCGGAGTCCATGCGGTCGAGCTGGGCAGCGGTCGGCGCAGCAGCCGGTTCCCGGCCAGGTTTGAATCCGCACGTCGGGCAGAAGGGGATCATGGCAAGATCCTGCGCGGTGAGGGCAAAGCAGCTCTTCAGCCCTGCCAGCCGATTCTGAAATTCGGTCAACTGCTGGCGCGGCATTAACTCTATAGTCGAAAGCCTCTGCAGTGCCGACAGGCGATCGTCATGCATCAATGCGCCTTTGCACCGGTCCTCATTTGCTCCCAGACGCGACCGGCTGTGAAGGGCCAGGTAGACCTCCACATAGGACTTCTTCAGCGCAGCGAACTTGCGCGAAACCTGCTGGCGGAAGGATCTCGCGGAGCGCTTCGAGGGATCCGAGATATCGTCGAGGATCTCCTTGCGTGTCGCATTCATTCGCACTACCCAATCGTGTTCCTGGGGCAGCCCCGCTTCGGCCGTGGAAAGATAGGACGCGTCCACGCTGAACTCTCTGACCAGTTCCGACAGGGATTCCACTTCGCTCAGAGCGGCGAGTCCTTTCTGTTGCCCGGCTATCTCCGGCGTGTCATAGCGCAAATTCTTGAGCTTGCCGGGCGATGAGTAGGCCTGAAGGGATTCCAGGAATGATTTGGTCTGATCGAGTTGAGCCCGGAGGGTTTCCGCCCGGCCCTCATCCGAGAGGCTGCGCGCCCACAGCGATAAACCCTGCTGGAGTTGCTGCTGGGAAAGAACCAGCCGCTCCAAAAGTTTGTTGGCTGCTTTCTGTAGCTCCCGGACAGGCTCGTCTTTTCCCTGCGTGATCAGCTGGGCCATTCCGGGAGTCAGGTCGAGCAGTTCGAAGAGAGCCTTGAGCGCAGGAATATTCCAGTCCTTGGGTGGCTCGATCTGCTTGAATTGGATGAGATCGTCAATCGAGGTGCCCGCAAGGGCCTGCAGCGCAGTGGCGTCAAACTTCCTGCCGGGGATCGAGAGCACAACGTCACCGGAATAAGCCAGCGCAGCCAGGGTTACCACAGCCCATTCCGGCTCGAGTCGGAGTGACTGCGGGGCCAGATAATCCACCCCGTAAGCTTCCTGGATCAATTCTGACCGGTTAACCACCTGGCCGTGTCCCTTCTTCTTGAGAATTGCCAGGATGTACTTGGCATACCTGGACCTGTAAGGATCAATGCGCTCGCCGTCCAGAAGCTCCAGCGCGTCCAATATGGCCGTTGCCTGCTTCGTTCGCGTCTGGCCCGCGAGTGCTCGCAGCGCATCTTGCGCGGCCTGGGCACGGTTTTGTCCTGTGATAAGGACGGAGAATGACGGATATTCGGGTGCCAGGTCCAGGAAGTGCGGCGCGAGGCAGACGCCGCCAACGGTGTTGATGATGTCGCGCACACTCGCGCGGGCGCCGGCTGAGGGTACAGTTTTCCCTTTTTGCCATTCGATGAGTTTCCTGGTCTTCCCTTGGTAGGTAACCTCGAATCCGGCGGCGATATGCTCCTGGAGCCAGAGGACAAGTTTGGTGAGGAAGCCTGATGCCTTGGATTCATAGGTAGACTTTGCATGGCCGGAGGATGTCGTTACCAGATCGAGGGCGGCGGCGTATTTGCGCAATGCTGAGCGAAAATCCTCATCTGCGGCTTTGAGATGGAAAAAAACCTCGTCGGCCTTCTTCTCGTCTTTGTAGCGGGGCGGATCGTTGGGTTGGATAAAGTAGAGATAGAAATCGCGCGGCGGGACGGCAGTGGAGCGTTCATTGGGCGCGCCGAAGAAAAGGTATCCCGTTCGGGCGGCCTTGTGTTCGATCCACTCCAGCTCATGCTCCCAGATGCGATATCCCGTGACATAGGTCTGGTCGGTGCACTCCATGACGCGCTTGAGCGCCTCATAGTAATAGCGGTCAAGCTGGCCGGGATCCAGACTCTCGGCGCGTTTGTCGATGAAGGCGTCGTAATCGTCGGTTTTTTTAAGGTCCAGGTAGTGCTGGCGATTCTCAGGGTTGGAGGAAATGAACTGGCCGCTGACTGTCTTGTGGATCTCGCGCAGGACGGTTTCTATCTGAGATAACAAATCGTCCGCGGGGACGCCTCCAAGCTCTTCGATCCCGGGTTGGAATAGGCAAAGAGTATCTCGCAACTCCACCGGCGTAGCGCCAAGGCCGGCGTAGATATCACCAGTTGTAAGGCGATGAACCGAGAGAGCGTGAATGATGCGCAGCGCCATCGGTTTGTAGGCGGGCCGCGTAAAAGCCTGTTGAATGCGGGACTCGAGCACCTGGCTGCATTCGATCACGGCTCGAACATCCGGGACCGCGCGAACGGAGGGATTTTCCCGAAGCGTATTCCAATAGCTGTCATAGGCAATGATGCCGGGACTGTCTTTGGGAACCTCCTCGTTGAGGATTCGTTTCATTGCCAAGGAAAGCGTCTTGAGCACCTCACGCTTTTCGACCGCCGTCACGCGCTCAAAGATGTCGATGTAGTCGGGATGGACAGGAAAGAGGCGCACGAATTCATCCATCCGTTCATTCATATGGCCGTAGAACCTGGCGAAAGGCGTTAGATATTGCCGTATGAGCGCCTGCTGTGCGGGTGTCTTCTTGAGCAGACGTTCTGAAACGACATACTTCACATCTTTGCGGGCGATCAGGATCTGCTCGAAACGGTCGCGGACGCGGCGGACGCTGTCGGCGACAAAAGCAAACCTGGGGCTGTCGAAAATGGCCTCCTGCACACCCGCGATGAAACGGAGGCGAAGGTCCTTGCAGACTTCGCCGATCTCGCGCAGGAAATTGAGGTCGAGAATGAGTTCCTGATCCTTGCGCGTCCTCAGATAATCGAGCAGCTCGTCCACAACAAGAAGCAGGCCATGCTCGGGGAAGAGGCTGTGGAACGCAGCCATCATTTCTTCGAAGGCGCGCTTGTTGCTTGGAACCTTGCCTGCATCGGGAAAGCTGAAATGGACGCCGAGAGCCCCGAGGTGTTCCTCCAGCTCGGCCACGAGAATGTCTCGCAGGGACATGGTCGTCGCGCCGATTTCAGTCCGCACAACCTTGAACTTGCCGGCTATTCTGGCAGCCGCTTTCGCTACCTTCGGATGATTCAGGACGGACGACAGCTCACCGTGCTCTGCGATCCCGGATAAGACCGACATTAAATGGGATTTGCCTGTGCCGTAGTTGCCGACGATCAGAAGAGCTTTATTGTCTGCGGGCTTGTCGAACTCGAGCTGAGGAATGGCAAGCTCAGCCAGCCGTTCGGCCATTTCGTCGGAGATAACATAGGTCGTGGCAAGATGTCGGGCCGTGGTCAACTGGTCGGCAGCCCTGAGTTGAATCACGCTCTCGATGGGTTCGAACTGGATCAGATCACCATATTTCATCGAATCGGCTCCCTCTCAATGGCTCTCGTTTCGCTCATCCCAGGGCATCCAGGCTGGCCACGAGGAAATCCCCAAGCGGGTACCTGCAGTATTCGTGATGATCGGGAGCGGCATAGGTTAAGTGATTGTTCTCAATCAAGCCGTTCCAGGTGGCAGCGACGGTGCGATTACGCGCTAGACGCTGGAGGAGGCGCAGCGGATCCTGCTTGAGCGCCACGTCGAACAAGATCTCCAGATTGTCGAGCAGCAGAGTGTCTCCGCTGATTTGTCCTGCAATCTCGTCGAGCAATCGTGGAACCTGTATGGCGCGCTGCCGTGCGGTGAGGTCGAGCATACGTTTGGAGAGTTCGAAGTTAACATTGATGATGGTTGTTCCTATGCCGGACGCAACCTCCCGCAAGGCCGTGGTCTTTCCAGAGCCCGAGGGCGCGACCACCAGCGTGAGGCGATGATATAGCCCTGCTGACTCTTTTAACATGCGCATCACTTGATCGGCCAGAGGTTCCGCCATTTGGTTATTCCTTTCGGCTCTGGGAAATCCGATCCAGATTCCAGGGGCCCAGTCAACCGAGACCTTCCCGAAGATATCGGGAGAGTGGATCGCTGCTCGGGAATCAGCTTGGTCCGGAGCGGAATAGAAGGGCCCCGCTGGGCTGACCCAACATCTCGTTAGCTTACTCCTAACCTCGATTATTGGCATCTGTTACTGAACCCTGACGTCAGACTGACATTCCTGAAGGACATCCGAGGTCACGGAGGTTCGCGGGATAGATGAGATGAGAAGGTCGGCCTCTTGATCATGGATCGCCGTTAGGCTACCTATGATCGACGCACTCTAAAGGTGCAATTGACAAAGGAGAGACCGACCCATGAAGAATCATAACAAGACCACCAAAACCGAGTCAGCAAAAAAACAGATTGTGAAGACGCAGGTCAGCAAGACGCAGCTGAAAAACGTACCGCGAGAGATTTAGGAGCTTGCAGATAGATTGAGTCGTTCACTGTGTCAGCGCGCAAGTATGAGCCAGGCAGCGATGGCGGCAGTGAGCGAGGATGGTTGGTTCGTTGGCATAGACCTGGGAGACCGGAAAAGCAATCACTGCTTCCTGGATGCGAGAGGACAGATTGTTGCCGAGGGTACTGTGGCGACAACGCAGGAGGAGTTGGAGGCGCTTTTCCGAAGAATGCTTGAGTACTACGATCTGGTGGCAAAAGGCCAGGATCTCTGCCTGGAGGGCAAGGCGCGATCGAAAGCTGAAAAGGAGGGTAGAAGTCAGCGAAGAGAGCACGGCAGCCATGGGCTGAGAAGCTATCAGGCAGGGCTCGTAAGTGCAATGTTTTCAGCCTGGACGGAATTATTGGCAGGCACAGGTGGTTTACCTTAAAGAGATTACTGTTTTAATGCTTATTGACTTAGCTCCTAACGCCGCAAAGCCGGAATCAATGATGCAAACCGCAAAGACCTCAAAGACCTCAAAGGCTCCTTGATCTCCCATCTCGCCCCGTTGATGAACGATGCCACCAACCAGGGGCAGACCCAGGTTGGATATGACCGAAAAAATCGGGGACATTCCGAATTTCCCGACTTGCTCAGCTGAATCGGACGGATCAACCAGCGGTTGATCTTTTCTATTCAGCGGAGGAAAGCTGGAAATTCGGAATGTCCCCGATTTTTTCACACCTTCTGACTTTGAGGTCTTCGCGGTTTGCGTGCCGTGAAGTCACGGTTGCTAAGTGATGGGAATGGATGCTCCAAAGGGCCATTCCTACATAAGAGGTGAAAAGCCCACCCGTGCGGGCTTGCCCCCCGTGCGGAAACTCTTGGTGGTCTCGGCGTAACCAGGGTCATTCCTGAGGAATGGCGTCGAAGTGGTCAGCCAAGAGTAGTCCCTTAGGTTCCCGAGTGGTGGCGAGGCAGTAAGGCGCACCTTCCCGGACCGACGAGGTAGCGTGACGCTCGCAAGAGCGCCGATGTCAGGATGTAGCAAGTATGCCTGGCAGCTCTGCACGTGCTTAGCGGGGTCGGGGGACCAGACGGCAGCTGATGATGACCACGGGAATAACTCACAGTGTCCGGCCAGCAATGGCTCGGTAAGGGGCGGTATAAGCTGTGCGAAAACTTAGCCCCTATGCGCTGGCGGTGCAGGCGGCTCTTGCTGCTCCTCGGAGAAGTCAGCATATCCCACTTAAGGCCCGGCCCATGAACGGTACGGTCTGGAGCATCGTCCCGGAGACAAGCTGGACAGCCGTGGGGATTAACCGTTGCGGAAGGTCGAGATGTAGTCGGCAATGACGGTGTGGAGAACTCTTCTCCAGAGATGGTTCGCCGGTTGAGCAGAGGGAACCTCGCTTGAGTCACTTCAGGCTGTTCTCGGGTGCCCCCCTTGGACGCCAAGGCGGTATCTGAGTTCATGCTCTCTGACGAAAAACCATATGAAGTCGGGCTCACAGAAACACCCTACATGCCGGCCATACCTCTACCTGGTCGCGAACGTGTAGCAAGCCAAAGGTGACCAATGCTTAAAGCTCATTCTCTTATCGACAAAGTTTACTTCTGGAAGAACCTCTGGACCGCATGGCGTAAGGTTCGCGCCAATAAAGGTGCCCATGGCCTCGACCGAGTGACTATTCGTGCCTATGAAAAGGACGTCGAAACTCACTTGCGAGAGTTACAGCGTAAGCTCATGGAAGACCGCTTCGAACCTCATTTGGTTCGTCGCGTC
>Ga0315277_10000742_pt1 | contig 50231 bp, 32 predicted proteins | sample YL17G05_15_MG_FD_203695 | JGI IMG/M metagenome (GOLD analysis project Ga0315277, IMG submission 203695) | Sediment microbial communities from Yellowstone Lake, YNP, Wyoming, USA - YL17G05_15 | ecosystem: Environmental > Aquatic > Freshwater > Lake > Sediment | place: USA: Wyoming | collected... | reverse complement strand
CCGGGACCAACGATTTCCACGGCAGCCTCTTCGGCATGCACGACAATAGTGCTTTGCGTGCCAACCGGTGGCAGGAGAATCGCAATCGACAGAAAAAGCCCAATACCATCCGAAACATCGACGGCGCCAGCATCGGTGGACCCATCGTGAAGAACAAGCTGTTCTTTTTCGGTGACTGGGAAGGCACCTTTGAACGGGTGGGCTATGGCGCAGTCGGCTCCGTCTTTCCTGCCGACTACCGAACCGGGGATTTCAGCAGAAAGCTCGGAGACCAAATCCTCGATGGCAGCGGCAAGCCCATTCTGATTCCCACTACCGAGGGGACCAACGTACCGCTGCGGGAAGGGATGGTCTTTGATCCCTTTACGGGCAACCTGGACGGCACGGGCCGCAAGGTCTTCTCCAGCGGCGGGAAGATCAACGTTATCCCACAGGCGCGCTTCAACGCACCCATGAAGAAGTTGTTGGACCTGATTCCTGCGCCGACCCTCCCTGGAGATGTTAGCAACTATTACACCTCCGGCGGCCAGCGTCTGAACCGCAACAACTTCGACTTCAAGGTCAACTGGAACCGGAATGAGAAGAACCAGATCTGGGTCAAGTACAGCATCATGAAGGCGCTGGTTACCTGTGGTTTCAGTCTGGGCAAAGCCGGGGGGCCCGGCTCGTGCACTGGCGGAGGCCTCGGTGAAGGTAAGACCCAGGTGCAGGTGGCGACCATCGGAACAACATACACCGTTTCGCCAACATTCCTGGTTGACGCAACGCTCGGCTGGACGCGCTTTGGCCAGCAGGTGGACCCCCCTGACCTCGGCACCAACTTCGGACTGGACGTTTTGGGGATTCCGGGGACCAACGGCCCTGACCCGCGGGAAAGCGGCATGCCGGCCTTTTACTTTTCCGGCTATACAAACCTGGGCAATGCGGAAGGCTGGAACCCGCTTCGACGCAACGACCAGTCGTACACCTTGAACCTCAACATGAACAAGATCAAGGGCAATCACGACATCCGGTTTGGCCTGGACCTGATGCACCACCTGATGAACCACTGGCAGCCGGAGTTGGGGGAAGGACCGCGCGGTGCCTTTGATTTCGCTCCAGGCACTACGGCTCTGAACCCCGATGCTCTCGATGCCTCTGTGGGATTCAAGGGAGACACCCCATCCTTTGAGAACGACTGGAACAGCGTGGCGTCGTTTCTGCTTGGTGCATCGGATTACACGGGGAAGAGCAGCCAGTTCATAAAAATGTTCAGCCTCGAGAACACCTGGGCTCTCTATGTCCGCGATCGCTGGCGCGTGACTCCCAAGCTGACCCTCACTTTGGGATTGCGATGGGAGCTTTACCCCACTCGAAGGCGTTCGCAGGGCATGGGAATCGAATCGTATGACCCGACGACCAACGATGTCCTGATCGGGGGCTGGCCTGGTGTGCCGCAGGATAACGGCATAGGCTACAGCAAGAAGCTCTTCGCTCCCCGTTTCGGGTTCGCCTATCAGATGGCCAGCAACACGGTCATACGAGGCGGTTACGGTATTACTTACCACTCGCATCCCTGGGGCGCTCAGGCCTTGCGTGGTTACTATCCGCTGACGATTGTCGGGTCCTATGGGGGGATCAACGGTTACCAACCCGTCACTACGGACCCCAATTACGTGAAGGCGGGTATCCCGAACGCGCCGCTAGGCCCCAATGTCGGTATTCTGTCGATCTGCTGCCCCGACAGGAGCAAGGGCAGGCAGCAGCTGCCGTTAGCAGCCACCATGGGTTACCCCGAGGCCAATAAGGAGTTGAAGCGAGGATATATCCAATCGTGGAACCTCATCGTCGAGCACAAGCTGCCGGGCGAGATGGTAACGTCGGTTGGCTATGTAGGGTCTCACTCCGTAAATGGCTTTGGGTTCATAAACATCAACGCCGGGCAAATCCCGGGCGCCGGCGATGAGGGGGAGCCGCTCTTCGCCAAGTTCGGCCGCACCGCGGACACCAATGTGTGGAATGGCCGCTATGGCAGCAACTACCACTCGATGCAGGTCACACTCAACCGGCGCTTCGTCGGCGGCTTGTTCCTAAAGGGAGCTTACACTTACTCGCACGCCATCGGTGAGGTCGAGTACAGTGACTGGACGGGAGCTGAGGGGGGGATATGGTCCGCCCTAAGCCAGCGTTATCGCAACCGCGCCTCGACGGCGTTCAACATCCCCCACATGCTCCAGCTTGCCTACGTCTATGAACTCCCCTTCGGCGCCGGAAAGAGCTTCGCGACGAACGGCGCAGCCAAGGCAGTCCTGGGAGGCTGGCAGATCAATGGCATCTTCAGTGCCTACCAGGGCCGGCAGTTTACGATGAGCGCTTCGGGCTCGTCGTTGAACATGCCGGGCAACATACAGACTCCGGACCAGATCAAGCCCGATATCGCAATTCTGGGTGGTCTCGGCGATACCCCCTATTTCGATACAAGCGCATTCAAGCGAATCTCGGACGTCCGGGTCGGCAATGTGGGGCGGAACACCATGCGCGGGCCGGCCCGTGTGAACATGGACTTCAGCCTGTTCCGCAAATTCAAACTCACGGAAAAGTTCGGAATGGAATTCCGGGCGGAGTCGTTCAACCTTACCAACACGCCGCACTTCGGCAACCCGAATGGCAATGTCAATAGCTCGAACTTCGGGAAGATCACCAGCGATGCGAATGACCCGAGATCATTCCGCTTCGGCATGCGCTTCGCCTTCTAGCCGGTCTCGTTTGACTCATCCGTCGGGCGCAGGCGCTGATGCCTGCGCCCGATTTTTTCTGCCGCGCTTGACCTGCCCGGAATTTGATTTCACGAAAAAGGGGACATTCCGATTTTCCAGAATATGCGTCCGTCATAGCCAATAACATCTGGAAAATCGGAATGTCCCCTTTTTCGCTTATGGCTTGGCAGGTTTTGCGCTCGGGGCGGCGCTCTCCGGCGATTTGGGAGTATGTTTTTCGGCTTTGATGATCCCGGAGCCTTCTTTGATGGTCAAAAACTGGTTGGCTTCGATGTTGGTGAATTTTTCGATCTTCTGCGTGGTGGGCCACTTCACTTCGATCAGGTCAACCTGCTTGACTTGTCCCAGGCCGAAGTGCAGCCGCAGATCGCTCTGCGACATGACGCTCGTCCCGGAGTGGACTTCATCCATCTGCGCGTGTTTTCCCGTCACCACGCGCACTCGTGCGCCGATCGCCGTGCGGTTGCACTTTGTTCCCCGGAGCTTGATCTTGATCCAGTTGTTCTTGTTGCCGCCATCGTTGCGTAGCAGCGAGGGATAATCGTTCATGTTCAGAATCAGCACGTCGATGTCGCCATCGTTGTCAAAGTCCCCAAAAGCGCAACCACGGCTGGAGTAAAGCGCGTTCACTCCCGGTCCCATGTCTTTCGAGACGTCTTTGAATTTGCCGTTTCCGAGATTGCGGTAGACGAGGCGTGGCGAGAGGAAATGGGCGTCCAGATGATAGGACTCGATTTCGGGATAGACATGCCCCGTGACGTGGAAGACGTCCGTCCAGCCGTCGTTGTCATAATCCATGAAACCCGCGCCCCAGCAGACGTACTGGGTATTGACGCCGAAGCCGGAAACAAAGGTCACATTGGTGAAGGTGCCGTCGCCATTGTTGCGGTAGAGGTCGGGCGTGTCGTCGGAGAAATTGGTCTTGAAGATATCAAACCAGCCGTTGCAGTCGTAATCCCCCACGCCCACGCCCATGCCGGATTGCTCCTGGCCTTCTTCGCTGTAGGCGCAGCCGGCCGCGACGGCCATGTCGGTGAAGGTACCGTCGTGATTGTTGTGGAAAAGAATGCTGGGCATGGAATCCACGGCGACGTAGATGTCGGGCCAGCCGTCGTTGTCAAAATCGTAGGAGACGGCGGTGATGGAGTAGCGCGGACCGGGCTTCAGGATGCCGGCCTTCTCCGATACATTCGTGAAGGTTCCATCTCCGTTGTTATGGTAAAGGATGTTCATCCCGGCGGGCAGGCCGTGCGGGCCGCACATCACGGGGATACCCTTCCACTGGCAGTAGCCTGCCTGACCGGGGGTGGGCACTGTCTTGATGTCGAGCTCGATGTAATTCGAGACAAACAGGTCGAGGAAACCGTCGCGATCATAGTCGAGAAAGGTGCTGCCGGTGCCCCAGCGCACCCGTTCTTCCCACAGGCCGGCTTTCTTGGTGACGTCCGTGAAGGTGCCGTCGCCGTTGTTATGCCACAGAATGTTATGGCCCCAGTAGCTGCAGAAGAGGTCGTCCCAGCCGTCGTTGTCGTAGTCGCCAATGGCGACGCCGGTTCCCCAGCCGGTGCGCGCGAGGCCGGCCTTCCCGGTAACGTCCGTGAACGTGCCGTCGCGGTTGTTCCTGTAAAGGTGCTGGATGGGCGCGGTCTTGGGGGTATAAGTCTCTTCAAAACGGATGCCGTTGGTCAGGTAGATGTCGATCCAGCCGTCGTTGTCGTAATCGAGGAAGGCGAGGCCGCTGCCCTTGACTTCCACGATGTATTTCTTGTGTTTGATTCCGCCCCAGACATTCGGCGCGTTCAAGCCGGCTTCCCTGGCGATGTCGACAAAGGTCACACGGGAGGGCTCTTCCGCTGTAGCTGTGGTGACTGCCAGCAGCGCAGGCGTCTCCATCCAACGCCCCAGGGGTGTGGTGAGCATCGCCATCAGCATCGAGCCGAACAGGATCGATGTGGCGCCCAGGAAGTTGCGGTGCGAGAATTTCATGCGGCGATTATAATACAGCCTTGGAGCAAATCGCTCCCTTCCCCTGAGGTCTCTCCTTTATCACTTGCACCTCAGTGGTTGTCTTCAGTAGTCTCACCGCGGAGGAAAAATCTGGGACATTCCGAATTTCCAGCTTTCCTCCGTCGAATAGGGAAGATCAACCGCCGGTTGATCCGTCCGATTCAGCTGAGCAAGTCGGGAAATTCGGAATGTCCCCGAATTTTTCACAGCTTCGGAGATACGGACAGAATTTGATTTGGAGAACAAACCATGAAACAGGGCTCCATTAGGAAACCGGTTATATGCATTTCGTTCGCTCTCGGCATTCTGTTATCCGGCACGATCTTGCAGCCGGCGACGCCCTCATTGGTGAAGGTTGAATCGAGGAACCTGCGCGTCGAGTTCAATTCCTCGATGCACAGCCGGGTGACTGCCAGGTTCGATGGCAAGGAGACAGTGCTCGGCCAGTTCGGGCCATCCGAGACCATCACAGTCGATGGCAAGGAGCTTACGGATTTCGCCTTGAAGGACAGCCGGCAACAGAGAGTCCGGGACGCCCTCGGTTCCGGCAGGCAAATAGCGCTCGCGGGCACGTCAGGCTCAGTTCAGAAGACCGTGCTGATTACCGTCTACGATGAGTTCCCGCAAATCGCATTCTTGAAGGTGCAGTACGCCAACAAAGGAAGCTCCGAGCTGAGGGTTACCGGCTGGACGAACAATCGCTATTCGATCGCCGCGGCACAAGGCGCCGGCGACCCGCCCTTTTGGTCGTATCAGAGCGGTTCGTATGAGAAACGCCCGGACTGGGTTTTGCCGCTGAAGGCGAATTTCAAACAAGAAAACTATCTTGGTATGAACGCGACCGATTACGGCGGGGGCACACCTGTGGTGGACGTGTGGCGCCGCGACGTCGGAATCGCCGTCGGCCATGTCGAAATGGTACCCAAGCTCGTCTCGCTGCCTGTGGCAATGCCGGATCCTGGACAGGCCACCCTGGGAGTCAGTTTTCGAACCGACCAAGTCCTGAAACCCGGTGCCACACTCGAAACCTTCCGCAGCTTTGTCAGCGTACACCAAGGGGACCATTTTCAAACGCTGAAGGCCTACAGCAAGATCATGCAAAGGCGCGGCGTAAAGTTTCAGCCAGCTCCCGAATCCGCATTCGAGCCCATCTGGTGCGCGTGGGGTTATGGCAGAACATTTACGCCGAGCCAGGTGGATGGAGCATTGCCTGTTGTCAAAAAGCTCGGCTTCTCGTGGGTCGGGGTGGATGACGGATGGCAGTCATCCGACGGAGATTGGCTCCTGGTGAAAACCAAATTCCCGAGTGGCGACACGGACATGAAGGCCCTGGTGGACAGAATTCACGCGCAGGGCTTCCGAGCACAGATCTGGTGGGCGCCTCTGGCGGCGAAGCCGGATTCTGAGTTGGTAAAGAGCCACCCCGAGCAGCTGCTCCTGAACGCCGACGGTTCGAAGCAAAAGATATCCTACTGGAATGATTGGTATCTTTGTCCCGCTGATGCGGCGGTGCTGGAGCATCACCGTCGACTGGTTGTCAAAATGATCAAGGAATGGGGTTACGACGGTCTGAAACTCGACGGACAGCACATGAACGGCGTTCCCGCCTGTTTCAATCCTGCACACAAGCATGCCCGGCCCGAAGATTCCGTCGAGGGATTGCCTCGGTTTTTCCAAATGATCTACGAGACGGCCAAGAGCATCAAGCCGGATGCCCTGGTCGAATGGTGTCCTTGCGGCACGGCCTTCAACTTCTACACTCTGCCTCACTTGAATATGACAGTGGCTTCCGACCCTCATAATTCGTGGCAGGTGCGGACGAAAGGCAAGACCCTGAAAGCCCTGCACGGCGATTCCACAGCCTATTTTGGGGACCACGTAGAGCTGAGTGACGAGCGACAGGACTTCGCGTCGACCGTGGGTATCGGCGGCGTCCCTGGAACGCAGTTTACTTGGCCGGCGGGTTCGGCGCAGAGGAACAGGCTGGATTTGACGCCTGAGAAAGAGCTGATCTGGCAGAAATGGATAAACCTGTACAAGGAGAAAATGCCCTCGCGCGGCCAGTACCTCGGCGAACTGTATGACATTGGGTTCGGCCGGCCGGAAGCGCACGCAATCCGCAAGTCCGCCAACATGTACTACGCGTTTTATGCGCCGGATTGGCGCGGCAAGATCGAGCTGCGCGGCCTCGACGAAAAGTCGTACGTGATCACCGACTATGAGAATAACAAGGAGTTGGGGACAGTCCGCGGGCCGATTGGGACCCTGGATGTTGAGTTCCAGAAACACCTCTTGCTGGAGGCGAAGCCACAGTGAAGCACCCGCCACGTCTTTGTTATGCTTTGAACGGCTTTGCCGCAACCTTCCAATTCTTCTCGTCGAAGTACATCACCAGGCCTTCCCGATAAGACCGGACTGCCATTGAAATCAGCACCTGCGTGCGGGCAGCACTCTCAACATCCAGCGTGGGCTGCTTGCGATTGCGCATGCAATCGAGGAAGTTCGTGATGTGAGTCACCATCCAATCCTCCTCGTTGTTGGGCACTTCGATGGGGATCCTGGTTTCATCCGTTCCGAACTTCGCCTTGTATTCGTCGGTGACGACGCGCCTCTCCGGCCGCAGGATGACGTGATCGATACCGGACTCGAACCCACCATGGTCGACCATAATTACGGTGCCTTCATGGCCTCGGATCAAGCCCGGGATGTGTTGCGAGTTGGCCATCGTGGAGCTAAGCACCATCGAGTGGCCTTTCGGATACTCGGCCAGGAGGTGGAAAGTGTCGGGTACCTCCCCTCGTATTTCTCCTGGCTGAAAGGTGTAGAACCCACCGGCGGCCATAACCTTATAAGGGAACTGGGCCTCGCCCCAGCAAATGTTGATCGGTGCCGCGACATGGAAAAACAGGTCAGTCGCGATCCCGCCCGAGTAATCCCAATACTTGCGAAACCGGAAAAAGCGATCCGCATCCCAAGGACGCTTCGACGCCGACCCGAGCCACATTTTCCAATCCACGTAGTCGTCGCCCTTGCCGTTGGGTCCGGCATTGGGATCAATGACCCAGTCCAGCCAGTCGCTTTTCGAATTCCGATGATACGAACCCTGGCTCATGACCATCGGGCCGATGGCACCGTCGGCGATGAGTTTGCGAGCCTTCCACCAGTGCACTGCAGAGGTGGTCTGCGAGCCGACTTGGACGACTCTCTTGGTCTGCCGCACCGCCGCGATAACCTGTCTGGCCTGCTCAATCGTGTGGGTCATCGGCTTTTCCAGATAGACATCCTTGCCGCTGTTCATCGCCTCGATTGCGATCTTGGCGTGCCAGTGGTCCGGCGTTGCGACGATTACCGCGTCAATGTCCTTTCGGCCGATTACTTCCCGGTAGTCGAGATGGCCGCCGCACTTGTGATACTCTTTGTTGCTGCTGACACGCTTTTGATAGACATCGCAGACGGCAACAATCTGACAGGCGTTAGTCTTCTGGCCGATGCGGGAAAAGAACCGGCCGACATAGGTTCCTCGCCCGCCGACACCGATGACACCGACGTTGATGCGATCGTTGGCGCCGATAATGCGGTTGGTGCTCAGTTTGCCCGTCTGCGCCGCGGCCGGCGGGACGATAGTCAAGGCCGCCCCTATACCAGCCGCGCTCTTGATGAAATCTCTTCGATTGAAAGAGCTGTTTTTTCCCGACATTAGTTGTCATCTCCGATTCAAACTGCCGCTCAAGTTCAGAACTTCAGCCGCAGTGCGAGTTGCATGGGGAGCGGGAAATTGATCTGGTCGGGGACCACCATGAATCCCCGGCAAGCCCCGCCGATGATCTCCAAATGGTGAAGAATCCACACTCCTAGAAGTGTGTCTTCATCAAAAGCTCGGCGGCCGCCTCCCAAGTACTTACAATCTGCTCGATGGCATTTCGAACATCCTCGAGGCGCGGCAACGAAGCAGATGCCCACCCGCCGCCGCGCCCTTTCAGGCTGCGGCCCGCAGGCCCGCTGGCTTTGTTGCTCGCTCCTCACATACCACCCCGGGTATAGCTCGTCGCTCGCGCCTCGCCAGCGGGCCTGGGGGCCAGCAGCAAAATGCCAAGTAATTCTTGCGCGAGCCCTAAACTAGGGATAAGAGGATTATATCATGAGCAGGTGAAACCTCTCGATAGAAGCCAGCTGGTGAAAGTCCAATCCCGACGGAGTCGCAGCGGGCCGCGCGGTGCGCCACCGCTCGACATCGCCCGGGGCGACGAGATAGGGCCCGGAACCGTGAAGCAGGAAGTCGCACACTTCGAAAGCCTGCGAGACTTCGGCCGGCCCGGACAGAATCTTTACCTTGGGGAAGCGCCGCTGCAGGTGGCAACGCCCCAATGCACAAACAGCCCAACACGCTGAGCCCGCCATTGTTCGATGGCCGCTTCTCGATCCTTGTCCTGCGCGGAGAGTGAAATCTGCGCGGCGAGGAGGAGAGCAATTCCAAACCGGCTCATTGGCTCACCTTCAGCACCCACGCGGGCTGTTGCATCAACTCCTCCGGCAACGCCGGCAATTCGATGGATACGCCGCCCTTCACCGCCTTGAACTTCAGTGGCGTAGGGGATCCGAGCAGAGCCACCGACTTCACGCCCGTTACATCTTTGACATGGAAGCTCTGGCCCGGCCAGCGCGGCAGAATCGCGAATAGGTCGCTGCCCTTCGAAGTAAAGAACGCCTCAATACCTGCCTTGCCGGGCGTGGGCTTCGCCGCCAACTTCGTCACGTCGCAAGCCGTCTCGTATTCCTTGTTGTATTCGATCTTGGGCACCTCGCCGGCGCTCCACTGCTGCGTGGTCTTCCAGGGTTTCGTGCCATAGATCGCTTCGCCGTTCACCTTCAGCCAGTCGCCGATCTGAATGAGGCGCTCTTCCATCACCACGGGGATCGTGCCGTCGGCATCGGGTCCGATGTCGAGCAACAGGTTGCCGCCGCCGAGGCTCTCGGAGCACGAGTCGTATACAGCGAGGACCTCAGCCATGGCCGGCAGTACGGTTCCCTCCGCGTCGTTGATCCTTTCCGGAACAGCCGCTAGAAATTCGGTGGTAGGCTACGCTGTTCTCCTCATTCGAGGTTCATCTTGCGCAGCAGAGCGTGGTATCGGGCATCATCGCGCACAGGGTCCAGGAACGGAAAGCTCTTGATCGGCATGATAATCGGGTCGCGAGCCTCAATAGCCCTGTCCATCCACTCGAACGCGGCATCCCAGTCGTCAAGTCCGATATAGCCTAGAGCAAACGTCGAGGGGGGCACATAGCTCGTTGTCGCGAGCTTCTTCGCATGCTCGAGCACGCGCCTTGTGTCATCGCGGTTTCCGGCGCATCCGTAGACATAGGCCAGGAAACCAAGCGTGAACGGCATTCCACCCGACAATTCGTGCGCCTTCTCGAGAGCGGAGATCGCGTCGCGTCCCGCGCCGGTATCGGCAAGGCCAATGCCGAGCGCCCAGTGACCCCCAAAATGCGTAGGATCGAGCGCTATCATGTGCCGGCCCTCCTCGATCGTCCGGTCGGGCCGCCGGGCAAGGTGAGCCATCACCGCCAGCCACCAGCGGACGTGGAGTGACAGCGGGTCGGTCTGGAGCACGGCTTTAATCTCGGCCATCGCTTCGTCGACGCGACCCTGAGGCAGGAGGCCGCTGATTGCGTAGCGCACGCGGACGAGTGGCGATTCCCGGCTCAGCTGGAGCGCCCGGCGAAGCTCGCGATCGACCTCGGGCCAGTTGTAGTCGAGCTCTTTCCGGAGCATGCCGAGGAGAGCGTGAGTCTGGGCCAGCGTGTCGTCCAGCTCCAGTGCGCGCAGAGCATGCCAGGTGCTCAGCGAGAATGCCTCGTGCGGGGCACGTTGCCGAAGAAACCCAAATACCAGTGAAGCTCCGCCAACGAGTCGTATGCGAGCGCGGAATTCGGGTTCCGGGCAATTGCCCGCTCGTAGCATGCCTTTGCCTGCGCCAAGGCCTCCGGCGTTCCCCTCGCGAAGTAGTATCGCCCCTCGATATAGGCGGCGTGCGCCTCGGCATCGACGACAGGCTGCAATCGCTCGCGCTCGTCACGCCCCAGTTCCACACGCAGCCGCGCGGCGATCGCCGCCGCGATCTCGTCCTCGAGGACCAACACGTCCGTCAGCTCGCGGTCGTAGCGCTCGCTCCACAGATGACTGCCGTCGCTAGTGGTGACGAGCTGCGCCGTCACACGCACCCGGCGACCTTCGCGGCGCACGCTTCCCTCGAGGATGGTGCCGACGTCGAGTCGCGCTCCGGCCTCGCGGACGTCGAGCCCCATCCGGCCGACGGCGAACGCGGAGGTCCGGGCAATCACGCGCAGCCCGGGAATCCGTGTGAGTGCGTTGATGATCTCCTCCGCCAGACCTTCGCAGAGGTAATCATCCTCCTTCGCGCCGTCGGCTGTGTCCTGCGGATTGCCTGCACCAACTTACTAAGTTTTGCGCTGTCCGTGGGATTTGTCACTCATTTCGTAGGACAACGGAATATCGCTGGCAAGTTCCCGGAATGCCTGCTTTAATGGCCCGAAAGGAAGCAGCCTATGACAAAACTCTGCCGGCTTCATCAAAATCTCTTCATCTGTTCCGTGGCAGGCCTCATTCTGGCATGCGTCCCATTTTCCGCAGCGGCGCAGCGTCCCAACATCCTGCTGATCCTTGCCGACGACCTGGGATTCTCCGATCTCGGCTGCTACGGTTCGCGCGTTTCGACGCCGAATCTGGACCGTCTCGCAGCGGGAGGTATCCGATTCACTCAGTTCTACAACGCAGCTCGCTGCTGTCCGACGCGCGCCGCTCTGCTGACCGGTCTCTACCCGCATCAGGCAGGCATCGGTCACATGCTGGGCGACTGGACCAAATTCGGCCAAGCGTACTCGACAGGCCTGAATGAGCGCTGCGCAACCATCGCTGAACTTCTGCGCGACGCAAGCTATCGCACTTATCACATCGGCAAGTGGCACGTCGGCGGGCTGGGCAAGAAAGACGCGCGCAATCACCCGATGAACCGCGGCTTCGGCCGCGCCTATGGATCGGGCGGCGGCGGCAATTATTTCACGCTGCGCCCGCTTTACCTCGGCCGCGAAGACGTCCAGGCAGGCGATAACTTTTACGCCACCGATGCCTTCACCGAGTACGCGGTCAAGTTCATCGAGGAGCACGGACGTGCACCTAAAGACAAACCCTTTTTCATGCATCTCTGTTACACCGCGCCGCACTTCCCGCTGCACGCCAAGCCGGAAGACATCGCCAAGTATCGTGGCAAGTTTCTCAACGGTTGGGATGCCGAACGTGTACTGCGATTCGCGAAGCAGAAGGACCTCCGCATCATCGACGTGGCTACCCGGTTGTCTCTTCGGGACCCGGTCGCCAAGGCATGGGTTGATGTGCAGGAGCCGGAAAAGGACGAATGGGATTTGCGCATGGCCGTGCACGCCGCGATGATCGATTGTATGGACCAGGGCATCGGCCGCGTGCTCGACGCCGTCAGGCGCATCGGCGCGGAGCAGAACACACTCGTAGTCTTCCTCTCCGACAATGGAGCGAGCGCGGAATTCCTCGACTCCTGGCCGAATCCCAACCGGGGACACAAGCCCGGCAGCATCACGGGCACGCGCGAATCGCATCGCTGTATCGAAATCGGCTGGGCGAACACAGCGAACACGCCGTTTCGTGAGAACAAAATGTGGGTGCACGAGGGTGGTATCCACACACCGTTCATCGCTTTTTGGCCGGCGGGCATTAAGGCGACGGGCGGACTGACCAGCGAAGTCGGGCATGTGATTGACTTGCTGCCGACCTTCCTCGAGCTGGCCGGCGCCAAATACCCGAAAAGCTTCCAGGGCCGCGATCTCCTGCCGCCCGAAGGACGCAGCCTCGTGCCGGCGCTACAAGGCAAGGCATTGGATCCTCGAACGCTCGCCTGGGAGCACAAAGGAAACCGCGCCATACGCGTCGGCGATTGGAAGCTCGTTGCGCAATTTCGCGGTGACTGGGAGCTTTATGACCTCCAAGCAGACCGCACCGAGCTGAGAAACCTCGCCTCGAAAATGACGGGCAAGGTTAGAGAGCTTAGCGCGGCCTGGCAACAGTGGGCTGATCGGGTTGGTGTTGTACCGTGGAAGCAATTGCCGGGTGCGAGCTACAAACCAACGGCCAACTACCGCAGGAAGTCGGAACCGGTTGTCCCATGATGCCGGCTGCATGGCGCTTCAGAGTTTAACGATCCGCCGGGCAACCAGGCGCACGGGGCCCCAGCAGACCGGAGAGAGGCAGAGGAGAAAACTTGGCATCCCTGTTCTTCAGGGTCGCAGCGCCAGTCGGGTAGGCATCCAGAGCGGTTCGGTCGTATCGTGCCTGAAGCTCGGCGGGAACCTCGGGTGGATCCTGCAGCCCGGCAACATGATTCTGAAGAGTATTGATGACCACGATCCGCAGGCGGTTCGCACCGGTGCGCACGAGCCTGGTCACCTCGAACCGGTAAGGTTGCATCCAGCGGACCCCGGCCGACCGTTGAGGAAAACCTCTGAATACCTAGAATACTCGCAAATGAATTTCTCTAACAGGTGAATAGATTCGCAAACATCGGATACAACGCCATGAATCGAGAATCAATCTTTTTCCACAGCATCCTGGCTGCAACCATCGTCGTCGCGGCGTGCGCCCCTGTGTGGGCCGCAGGCCCGACCAAACCTAATATCCTGTTTATTGTCGGCGACGACATGGGTTACGCAGACGTGGGATTCCATGGGTGCACGGACATCCCCACTCCAAATCTTGACGTGCTCGCCACTGCGGGCGTGCGTTTCACCAACGGGTACGTCTCCGGCCCGTATTGCTCGCCCACGCGGGCCGGGCTTATGACGGGTCGTTACCAGACCCGGTTCGGTCATGAGTTTAATCCGGCCCGGGGCAGCATTGGCCTGCCGCTTGCCGAGAAGACGATCGCCGATCGCCTCAAGGCCGCCGGTTATATCACCGGGCTCGTCGGCAAATGGCATCTTGGCGCAGAACCCGAATTCCATCCATTGAAGCGCGGCTTCGACGAGTTTTACGGCTTCCTGGGGGGCGCACATGATTACTTCAAGTCAGCCGGGATCTTGCGCGGCACCGAGCCGATGACGGAACTCGACTACACCACGGATGCCTTTGCCCGCGAAGCCATCGCGTTCCTCGAGCGGCACAAGGCCGAGTCATGGTTCCTCTACCTGGCGTTCAACGCCGTACACACACCAATGCAGGCCACCGATGATAGGCTTGCAAAGTTCCCCAACGTCGCTGATGGCAGGCGCCGCACCTACGACGCAATGATGCTGGCGATGGACGAGGCCATCGGCCGCGTGAGAAGAAAAATCGCCGAGGCCGGCCTCGAAGAAAACACGCTGGTCTGTTTCATCAGCGACAACGGCGGTCCCACCATGCCCGGCACCAGCGTCGCCGGGTCTGAAAACAATCCACTCCGCGGCAGCAAGCGCACCACGCTGGAAGGTGGAATTCGCGTGCCGTTTATTGTCTCGTGGCCCGGTCATTTGAAACCAGGCGTCTTTTCGCATCCGTCTATCCAGTTGGACCTCACAGTCACTGCGCTGACGGCGGCAGGTGTGCAACCCGGCCGCGATTGGAAACTGGAAGGCGTGAATCTGCTGCCCCACCTGACCGGCGAGAAAAACGGCACGCCACACGAGGCGCTCTACTGGCGTTTTGGCCAGCAGATGGCTATTCGGGTGGGCGACTTCAAGCTCGTCCGTTACGACAACAATGCTGATACACGCACCGGCAGACGAAACCAGGGCGTCACCCCCGTGAAGCTTTACAACCTGCGCGATGACATCGGCGAAACCAAGGACCTCGCCGCCGCAATGCCCGACAAAGTGAAGGAACTTCAATCCCGATGGGATGCCTGGAACGCCACAAACGTCAAACCGCTCTGGGGCGGCGACCAAACGGACAACGACGGCGCCGAACCCGGCGCCCCCCTCCCAAAGAAAGGCAAGAATGCGAAGTCTGCATCTGGCGGCAATTGAGGCCAGCAGACAGCCCAAGAACCTTGACCATGAAGGTGCTTCCGCCATCTAGTGTTGCTACGCCACCATAGAAAGGCGCGAATCGTCCAGATTGACCAACAAGACGGAGTCGAAAAACACGAACGTGACATTTCGCAGCGCCCCAAAATGCCTCGTCGAGGAGAAGATCCCCCTGAACGTCAGCCGCCTGGTGGTCAATCCCGCCTGCATGGCCCGTGTCCCGGACCTCGCGTCCGACTTTCAGCGCCCTGTGAGGCCTGACGAAGTTGTAATAGCAGCGAATCAACTCGAGGTGATCTTCGAGGCGCTCCTTCCATCGCGCAGGGCAAATCGTCCGCCGAAATAGACACGTTGAATTTTGTCGGATCGTGAGGCTCAGCCGTTCGATATCGGTGGTGCCCTGGAGCAACGAATTTCCGGTGAGTCCCCGGCAGAGGACAGCTCCGAGTGGAAATCTGGGGCCAGTACCCGGTCAGTTGAGGAGCCTGCAGGGGACATCTGCCGGTCACCCTACTTCTTCTAGTCGACGATCAGGCCCTTCTCTTCATCGGCCAGCACGATGCGGTTCGCCGGCATAAGATCTGGGGACGCAATACCCAATTCTCCCTGATTCAGTGGCGAGTGATTTCCGTCCTAGATAAGTATTGCCTCCCCATATCTACGCGGTTGTAATATGTGGTGTCTGACACCCTCGATCCTGAAATAAAACCAGGAACCGTGGAGCAACCCTGAATCATGAAGACACTCACAAGAATTCTTTTGACCCTGACACTGTTGCCCTGCCGGCCGACGCCACACACACTCGCCGCCCAGGCAAGCGCCAAGCCCAACATCATCATCATTCTTGCCGACGATCGCCGAAATCGCCAACGCCAAACTCGCCGGCGACGTGAAGCAACAGGTCGAGGGCCGCAGTCTCCTGCCGTTGCTCAAAGATCCGAATGCGCCGTGGGCCGGCCGCATCCTCTTCACGCACGTCGGCCGCTGGGAACGGGGCAAGGCCGCCGAGTCGAAGTGCCGTAATTGCAGCGTGCACGCCACCCGCTGGGATTTGGTCTGCGCCTCGCAGTCCGGCGTGAAACAGTGGCAGCTTTTCGACGTGAAGGCCGACCCCGGCGAACAAACCGACGTGGCGGCGCAGCATCCCGAGATCGTCAAGGAATTCGAGACCGCCTACGGCCAGTGGTGGGACTTCGTGCAACCGCAGCTCGTGAATGAAACCTCCGTCGGCCCGAAGGTAAATCCGTTTAAGGAACTTTACACGAAGCAATTCGGCGGCGGTCCGGATGCGCAGACGTTGCAGCCGATGGAACCCGGCAGCGGCAACGAGAAGAAACGCAAGCAATGAACGTGCGCCGAATGAATAGGAATACCGCCCTGGCATTCCACTGGCGGCCGCAGTTCACGCGCGGCCGCTTCCATCGATCCCACTATCGCGTTCGGCGCTGATCACCGGCGCTGGAGTGCGGCCGCCATCCCGGCGAATTGCCGCCTCGCCTCCGGCGGGATAGCCTCGTCCGCGACAGCGCTGCGATAAAGCTGCAGAGCCTGCTCCCGCCGTCCCGTTTCCTCGTAAATCGAGCCCAGCAAGGCAATGGAATCGACATGCTCAGGATGGCGCCGCACGAGTTCTCTCAGCGTGGATATCGCTTCCGCCGCATCCCCGCCTTTGCGCAGGTAGAAGGCGAGGGTGTAGGCATACTTGGGCTCCTGGGGCCGGAGCTGCGCCGCCTTCCGGCAAAGAGCGATGGTCTCAGCGGGTTGTCTGCCGGCGACGAGCACAGCAAGATTATAAGCAGCCTCCGCGAGCGTTGGATCCGAGTTCAGGGCGGTGCGCAAGCACTTCTCCGCCTCGTCGGTCCGGCCCTGCTCGGCGAGGTGAAGACCGAGGTTAAAGTTGGCCTCCGCGCCGGTCGGGTTATAGCGCAGCGCCTCGCGCAGGGCCCACTCGGTCTTTGTGGGCTCCCCCAGGCGGGCATGAACGATTGAGAGGTTCACCAGCGCGGGGATGAACGAGGGCAACAGTCTGAGCGCAATCTCGTACTCGCGCCTGGCCGTAATCAGATCACCCCTCTCCTGATAGTAGTTGCCCAGGTTGTAATGGCTCCTGGGGTCGTCCGGCTGGCATCTCATCGATGCTTCATATTCTGCAAAAGCGCTGTCAACCCGCCGGCGGGCATCAGAATCCAGGGAATCCAGCGGGTAGCGGGAAAGCGCAATGGCCGCCTGGATGCGGACGACCCGGTAGGAATCGCTTGCAGCCTCAAGCAGCGCCGCAAGGGCTTGCGGCTCAGGATAGGCTGCAAGGCTCACAGCCGCGCTGGAACGAACGAGCGGAGAAGGATCCAGGAGAGCTTTCAGGACTGCCGGCCACTTCCTTGAATCCGGGCATCGGTCCAGGAGACGCAAGAGCGACGCCGCGAACACCTCATTACGCTCGGAGCTGGTCACATAGGCAAGCATGCCGTCCAGCTTCGCCCAGTCTTCCCTGCGCGCCGCTTCGATCAGACTCCCCCGGTGCACCAGCGGCGCCTGGTAGTCCCTGGGGTACCACTTGCGCACCCATGTGTCGGCCCATTGGGCGTCGCGATCGTGGTGGCAGATGTTGCAGGCATTGGGCGATTTGAATTTCAGCGTTGCGGCCGGCGCCGGAGGAAGCATGCTGTGATCGTGACGGCGCATGCGGGCAAAGGTCGTCTCGGGCATGTGGCAACCCACACAGCGGCTGCCCGTACTTTCCGGCCGATGAAACGAATGAGCCGCGGGATTTTCCACGTGGCGGGCGTGGCAGGGCAGGCAGGCCTTGTCCGCGTCGGCGCCCGTGAATTTGTACCGTCCCGAAGAAGTGTGACAATGGACGCAGTCGAGCTTGCCCGAGGCGACGCACGGGCTGATAAGCCAAAGCGTGTAGGTAAAGTTCTCACCCAGGTCGCGCCCGTCGGGATAAAAATCCCTGTCCTCGAGCAAGACGAGGTTGTAATGATCGAAAAAGCGCTTGCCCGCCTGGAAGCCCGTGTCCAGCGGAGACATTTTGGCGTGACACGGAGCGCACATGGAATTCGTCTGCGCGCTGTCGAATTTCCGGGTAACGATGATCTCGAGTTTGTTTCTATCGACGCGGTCTCCTGCGGCGCGCATTGCCGCCACGTGAGCCCGCCCCGGCCCGTGGCACGACTCGCAGTTGATTCCCGGTTCTCCCCAGGTCGTGCGGTAGGTGTCGGTCTCGGTCGAGTAGTTCTTCGAAAGCTGGGAGACGTGGCAGTGATAGCACGACGTGTTGAAGGTAAGCGGTCTCTCGGTCCAGTCGAGCGCCTCGTCCTGGATATCGTGGATGTGCCGCACCATACTCCCGGTGGTGTCATACCATTCCTTGCGACGCGAATCGAAAGCCAGAGGAAGCACCTGCAGCTTTCCGCCCGGCATCGGCGTCAGAAAGAAGAAGACATTCTTGCCACCCACTACGTGCTCGATGGGATAAGATTTCTCTCCTTCCGCTCCGCGCCCGCGCAGGTAGCCGCGGCCTTCGCTGATATCGGCCCACCAGGTCCGCCCTCGGATTTCGATCGGAGCCGGCTGCGCGGCGAGGTTCTGCCGGGCAAAGGCAGGCGTGTAGGGCTGCATAGCCAAGCCATGCCAGGATGAAGACCACTTCTCATAAAACTTGGCGTGGCATTCCCGGCAAACGGCAGATCCGGTGTACTGCTCGGCATCACTTCCAGCGCGCAGCGAGAGTTTCCTTAAGGCCCACCATCTACTAGCTCCCAGCGCAACCACGACGGCAAGAATCACTATCGTTCCCTTTGCTTTCATTTTCTTTTCAGCACCGAAGCGGAAAGCCGGACTTTCATCACACGGCATCGTAGATCCTGATGCCCGCAGATTCTACCATTGTCTGCCTCTGCCCGCCTCTTCTCCGACTTCTATGTCACTCAGGCTGTTTGCTCGGCCTCGCGGGCGGGGCTGATGACCGGCTGCTATAACGTTCGGATCGGCATCAACGGAGCGCTCAATCACAAGGCGAACCACGGGATCAGCAGTAGCGAGATGACCATCGCTGAGGTTGTTAAACAAAAAGGTTATGCCACCGCCTGCTATGGCAAGTGGCACCTTGGCCACCATCCCAAGTTCCTTCCCACAAACCATGGATTCGACGAATATTTCGGCCTTCCCTATTCGAATGACATGTGGCCATATCATCCCACCGGGGGTAAAAACTATCCCGAACTGGTGCTGTTCGAAAACGGCCGCATCGTGAATCCGCAGGTCTCGCACCACGATCAGGAGCAGCTCACCACCTGGTACACCGAACGGGCGGTTCGTTTCATCGAAAAGAACAAAGACCGGCCGTTTCTGGTTTACCTGCCCCACACGATGGTGCACGTTCCGCTGCATGTATCAGACAAATTCCGCGGCAAGAGCCAACGCGGCTTGTTCGGCGATGTGGTGATGGAGATTGACTGGTCGGTGGGTCAGATCCTCGACACGCTGCGAAAGCACAGGCTCGAGAAAAAAACGCTGGTGATTTTCACTTCGGACAATGGGCCCTGGCTGTCCTACGGCGACCATGCCGGTTCCGCGGGCCCGTTGCGCGAGGGCAAGGGCACGATGTTCGACCGCGGCTGCCGGGAGCCTACCCTGATGTGGTGGCCGGGTACGATCCCTGCCGGCACGGTATGCAAAGCGCCGGTTATGACCATCGACCTTCTCCCCACGATCGCCAACCTGACAGGCGCGAAGCTGCCGGATCACACGATCGACGGCAAAGACATCTTTCCGCTGATGGTGGGCAAGCCTGGCGCCAAAAGCCCCCATGAGGCCTACTATTTCTACTGGGGCCAGGAGCTGCAGGCGGTGCGCATGGGCAAGTGGAAGCTGCATTTCCCTCACTCCTACGTCACGCTCGGAGGCCGGCCGGGGGGTACAGGGGGTATGCCGGCTCCCTACCAGAATGCGAAGATTGGCTTATCCCTGTTCGACCTGGAGAAGGATCCTGGAGAGACTACCGATGTATCTGCCCAATATCCTGATGCAGTAGCTCGGATCAAAGAGTTGGCCGACCCGATGCGGGCGGAACTGGGCGACTCCGCAACCGGGCAGAAGGGCAGCGGCGCGCGAGAACCGGGCCGTCTCATGCCGGGGGATCAGAGTTTCGATTGGCAACCGGGAGTGCCGGCGCAGCGGTTTGTGGAAAGTCCTGATGCGCGGAGGACTCGTATTTGCAAAGCGAGGCGTTTCGGCCGTCCCCGGCGGGGAGACTAAGGATCCCTCTTCTTTTTTTCCTTGTCGGGCTCGGTGCCGGCTTTGGGAACATCCTTGGTCGCGCCCTTCCGCTCAACGACCTCCTGAGGTTCGAAGAAACGCCCCTGGTCGTCCGTGTCGGCCAGCCATTTTTCCAGAGCGCTCCTCAGGCGCTTCAGGGCAGCCTGGTGCGCCGGATTGGCGGAGGCGATCAGATTGCTGATTTCGTGCGGGTCGGTCTCGAGGTCGTAGAGCTCCTCGGGCGGCATGGTCGGCTGGCAGAGTAACTCCTGCGCAGAGGTCAGCTTGCCTTGTGCATGCAGATCCTTGAGCAGATTCCACACCGGATAGGAGCGCTCCTTGTAATCGTTCTTCTGCAAAAAGGGGCGGTCCGGTGTGAAATTGCGGATGTAGCGATAGCGGGCGTCGCGCACGCTTCGAAGCCGGAACACCGTTTCATCGCACCGGTCACGGGCGCCGAAGGCATATTCCCGGGGCGGCTCGCTGCGGTCACCCAGGAAAACCCTCCCGAACATCTTGGCCGGTTTGGCCGTCCCCGCGATGGCCAGCGAGGTGGGTGCGAAATCGATCGATTCGATCAGCTGGCTGCTCACCGTTCCCGCTTTGAAGTTCTTTGGCATATGGAAATTCTTCGGCCAGTGAACGATGAGCGGGACGTGCAGGCCCTCTTCATAGACGAACTGCTTGCCGCGCACATGGCTCTGGCCGTTGTCGCCGAAGAAAAAAATGACCGTGTTGTCCATCATCCCGTCCGCCTCGAGCTGCTTCAGGACGAGCCCGATCTTGCGGTCGAGTTCCGTCGCGGAATCCAGATACTCCGCCCAATCCGCCCGCGTCACGGGATGGTCGGGATAATAGGGCGGAATGACCACTTTTGCCGGGTCGGCCTTCCTGGGCGCGTGGTATTTTCGGTGGGTTTCCTGGAAGTTGAGCTGCGCGTAAAAGGGCTGGTGCGACTTCAGATCGTCCCATTTGGCCGACTCGAACGGCTTTCCCTCGTAAGTGAAGTTCCAATCGGTCTTCCCAGTGCCTTTAAAGCCCAGATCCGCGGGGAGTTCGACGATGTTGGCGGTGAAATAACCCGCATCGCGCATCCAGTCGCTGATGACGCGGACGCCGGCAGGCAGCTTGAAACCGTCATCACGATGGGAGCGGTGATTGTGCGCGCCGATCGCGATCTGGTACATGCCGGTATTGAAGGCCGAGCGGCTCGGCGAACAGACCGGGCCCACCATGTAGGCGCGAGTGTAGCGCATGCCGGACGCGGCGAGCCGGTCCAGGTTCGGGGTCCAAACCTCCGGTGTGCCGTCACAGCTCAATTCCGTACCGAGATCCTCGGCGATGAGCCAAAGGATGTTGGGGCGCGGCGCCGCTGCGGGCGAGGCGGCGGTGCCGGCCGAAAGTTGCGAACCTGCGCCGGCCAGCAGGGCCAAAACCGCGATGGAGAGGCGGGATAATGTTCGCAGCTTCATTTCGACTACCTCCTTATTAAGTCCGATAGGGCTATGCATTTGACTCCTGTAAGGACTGCCTGAACGGTCCGGTCTGAGCCAGATGAGCCTTTGCGAATCTTCGCGCCTTTGCGTCTTTGTGGTGGGGTTATAAAAAACCGCCGCAAAGGCTCAAAGACGCCAAGAATCGCCAAGGATTCCTTTCAGCCCAGGTTGGGGTCGTAACATCGCTAGTTACTGGAGTCATGTGCATACCCCCAAAGTCCGAATTCATCCTCGTTTGGACCGGATCATTCAGAACCATTGATGCACCTGCGAATCATGGATGATGTGGCCGCATGCTTTCATGGTCCCAGGTTCCCGTCGATCGGCTAAGGGTCTATCACAAATTGAAGCGCGGTGAACAGGAGGAATTCGCGCGACCACCCGCCGGTCGGTAGGGATACCTTGAGCCATCGATTCTCTCTCCAGGTCCGACTATGGTGTAGCCCGTAGGGTCGAATTATTCGGCCGAGCCGCAAGCGACTGTAACGGCCTGTGTTGCAGCGCACGTTGGTTGCGTCGCTTGACAAGTCACGGCTGTGATTTAGAGAGGCCGGGATGTTAACATACTCTCTCAAGTACGAACCTGAGGACCCGGGAGGAGGGCAGACGAGCGGACGCCTTGGCGCGGACCTCGATCTACAAGTACGAAGCTGAGAGCGTCCAGGAGGGTCAAGACGAGCGGAGGCTCTGATCCGGGCGCCGATCGCATACACGGCTTGTTCGTCCTATCAGCTTCAGGCGGCGGAGAGGTCAGATGACGATTCCGATCAGAAGAGGAGTGTTCCTGTGCCTGTGCCTTTTGTTCCCTGCCGCATGTGTCCCGGCGGATACGGACAGCTTGCAGTTGATCCGAAGGGGCGAGGCCGAGGCGATTCGCAAAGCCGTGCAGCGCCACGATCCGGCTGTACGCCCGTTTGTCGAGGTGCTCCGGCGGCGGATGGAGGCGGATCTGAAGGCCGGGCCCTGGAGTGTTACATTCCATCGTCCCCCCCGCCCAGGCATCGCTTTGAACGACTTTTACAGCGAAGGGCCCTACTGGTGGCCGGACCCGAAAAATCCCGGCGGGCCTTTCATCCGCAGAGACGGAGAAAGGTATCCCGGCAGGTTTGTTTCCAATGATGATGACCTGCGCAGCATGGGCATGACCCTGATGATCCTCGGGATGGGCGCCAATTTTCTCGGGGAGAGCCGATGTGCCGACCGTGCCGCCCTGATCGTGGATGCCTGGTTCCTCAATCCGAAGACGCGCATGAATCCGCATCTGGAGCACGGACAGGCTATCCCGGGCATCAACGATGGCCGCGGCGCAGGGATCATCGACACCGTACCCCTGATCTGGGCGCTGCAGGGGATCCACTTGCTCAAGGACGCCCGATTGTGGAATCCGGAGCGCGAGGCGAATGTGCGCTCATGGTTCGCCGCGTACCTCCGGTGGCTGACCACGAGCCCAAAAGGGCTCGAGGAGAAGGGCGCTAAAAACAACCACGGCACCTGGTGGACCGCACAGGTCGCGGCCTTCTCCCTGTATCTGGACGATCCCGCCGCTCAGCACATGGCCTGGGACCGGGTCAGGGATTTCCTTGTTCCGTCCCAGATCCGTGCCGACGGCTCCTGCCCGCTCGAAGAGGCGCGCACAAGATCCCTGAGCTACTCCGCCATGAACCTGAACGGCCTTGCGCTCCTGTGTCGCATGGCCGAGTTGAAGGGCGTCGATCTGTGGAAGACCGAGAACAAAGAGAAGGGGAGTATTCTGCGGGCGATCGCCTATCTCACACCGTTCGTGCAATCGCCGGAGACGTGGAAGAAGCAGCAGATCACAAAGTTTCAGCCGGAGGCGGCCTATTTCCACGCGCTGGACGGCCTGGCCCTGGGATCCAGGGAGTACCTTGAGCTATACCAGCGCCTGGCGCGCACGAACGACGAGCCAGTTTATCTCCTTCTGCACCTCTTACTGGGCGCTGTCCGTCGCCAAATAGCTAACGCCCCTGGATTCGCGTACTGGGAATCGGCTAATGGGGGTATGCACATGACTCCAGTAACTAGCGATGTTGCGACCCCAACCTGGGCTGAAAGGAATCCTTGGCGATTCTTGGCGTCTTTGAGCCTTTGCGGTGGTTTTTTATAACCCCACCACAAAGACGCAAAGGCGCGAAGATTCGCAAAGGCTCATCTGGCTCAGACCGGACCGTTCAGGCAGTCCTTACTGGAGTCAAATGCATAGCCCCATCGGCAAATTGCAGGGAAGTTGAAGTGCCGAAAAGTGCAGGATAACTGTCGGGAAGGTTGCGGTTTCGGGCGCCTGCCGCAGCATCAGACATCGATCCATGCAGGCTAAAGCCGGCGGAGCAGAATCCAAAATATCCGATCAGAGACCTTTTTGGAGCGTCATCTCTAACGGAAATGAATCCTATCCGAAGAAACGACGATGCGGAGAGGGGAACCCCAAACCGGGGCACAGCATACAAATGCCGGCTGGTTGCATAGGGGCGCTCACTCGACTAGGGTTTACCTGGGACAACAAAAAGGTCACGTGTCTTTTGGCACCATTCAGCAAGATACCGCCTATGTTGTTCCAAAGTTTGCCGATACTCTTTCTTGTCTGCCAGGTTTAGCATTTCGCCGGGATCGTTCTCCATATCAACCAAAGACTCTCGCTGTTCACCCATATCATAAGCGCAGTACTTGAACCGGTGGCTTCTCACCATTCTGCCATTTGGCTCAGGCTTGTTGCCATCGATGGGCACACCCTGGACCATTTTGTTTTCCACGACGATATACGGACGCGCACTTGTGGCAGCCCTACCATAGGCTGTTGCTTTCAAACTCATGCCAGGTAATCTCGAAGGAATCTCTATGCCGGCGTACTCGCAAAGGGTGGGAAGAAGGTCGATACCGGTATTCACAAGCAGGCTGGAGGTTCCTGCCTTCTTTGCACCGGGTGGAACTATTATAAAGGGTACCCTGGACGATTCATCAAACAAAACCGTTTTCTGGCTCCATCCATGCGCGCCCTGACAATCGCCGTGGTCGCTGGTAAAAACGATGAGAGTGTTCTCGTACTGGTTGGATTCCCGCAATGCTTGCAGGACTTCGCCAATATAGGAGTCGACCTTCTCGATCATTCGGAAATATGCCCATCGATATTCACGCCATTTCTTCTCATCGAAATTTCCGGCCGGAAACAATTTATTGCCCTGGAATGAACGCCGCATCAATATTCCGATTTGCGGTTCGTTCTTCATAGGAAGATGGTTTCTGACAAGAGGAGGACACTGATCCAGGGATGGAGGGTCACCTACACTACCGTCGGGCAATTCTTCCCCGCGGGCCCATTCACAGATATTATGTGGGTTAACAAATGATGTCACCAGCAGAAACGGTTTCTCCCGTTTTCGCCGCATGAATTCCTTGGCAAACGCCGGGATATGTTTGTCGATGCCGTTGTTTTTGATAGCGTCCATGGAATCGAAGCCATGCACAGATTTCTCTTTCGCCGGGAACGGGAGATGCCATTTGCCATAGTAGCCATTGTCGTACCCGGTATCCCGGAAGATCGTTCCGATGGTTTGATATTTCCCGGCGAGCGAAGCTTTTGCCTCATTCGTCTGAACGCCCGTAACGTGTGGACACTGGCCCGTGAACAGCGCTGTGCGAGCCGGGATGCACAGCGGATTGGCTGTGTAGGCACGAGTGAAGAAAATCCCACGCGAGGCCAGGCTGTCCATGGCAGGAGTCCTGAGGTATGAGCTACCCGTCCGGCAGCTCAGCGCATCGCCAGATTGCTGGTCCGTCATGATGAAAAGGATGTTCGGCCTCTTGTCAGGAACCAGAGTGCCAGGCAGGAGTTCTCTCCCCAGCACAAGATCGCGCGCAGCCGTGGTCCCGGCGGCGATCACGCCAGCAGCTTTGATGAATTCTCGTCGTTTCATTGTGCAATCTCCATCAAGGGATCAGATGAACACCTTGAGTTTCTGCGCCTCGGCCATCGCCGGGGAAAGGCTGATTAATGCGCTGAGCGTGAACAGTCGGAGAATCGTTGTCCTGAACATGTTTTCCTACTGGGGTGGCCACAGGTTTCTAACGCGGCGCCTTCTCAGGTGGCAAGCAAATTCGTACTCATCCGGCAGGCCGGCGATTCGCCGGCCGCCACCTCGACCTGCTCCAGCGAGGCCCTCACGGCCGGATATTTCTCCGAAGCCAACTTCAAGGCCTGGGGCAATGTAAGCGGCGCAGATTGCGCACGCAGACCCGTCGTCGCTGCAATGCAGGCAGCGACGACACACAGCGTCAGTCTCTTGAACATGTCGCTATCCTCGTGTGACCGCTCCGCCGGGACTCAGGGCGCGGAGTCGGCAGGCGATCCTGCGCCGGGTATCAGCGCCGATCAGCGGATGCGCGGGGCAGTCTGGGAACGGATTGTCGTGGCGGATACGATGTCAAGTCTCATAGTGTTCGTGGTCGGTTTGTGGTGCTACACCCGCAATGACGTAATGCTACCGCACGCCGGCGTGAGATCTTAGTGATTTCCTGCGAAACCATCCGGGCTGCGGCGTATTCTTAGAGTAGAGGGTTTACCATGAGAGCTCTGCCACGACGGCTGGTGCCTGGCTTGGTCCTGTTGCTCGCGTCCGCGGCAGGCGTGGTTCCTTCCCAACAGCGGCCGGGCCCGCCGGGAGCGATCCGCGTGCGAGTGCGGCTGGTTCCCGTTAACGTGATTGTCACCGATGAGAAGGATCGGCCAGTCCTCGACCTCACCAAAGACGACTTTACGCTTCTCGAAAATGGAAAGCCGCAGGAGATCCGGCATTTCTCGCTGGAGAAACTGACTGCTGTCGCGCCCGCAGATGCGGGCCGGCCTCTCCTGCGAAAAGTGCCGACAGCAGAACTCACTCCGCAGTCCCGGCGCACCTTCCTGATCCTGATGGGGCGGGGCATGTACCAGACGCCATGGAAGGATGTCGATGCCCTGATCCGGTTCGTTCAGAAAGAGCTCCTGCCTCAGGACCTCGTCGCGGTGTTCGCCTATAACCGGGCCAGCGACTTCACGGCCGATCACGAGAGGATTGCCGCGGTTCTAGAGCGATACAAGAAGATCCACGAAAAGATCGAGTCCCGCCTGAGCCTGCGCTTCACGCGCCTGGTGGCGATTTACGGGAGCAAAGCCATGCCGAAGTCGCTGCAGCCGGGCCGAAGTTAACACCCTCACATCGGAAGCAGGATCGTACCGGGGCATGGAACAAAATTGCAGCGTTGTTTTTCCTATGCGCTGCCGGCTGGCTGGATAATGCAGCTCAGCGCGGCCCGAGGAGTGCACCATGATCACACGACGAAAAGCCATGCAGGTGCTGGCCGGCGGAATGGTCGGAGCGCCTGCCGTTTTAAGCGCTGCCAGCCAGGCGGGCAGCCCAGCCGGAGCTCCCGCCGTCCTCGGTGGCCCACGGTCCCCGGGCGACAAGCCGAACCTCTTGTTCCTCTGGACCGACGAGCAGCGCGCCGACACGATGGCCGCATACGGCAACACGCGTTTTCGTGTGCCGGCTATGAACCGGCTCGCTTCGCAATCGGTGGTGTTCGACCGCCCCTATGTCACGCAACCGGTATGCACGCCAAGCCGTTCGTGCGTGATGACGGGCTGGTGGCCGCACCAGTCCGGCTGCGTGAGAAACGGCATTCCTTTAAAAGCGGCAACCCAGACCGTTCCCGAACTGGTCGGCGATTCCACATACCGCACGGCCTACATGGGCAAATGGCACCTGGCAGACGAGATCTTCCCGCAGCACGGTTTCGAGGAGTGGAAGGCGATCGAGGACGCGATTTATCGGAGCCGTTACTCCGCCGGGCGAGACAAGAACGCGCGCAGCGCCTACCACCATTTTCTCGTCAGCCTCGGCTACAAGCCGGACGAGGAGAACGACTTCAGCCGGAACTTCGCGGCCAGGCTTCCGGTGGAGCACTCGAAGCCCTCGTTCCTTGCCAACGAAGCTTCCAACTTCATCCTGCGCCACCGCGCCGAGCCGTGGATCCTCTACGTCAACTTCCTTGAGCCGCACATGCCGTTTGCCAGCGCGCTGGACGACCTGCACAGCGAAGAGGATGCACCGCTTAAGAACTTCCCGGGAACCGCGCTGGGTCCGGAGCCCGCGTGGTACAAGCGGCGCCGTGGTGAGCTTGCCGGAGCGAAAAAGGTCAAGGGAATCGGCCCGGAACAGCGCGCCAAGCTGCAGCGCCAGGCCCGGAATTACGCCGGGCTATGCTCATTGGTGGACCAGGCGTTGAACCGAATCCTTTGGACGCTGGAAGTTACGGGGCAGGCGGACAACACGATCATTGTCTACACCTCTGACCATGGCGACATGATGGGCGCGCATGGCCTCATGGCCAAGCAGGTGATGTACGAGGAGGCCGTGCGCGTGCCGCTGCTCGTGCGCGTGCCCTTTCTCCGGATCAAGCTGCGTCACGTCGCTCAGCCAGTGAGCCACATCGATATCGTGCCGACGCTCATGGAGCTGCTGGGGAGGAAAGGTCCCGACCTTCCAGGCCGCAGCCTTGTCCCTGTGCTTGATGGAGAAAATCGTCCCGACAATTACGTACACCTTGAATGGACAGCGGACAGCAGCGACAGCGGCGAGGGCCCGAATGGGCGCACTGTCGTGTCCCTAGACGGCTACAAGCTGGTGCTGTATGACTCGGACCAGTCGATGCTGTTCGACCATAACAAAGATCCACTAGAACTCAATAACGTTTATGGCAAGCCGGAATACACGGCGGTGCAGGCACGGCTGCGGAAGAAGATCGAGGAGTGGCAGAAGCAGACGCAGGACAGCATGATACTGCCGGCCTAGAAGGGCTGCTGTCGGCATCGCGGTCTGCGGGCAGTCGCGATGGTCCAGCGCACAGCAAAGGACTTTTCTTTCGCCGCCGCTCCATGCGAATTCCTGACAGGATCAATCTTGCAAGGGGGAGCGAGCATGATCAGTCGACGTGATTTCCTGTGCGGCCTGGGCGCCGCGGCGCTGGCATGGCCGGAATTGAGGAGCGCGGCAGCGCCGGCAACGCGAGGCAGGCCGAACATCCTCTTCATCGCCGTGGACGACTTGCGGCCGGAGCTTGGGTGCTACGGGCGTGATTACATCAAGAGTCCGGACATCGACCGCCTCGCGAAAGCGGGCATGCTCTTCAACCGCGCGTATTGCCAGCAGGCGGTCTGTTCGCCGTCGCGCTCCAGCCTGTTGACCGGCACGCGGCCCGACACGGCGAAGGTGTGGGACCTGAACACGCACTTCCGCGCAGCCCTGCCGAACGTGGTCACGCTCGGGCAGCACTTCAAGCAGCACGGCTATTTCGTCCAGGGCATGGGCAAGATCTATCACGGCGGCTTTGACGACCCGCCCACCTGGTCCGTGCCGTGGCAGACGCCCAGGGCGACTCCCTACGCGCTCCCGGAGAACCTTGCGCTGAACCAGCGCCGATACGAAGGCGAGCCCGATGACGCCCTGAAGCCGACGTCCAGGAAAAAGGCAGGCCAGGCTCCACTCAAGAGGGGCGACACATCATCGTCCAGACGCGACTCGCGCGGCCCGGCGTTTGAATCGGCGGAGGTGCCGGACAACACGTTCCAGGACGGCAAAGTGGCTGAGCTGGCGGTGTCTACGCTACGCGGACTCAGCCAGAAGCGCGAGCCGTTCTTCCTCGCGGTCGGGTTCATCAAGCCGCACCTGCCCTTCGTATCGCCGAAGAAGTACTGGGATCTCTACGACCCTGCAAAAATCCAACTCGCGCCGAATCCGTTCCGCCCCAAGGACGCACCGGACTACGCCATTCTGCCTGGCAACGAAATGCGCGCTTATCACGGGATCCCCGAGGGGTCGATTCCTCCCGAGCTTGCGCGCAGGATCGCGCGCGACATTGAGGCCGGACAGGTGTTTATCAACGGGATGGTCATGTCCGATCTTCGGCTGCCCTTCGGTGGTGTTAAGCGCTCCGGCTATGGAAAGGAGCTTTCGGAATTCGGCATACGCGAGTTCGTCAACGCCCAAACTGTATGGATTGGGCCGGTGAGAAAATCATGAATATAAAAAGCCGCCGCCAAGCCACCCAGCTACCAGGAAGCATCTATATGTTTTGTTTCGTGGTGGCCTGGTGTCTTAGTGGCGGCTTTTCTCGGGCGTCGGATTGCACGAAGACCTCTGTGGGATTTACACCGCTGACCGATCTCGGTGCCGGCTACTATAAAAACCAACAGGGCGGACTCTATCCCGGCGGAAGCAACAACCGGCCGGCCGCGCATGAAGCCGCGGGGATCAATCTGGCCCGGACGATGCGGCCCCTCAACGCGCAGGGTCAACCCGACGACAACAGCCGAATTGTTCTCCTCTCGATCGGAATGTCCAACACCACCCAGGAGTTTTCCACCTTCAAGCCGATTGCGGAATCTGATCCGTCAAAAAATCCAAAACTGACGATTGTGGACGGCGCCCAGGGCGGCATGTCCGCGGACCGGACTCACGATCTCAGCCTCTCCTCGGCGCAGCAATTCTGGAACACGATAGATACCCGCCTCCAGGCAGCAGGGGTGACATCGGCACAGGTGCAGATCGCCTGGATCAAGCAGGCCGACATCAGCCCGACGCTGCCCTTCCCCGAGGACGCGCTCAAACTCAAAATCGAATTGGTTCACATCGTCCAGATTCTGAAACAGCGATTTCCCAATATTCGCTTGGCGTATTGCTCAAGTCGCATTTACGCGGGTTACGCCTCGACCGCCCTCAATCCCGAACCCTACGCCTACCAGTCGGGATTCGCGGTAAAGTGGCTGATCGAAGACCAGGTCAATGGGGTTGCGGATCTCAACGACGATGCCGGGAGGGGCAATGTGAAGGCTCCATGGCTCTCGTGGGGGCCCTATCTCTGGGCCGACGGACTCGCACCGCGCGGCGACGGCCTGACTTACGCCTGCTCCGACCTGGCGGATGACGGCACGCATCCTGCACCCGGCGGCGCCCGCTCGAAGGTTGCAGGGATGCTGCTGAATTTCTTCAAATCCGACAGCACCGCGCGCCTTTGGTTTCTTGCATCGCAATCGGCCGCCACCACGCTCCATATCCCGATCCTTGCTGCGGCGAACGCAGGACCTTCGGGCGTCGAATACAGCGGCATTGCTCTCTCCAACCTTGGCTCCTCGGATACGACGTTGACCTTCACGGCATTGGACAATGACGGCCGGAGGATTGCCGGGCAGGATGTTGTGAATCCAGCCAGGTTAGAACTCAAAGCCGGCGCCCAGTTGGTAACGCTGGACACAAAAATCTTCGGTCAGGGGCTGGCGGCGGCGCACTCGCCCGCATGGTTCAAATCCGAGAGCAGTTACCCCGGTGTCGCGGGCTGTTTCCTCGCTTTCGACAGCGCTCTCTCGGTGCTCGACGGCGCCGATGCGCTGTCGACAACGATGACGCCGTTCATTTTTCCCGAGGTGGAGGAACAGGGATTCAATGAAATACGAATGGTCAATCCCGGCTCTGAATCCTCCGCGGTAACCTTTCAGCTGGTTCAATCCGACGGCAGGCCGCGTTCCTCCGGCACCGGCCGGACGATAAGCCCGGGAGGCGTACTTTCGACGACGCTGGCGGAACTTTTCCCCGGTGTCAGTCCGTCTGCAGCTGACTACCTGAGAGTCGGTTCGAGCCGCGGTGTTGCGCCGCTGCAGCTGTTCGGCAGGAAGGCCCGATACTTCGCGGCGCTGAATGGACAGGATTCCGCGGGTGGAGGGAGCGTCCTTTACTCGCCGCAATACGCCGTTGGGGGGCAGTGGCTGTCCACCTTGTCGATCGTCAATCTGGATTCCAGGGAGGGCGCCTTGAAGCTTGAGCTCGTCGGTGACGAGGGGGAGGTCATCGCCACCCGTGCGCCAATCCCGATTGCGGCTTCGGGCAAGCTCTCCATTCGAAACGCCGACTATTTCCGTCAGCCGGGCAGCGAGCTATTGCAGGGTTACCTCAGGATCTCCAGTAGCGGGGTAAGGATTGCCGGCAGCGTCGTTTTTGGGGATCCCGCCCGCGATCAGTTTGCTGCCGCCCTGCCGCTGAGCGCAACCCTGCGCGCGGGCATGCTGTTCTGCCAGGTTGCGTCGGATTCGACCTATTTCACGGGTCTTGCATTAGTCAATCCAGGCAATGCAACCGCCACAGTGACAATCGATGTGTTCGATTCCGACGGCAACAAAGTTGCAGCCAAGTCTGAGTTGATAAAGGCCTCGGGCCGGAGGTCGCAGGCGCTGACGCAGTTCTTTCCGGAGCTGGTTGCCAGGCAGCAATCCTCCGGATATATTCGCGTGACATCGGACCGGCCTCTGACCGGATTCGCCCTTTTCGGCACTCATAATCTATCGGTCTTATCTGCCATCCCCGGCCAGCCCCTGCCGTGAAGACACGGAACCACCAAGACACGAAGAAATAAATTGTATGTATCTTTGTGTCTTTGTGATGTTTTTGTCTATCGCATGCGGGAGGAAAGGGCCTGCCCATCCGCCTTTCGCTCCGCGCGAGGCGCTGGAGTAATTCCGGATCGATGAGCGATTCACTATCGAGCTGTTCGCGGCGGAGCCCCTGCTTGACGGACCATTCGCCATGGTCTTCGATGAACAGGGGCGTATTTTCGTGGCCGAATCGCCGGTTTTCCCTCCAGGGGTCCCTGACTTCGGCCGGGCCAAGCTCCTCGAGGACACAAATGGCGATGGACGACCCGACCGCGCCATCCCGGCCGGCCCGTTGTTGCCCTCCCGGGTTCAAAGCCGACTGGCGGTGCGTGACCGCGCCTCCGATGCGGAGGGGCGCACGTTCATCACCAGCGGGTGCTTCCGTCATCGAGTGTTGCTTAGATGGACCTAAAGCGATATGGAGCAAAATATTACACACGAATTCGGCTTCACCAGTTCCGGTTTGCATAAAAGTGGGGATAAGCGCCTGCATCAGATGGGGGTGCGGGCGAACCAGCAACAAGTGGAAGCGGAAGCACCGAATTAGCAGCCTGATCGGTTTTCACTAATTTTCGCGCAACGACTTTTTCGGGACATTTGAAAAGGATCAAAAGAGACTGCAAGCCTTGCAAATAGCGCCAGCAGATTTATAATCCTTTCTGCTACTTACGACCGCGGAGGAATGGCCGAGTGGTTGAAGGCGGCGGTCTTGAAAGGCTAATCGGGGATTTTCGTTAAACCGTTAAAAATCAATCAAATCCCTTTGCCAGCCGCAACATAGCGCAGTTTTCCTCTTCGCTCACTTTGCTCCATTTTGCCCCGTTTTTGTGGTTGGCCGGACCTTCTGGCTTATAAAGGCGACGAGTACTTCTTCGCAGAGATTAAATCGTCCGGGGACAAGCTCTCGGAAGATCAGAAGGATTGGATTCGTGGTAACTATGAAATTCTTGGACTTCCGTTCAAGCTTGTGAAGATTCACAGGCGAAAGATCGTTGACGCTTAAAGATCGGATGCCTGCATGACAGAAAATCTGTGGACACAATCCTTATCTCGATGTACAGAGGTACTTGCACTACGAGGATTGTTCTCAACCAAGAGCGACTTCTCAGATAAGTATTATGTCCCCCGACCTTACGTTGTTATGTTGCGGAAAACATCCTGGTTGAGATAGCTTAAATGACCGGATGGCATGCATCCCACTGACACCCACATCTTCGCCCGCGCAAGGCGATAATCCTATACTTCCTTCCTTTGGGAGTTCGAGTATGCTGGGCACGACGCCTGATAACCGCAACTTCCACAAAATGGGTTTAGCATTGGCGGAAACTCGGGCCCTTTGGAGCGTTGCACAGCACCCTCAACGATATGAATCGCCCTCTTGATCTCCGCTTCTCCTATTTTGGTTTGCAAGAACGTGCCACCCTCAAAGACATAGACTCCGACCAGATGCAACGAACTTTGATACTGTAAAGGCATGCCAAGGTAATAAATAATGCACTGAAGGAATGTTTCCGCTGGATCTTGAGCCCTGACCTCAACATCGTTCAACTTAAACTCCAGGATCCCGTAAACACCGCGGCAATCCGCGGCCTCGTAGATCATATCAGCTTGCCCAGTAAAAAGCTGCCCTCCTATCCAAGCCTTGCACGCAACTTCAAGAGCAATAGGTCGTAGACCGGCCACTCCGGAATGCGCGAAGATACCCAACGCATTCAACACTCTATCCTCGCCTCGTGCGTCAGACTTCCAATCTGCATTTGTTGGCGCCAGTCTATCGTAGATGTCTGGCAAACGCAGTTTAGGTTTTTGAAGCAAGGCACACCGGAAATATTCACGGACGATCTGGTGTAACAAACGTCCAGCTTGCACGTCGATATTGCCTGGCTGGAAGCGATATTGCTGACGATCAACCCATCGCACTTTATATTCGAGCGGACACCGCATGAGACTCTTCAGGCGGGAATATGACCATACCTCCTGTGGCGCTTCTCCAAAAAGCTCAATTTGTCCCCTCGTATTCACTGCATCTTCTCTCCTGTCAGCCAGTCTTCTTAGCCCTTGCATTCAAAAGATCTTGAACTGCTTCTTTTGCATTTGCCAATGTCTTAGATTCTGTTTCCAACCTCTCTCGGACCCTTGGGGAAATATAAATCCTCGATTTCTTAGTGAGGCTCTCGAATTCGTCACACAAAGAATTCACTACACCAGATAACTCCCCACGTTTTTTATATAAATGACGGGGTCACATCTGAAGAATGTAATTTTTAGATTAGAAAGCAAACACAGGTGATGCGGGATGCTGAACAAGATGGCATCAGGATCGGCTGGGGCAAAGCGGCTGGGGATCGCAGGGATACGTCCTAATGTGAAAACTTCATTCTCCAGATACGACCCCATGACGGCCCCGGCGATCATATCCCCGGCGGGCTGAGGGGATGCTTGGATCGCAGCATCCTGCGTCTGACCCGGGCAGGCGCCGAGGCGGATGAAAGCGAGTGCCGCGCAGGCACTGGCCTTTCCTAGAGATCTCAAAAAGGACTTGCGGTCCGAGGCTCGAATTCGAGGGCTATTCGGAGCCGCTTATTTCTTCCCTTCGAAGGAAATGTTGACTGTTGTTCCCTCTGGCGTACGCATTACCATTACATGGGCAGTCCGTTGGGCGTTGTCGGTAGCGAGGAGCATGATCGAGGGGCCTTGACCGCCTGCTTCCTGTTCGGTCTTCTCCACCTCGAGTCCCGCCTTCTTTAAAGCATCCTCGTAAAATGAGACGACCTTCTCGACCGAGTCATTTGTTTTGAACCCATAAGTGGCTGCGTTCCCTTGCTCGGTGTTAGCGCCGAACGCTCCTAGCGCTTGTGCACCGGAGTAGGCAGGCAGCCAATCGGGCAGTTGAACCGGGCCGCCCACGCGCATGGTGCCGCCCGGTCCGCGGACCTCCAGCGAGGCCTTGTCTCCTTCACCCTGCGCCTGAATTTCAAGCTTCTGGTTCTTTTCATCCAGGAATACGATTTTGCCCTTTTTGGCCTCTGCCAGGTCCATTGTCAGGGTCTTGCCATCCTTCTTGTTTCGGACGCGTATGATTCCGCGGTCTTCGTCGACTCCGAGGATTTCAATATCTGGATTCATCGCTGCCATCATCTTCGCCACAGCGACTCCCGGGTTCTTCTGCATCAGTTCCGGGTCGAAGCCGGCTTGTTTCGCCTTTTGATAGACAAATACACCCAGCAAGACAGCAATGATTCCGCCGATGACGATAAGACCCAGGCAGCCCGTGAGGACCCAAAACAACGGGCCTTTCTTCTTGGGGGCCGGTGCGCTGGCCGGTGCAGCCGGCGGCTGGTAGACAGGCGGCCCGGCGGGACCGGAAGCCTGAGACTGTGGGGGTGGCGTTGCCGGAGCACCGATCCGGGCGCCACACTTGGCGCAAAACTGACCCTCAACGGGATTACCGCAATTTGGGCAAAAAGCCATAGAATCACCTCCTTTTTCCCTACCTTACAGCGGTGCGTCCGAGACTCGCAACTGATTTATCTGGTTGAGAAAAGCAAAGGGTGCCACGATGACGGGGTCACATCTGAAGAATGTAGTTTTTAGATTAGAAAGCAAACACAGGTGATGCGGGATGCTGAACAGGATGGCATCAGGATCGGCTGGGGCAAAGCGGCTGGGGATTGCAGGGATACGTCCTAATGTGAAAACTTCATTCTCCAGATACGACCCCATGAACCCGATTCTCCCAGTGCTCGCACAATACGAGCTGTGGAAGTCTCCAATCTCCCTATCCGTCGAGTGTCCAGCCGGAGCGATACTTGCGGCCTAGGAAATCGTTGGCTTCAGGCACGTTCGTGACGCGGCCAGCCGCCGGATCGTACTGGAGCTTTTTCCCCGCGCGATGGGCCACGAGACCCAGGATCATCTGCTCCATCATGGTGCCCGCATAGTCGAAGTCGCAGGAGGTCTTCTTGTCGCCTTTGCAGGCGTTGATCCATTCCTGCTGGAAGAGTTGGTCGAGATTCCGGCCGGACTGAGCCCCGGTGCCGCCGATCAGCGGCAGAAGCTGTTCGGCGGATCGCCGTTTGTAATAGGTCATGTCCCCTTCGTTGTTGGCAGGAATGATCATTCGCGAATTGAAATCAGCGAGGATCGAACCCCTGGTCCCCTCGAAGATAGCCCCGTTGCCGATCTTGGTCAAATCGATATACGGTTTGGGCGGATTTGGCTTAAGACCACCCTGATACCAGATGACACTGACGGCAGGACGCCATTTATTCGCGGGATGCTCGAAGGTTGCCTTCAGCTCGACCGGGCACACCGCGGGATTGTATTTGTCTCCTTCGGCTTCAACCGAGAGCGGGACGCCGGCATCGATTGCGTTCCAGACCAGATCCATAGTATGCGCTCCCATATCTCCCATCTGCCCGACGCCGAAATCCGAATATGGATTCCACTTCAGGCAGTTCGACCCTGGACTCGTTGCGGAGAAATATTCGGGATTGTAGGGATGGGACGGAGATGGCCCAATCCACTGATCATAATGAAGGTAAGCCGGCGGCTCTCCTTCACCGGGTGGATAACCGGGCCTGCCATTTTTTCGGCTGTCCCAGGCCGACACACTCTTCAATTCGCCAATCGCTCCGTCCAGTAGGAGTTCCCGTACGCGCTCGAAGTTCGGGAAAGCGTGGCGCTGCGTACCGTGCTGCGTTGCCAGTTTGCTTTTGTTCCTCAGATAGTTTGCCCGGACGGTGCGCACCTCTTCCACACTAATGCCCAGCGGCTTTTCGCAGAAGACATGCAGGCCGCGGTTGATGGACCAGTTGGCGATGAAGGCGTGGTGATGGTCCGCGGTGCAGATAACCACAGCATCCAGACCGTTTTGGCCGATACACTTGCGCCAGTCCGTGTATGTCTTGGCATCCGGGAATTTTTTGGCGGCGTCGGCCAGGTAATTTTCGTTCACGTCGCACAAGGCGGCGACGGTCTCGGCCGATAGCACGCTATAATGCGCGGTCGCCCGGCCCCACGCGCCGATGAGGGCGACATTCAGCTTGTTGCTGGGGGCCTTGGCTCCGGCGCGCATCCCGCTCGGCAGAATGAGCAATCCGGATCCCGTTAGGGCGGCGGATTTGATGAATTGCCGTCTTTGCATGGCGAGGTTTCCTTTCCCTTATGAGAATGTCACTTTTTCCGATTGTAATGAAACAGCACCTTCGTTTATCGGGCCGCACTGAAAACAGTGGCGGCGCTGGCACCAACGGCAGCTTGGTGCGATCCGTTCTGTGTTACCCGCTGAACGACCCTCGCCTGGAAGGCGAGGGGTTCGCAGGGTGTCGGCTCAAAGCCGTCTCTCAAGATTGGCCATTTGGCGTCCCACCGGGGACGCGGTGAGAGATTATGTTAACTTCCCGGCCTCTCTAAATCACAGCTGTGAGCTGCTCTGGCAGGATTCTACACCCGGAAAGGGATAGCGACTCCTTATTGTGACTTGAGACGCTTCAGGATGATGGCTCCGTTGGTATTGCGAGGATTCAACTCGATCGATTTCTCATAGTTTTTGATCGCGAGTTCTTTGTCCCCGTGCGCCGCGTAGGCTTCACCCAAACTGTCGTAAACATTCCATGACTTTGGGAACTCCCGGACATTGAGCGCGAAGATCTTGATAGCCTCCGGCACTTTACCTGCGTTCACCAACCGGTAACCGAGCTGATTGATTTCGTTTTCATCGACAAAATAGGAGCCCGCTCCCCCAGCTTTTCCTTTTTCGAACGCCTCCAGCGCCGCATCAATATCCTTATCATCGAGAGTCCGCACAAGAATCCGGGACAGGATTTTTATGCCTTTGACCAGCCTGGTGTCGCTCTCAAAGGCGGTGCGCTCCCAAGGGTAGCTCCTCGGATTCAACTCCAATGACTTACGATAACAGGCACGCGCCTGTTCGGCATCACCCATTTGATCGTAGGCGTCGCCCAGACTCTCGTGGGCTATCCACATCCCGGGAAACTCGCGAACTTCCAGCTTGAAAACCGATACGGCTTCCTTCACTCGTTTGGAGTCCAGAAGCTGCTTTCCAACCTCCCTCAATTCCTCCTCATCAAGATAATACCCGGACGGATCTCCTGATCGAGTTTTCTCATATGCCGCGAGGGCTGCATCGATGCCGTGTTCATCGATATTTCGAGACAACGGCCGGGCGAGGGACTCACGGACGTCCTGCAGGCCTGCAGTAGCCGGGTGAGATACCGGGTGTCCGATTGATATCAGCTGTATTGCCAGCTCGAGCACCCGATCCCGGCCACCCTGGATATCCTCCTTCGTGTTGACTTCGCGGATGTCCGAAGGAACGCCGATGCCTTCCCAGCAGAAGCCGGCCTGATCATAGAAGATCTTATAGGGGACAGTGAAACGCCAGCCGTTGGAGAGCTGGTCTCCGTAAACGTCGGCGAAAACGCCGGAAGTTGCATCACCGACACTCGTCACGTTGGGGAGGACCCTCATTGCCAGGGCGAAGTTTTCCGCGGCGCTGACCGAAAATCTGTGCGTCAGGACAATGACGGGTCCGGTGAATTGTATCGGGCCTTCCGGTTCCACATACCAATACTTTGGCGGCGTAAAGGCATCGTGATGAGGGCCGTTTCGGCTGCGTGTCGTCATGTAAAGGCGCTTGCGGCCGGCGAACCGGTCCGCGATCAGTTTCCCAACCCGATCATCGCCGCCTCCATTGGCACGAACGTCCACGATAATCCCACGAGCGCTTCTGAACGTGCGGATGATTTCATCTATAACCGCGGAAGTCTCCTGGGGGCGCCCGAATCCGTTGAAATGGAAGTATCCGATCGAATCGTCCAGCCAGCCAAACTGGAAAAGCTCCCCGAGGCGGGTCTCAACCTTTCCCTTCAAGTACTTTGATTTGATGAGATCCAGCGAGAAGTCTTCCATGGTCATCCGGCCGAGGATCCCGGACTGGAATCGGCGATCCGGCGACGTCAGACGTATGTGGTTGTCGTTGAGATTGCCGAGCATGTCGGACATCACCGTGAACAGCTCCTCATCCGAAGTATGTGATGTTATTCTGGGCCTATATACTCTATAGAGGGCATTCCAATCGATATGCTTGACATCGAATAGGGCGTAGTTCCTGTCATACGTCTTCCAGAATTCTTCGAAAAGCCTGATTGGGTCCTTCTCTGGCTGGGCATATGTGACATGGGGAGGTGCAGCGATGAAAAAACAGCAAAAGAGGGCGAGGGAGGAGAGTTTCATAGAATGGTCTCCGTATGTGAGCTACGATCGATGTCCATTGATCCGTTATATACCACCAGGCTCCGCACTTCCATACTGGACGCGGCCCTATTTATCGTTCACGTGTGCGGCGATCGCTTTCACCGGATCACGGTGTCGAGCCAATAGTCGGGGAGAAGGATGAGGCCGTCGTGCGAAGACCGGCCGGCCACCACGCCCTTGCTCCACCCGAAGTCGCTACCTGAATTGCCCCAGGTGGACTTGACGGAATTCCCTTCGGCGGTCAGGGAACAGGTCCAGGAGGCCTATGACGCCGCACGCGCTAATTCTCGCGACGCCAATGCCAGCGGCAAACTTGGCATGCTGCTGGACCTCCATCGCAACCGCCTCACCCAAGACAGCGACAGAGAAGCCTCGCAGCAGGCTTTGCGCCTCACCGTGGGAGGTTGGTATTTTCGTCGCGGCTTCTTAGGACTCGTCCGCCGTAGCCGTCGTGACCGCCAGCAGCGCGGGCATCTCCGTCCACCGGACCAGGGGTGTGGTGAACATTAGCATCGAGCCAAACAGGATCGATGTGGTGCCCAGGAAGTTGCGACGCGAGAATTTCATGCTGCGATTATAATACAGCCTTCGAGCAAATCGCTCCCCTCCCCTGAGGTCTCTCCTTTATCCCTTGCACCTCAGTGGTTGCCTTCAGTAGTCTCACCGCGGAGGAAAAATCGGGGACATTCCGAATTTCCAGCTTTCCTCCATCGAATAGGGAAGATCAACCGCCGGTTGATCCGTCCGATTCAGCTGAGCAAGTCGGGAAATTCGGAATGTCCCCGAATTCTCCTCAGTTTCAGCAGCTATGCTTTTGGTCCGAGCTCGGTCGGTCAATGGCGCCAGCGGGCCGCCGGCGCCCACTTGCGATGACAGTGTCTGAATTGCAGCAGACGGTGGATTTGTCTGCTCCGTCATCTCTTTCCGGGTGTAGAATCCGGCCGGAGCAGACCATAGCTGTGACTTAGAGAGGCCGGAAAGCTAACATAATCTCTCAAGCGCGAACCTGAGGACCCGGGAGGAGGCCAGACGAGCGGAGGCCTTGACGCGGACCTCGATCGAATACACGGCTCGTCCTTCCTATCCGCACTATCAAAACTATACGAGCCTCATCGTGGGAGGTTGTCTTGGGAGACCGGTGAGACTAAAGCAGCTCAACAGAGTGCAGTAGGGGATAAAGACGATGGATCCGGAACGCTGGAAGGAGATCGAGCGACTCTGCCGGTCGGCCCTGGAGATTGAACGGGAGAAGCGAGAAGCCTACCTGAAGCAAGCCTGCGCAGGAGACGAGTCCCTTCGCAAGGAAGTCGAGGCGCTCCTGGAGCAGCAAACAAAGGCGGAGGGTTTCCTTAAGGATCCCGCGATCGAAGCGGCCGCGAAGGCCCTGGCCAAAGAGCAGGAAAATGCGCTGGCGGGAGAGCTGCGAGGCCGCACCATTTCTCATTATCGCATCATCAAAAAACTCGGTCAGGGCGGCATGGGAGAGGTGTTCATGGCCGAGGACACGTCGCTCCATCGCAAAGTCGCTATGAAATTCCTGCCGCCCGAAATGCAGCAGGATCCTGTCGCCCACAAGCGCTTTCTGCGAGAAGCCCGTTCTGCGGCAGCACTGGACAATCCCTATGTCTGCAGCATCCATGAAGTCGGCGAATTTGAAGGCAAGGCCTTCATCGTGATGGAGTACGTGGATGGTCAAACGCTGATGGACAAGCTTCGTCGCGGGCGTCTGCCGCTGAATCAAGCGCTACAGATCGCCACAGAAGTTGTGGAGGCTCTGCAGGCGGCGCACGGGAAGGGGATTATTCACCGGGATCTGAAGCCCGCGAACATCATGCTGACGCAGACAGGTCATGCGAAGGTGATGGACTTCGGGCTGGCCAAGCAATTAATTCCGCCTGGAGGAATCGACAGCCAGGACGAATCTGTATCGGCGCTGACCCGGAGCGGGATGACGCTGGGGACTTTGGCATACATGTCGCCGGAACAGTTGCGGGGTGAGACAGCGGATGCCCGGTCGGACCTGTTCTCGTTTGGCGTGGTTCTCTACGAGATGCTGGCCGGCGTTCATCCCTTCAAGAAACCGACAGGGATGGACACGGCCGTTGCGATCCTCAAGGACACCCCTCAGCCTCTTGGAGAGCTTCGCCCGGACATTCCTGTTCTTCTCCAGCACATTGTGAAGAAGATGCTCGCCAAAGATCCAAACGATCGGTACATGTCGATCCATGAAGTGCAGACCGACCTGAGAGAGTTGATGGAGGAGTCGAATCGGCCGGCACAGGGGAAACGTAGAGGGCTGAAACCGTTGTACTGGATTGCCGCAACGGCGTTGGTGGTTATCGGCGCTGGGATCTGGACGTTTTTCCATTTCTTCCCTCGCGGGGCGGCGCTGCCCCCGCAGAGGTTTGTGCCCGTAACAACGTCCGGTGGCGCATTTGGTCCGTCACTTTCACCAGATGGGAACTGGATCGCGTTTAATTGGAGGGGTGAAAAGCGGGACAACTGGGACATCTACGTCAAGGAGTTGGATGGCCCCGGATTCAACCGATTGACGACCGACCCGGCAGATGACCGGGCTCCGGCATGGTCTCCCGATGGCCGCCAGATCGCTTTCCTGCGAGCCTCGGGTGGTCGATGGATATGGTACCTCATCAGCCCTTTGGGAGGCGGAGAAAGAAAGTTGACGGAGGTAGGCGCCGGAGGACGACTGAGCTGGTCGCCAGATGGAAAGAACATCGCGTTTAGGGACAAGAAATCACCGAAAGATCCGCCGAGTATCTGGTTGCTATCGTTGGAAACGCTGGAAAAGAGGCAGTTGACCGCTCCTGATATAAGTTACTACAGCGACGACGGGGAGGCTTTCTCACCCAACGGTCGTTACCTTGCATTCGTCAGGCGTTTTGAGGTTACGCGATCCTCCCTTTATGTCATAGATCTTCCCTGTGGAGAGCCAAGGCTTGTGACGGACTTTAACACCCCTGAGGGTCCATGCTGGACTGCCGACAGCCGCGAAATTGTCTTCGTGAGCGACCCTAACACAGGGGAAACGGCGTTGTGGCGGATCTTCGCGGACGGGGGTGAGCCTCGCAGGGTTCCGGCGCGCGGCGAACGGGTTTCTCAGCCCACCATCAGCCGGAATCGCCTGGCCTACGCAAGCGGAAGCGGCAACCCGGACATCCGGAGAATGGAGCTTGCCGGGCAGGATGCGATGAAAGCGCCATCGAAGCCTTTATTCTCATGGTCGTCATTTGAGTGTGACCAGCGTATTTCACCGGACGGAAGCAGGATTGCCTTCGCGTCCGACAGTTCAGGAAACCGGGAGATCTGGGTCTGCAATGCCGACGGCACAAAGCCGATGCCGCTCACCCACATGAAGGCGGGAAGCACCGGCAGCCCGGACTGGTCTCCAGACGGGAAGAACATCGCTTTCGATTCCACCAAATCGGGGAATAACGACGTCTATGTGGTGAGCGCCGAAGGCGGACCTGTGCGCCGGATCACGACTGATCCCTCGGAAGATGCGGTCCCCCGCTGGTCACGGGATGGTCGCTGGATCTATTTCGGCTCGAACAGGAGCGGGAGCTGGATGATCTGGAAGGTACCATCCGATGGAGGCAAGGCGATTCAGATTACCAGGGACGGTGGCCTGGCATCCCGGGAATCGGCTGACGGGCAGTTTGTATACTACTATGGTTATTATAATCGCCAGAAAAACGGTATTTGGCGAGTGCCAGTATCGGGTGGCTCGGAGACGCTGGTGCTGGACAAACAACTTTTCCCCTTAAGGTGGGATTTGACAGACCGGGGGATCTACTTCATTGATGGCAATGCAAGGCCTATGGCGACTATATGCTTCTACGATTTTGCGACACGGCGTGTAAGGAATCTGGCTCCTGTCCATAGTGATCCGGGATTTGCGGCAGCCGATGGTTTGAGCGTCTCGTCTGACGGCAAGTGGCTTCTATACTCCGGTGGGATATACAGCTCGGACATCATGATGATCGACAACTTCCGCTGATGCGCGGATCCTCATTGGCCAGACCATCTCCCACTACGCCTTCCGGCGACACGTCATCGATAACTTCCGATGGCCCGCCCCGAAGACCGGAGGGGTGCGGGGCACGACACTCTGCGCCCCGGTCATTTTTTTTTGCCTGCCAGCAGTTCCCGCCGGATTTTCGCCTCTGCTGCGACCGCCGGTTTTTCCGATTCGAGCACTAGCGGCCAAATGCGGTTCCAACGCTCTTTCAGGGTCGCGTCCGATAAAGGTTTGCCGTCTCCTCCGACTCCGGCGGCAATGGCGAGTTGCTCCATGCATATTTCCTGAAGAAGGCGCAGGTAATCCGGATCGCGGACCGCCTGTGCGATGTGTGCCAGTTCGTGCCCGAGGACTTTGGCGTACCTTGTCTCATGTCTGAGTCCCGAAAAGGGTATGAATTCGATGCCGTCCTGGGGCGCTTGCTCTCCTGCGTATGCCCGGTCGATGGCGGGGATGAAAAGCCTTACCTTGATTGTGTGCATGCGCCCGGCCGGATCGAGCTTCTCGACCACGCACTCCCCCGCCAGGTTACTGGACCTATTCTTGTCGGTGATCAATTCGACGAAAACCAGATACCCGCTCTGCTCCACCGTGCGCCACAATCCGTGCAGGGTGGGATGCAACGGGCAGCCATGAGGGTCTGGCGCAAGCACGATTTTGCGTATCGCGTTCCACAGCCTGATTTGTCGCGGGGACAGCCGGTCGGTACGAAACGCGCTGGGGCTCGATGTAACGAAACTCGGTGCGTCTTGCGCGCTGGATTGAGGGGGCGGCGCGAACAGACTCAGCATCAGTGCCATCGTGCAGAACATCGATTCCGGAGCCATGGGGCCTCTCTTTCGGGGCAGGCTTTTTCTGCCCTCGCCCCCTCATGCGGGAATCGACTTGGCGAACTATCATCGGCACACCGGGCTTCCGGCGTATAATCGGGAACATCGTTATGTGGGCTTTCCCTTTCGGAAGGAGGCTCCGTGAAACAATCTTCTCCTCAGGAAATCTCGGCACTCCTCCGGGCATGGAGCAGCGGCGACGAGTCTGCGCTGAACAGGCTCACACCGCTCGTCTATGAGGAACTGCACCGGCTTGCCCACGGGTATATGAGGCGCGAGCGCGCCGGGCACACGCTGCAGACCACGGCGCTCGTGAACGAAGCCTACATGCGGCTGGTCGATGCAAACCTGGTGCAGTGGCAGGACCGCACCCATTTTTTCGGCATCGCGGCGAAGTTGATGCGGCGCATCCTGGTGGATTTCGCCCGCTCGCGCGATTACCAGAAGCGGGGCGGCAAGCTGAGGAAAGTTGTGCTGGACGAAGCCCTGTTGGTCTCGCCGGAGCCTCAGGAAGACCTGGTCGGGCTGGACGATGCGCTGAACGCGCTGGCGGAATTTGATCCGCGGAAGGCGCGGGTGGTTGAGCTTCGGCATTTCGGCGGCTTGAGCGTGGAAGAAACCGCGGAGGTATTGAAGGTTTCGGGAATCACCGTCATCCGGGACTGGAACATCGCGAGGCTGTGGCTGCTAAACGAACTGCAGCGGGCGTAAACGTCATGGAAAAGCGGGGACGTCCGAGCTGTTTACCAGGTTATGGCATCCTAAAACCCGGTCAACAGCTCGGACGTCCCTGCATTCTTCCCTCCAGCTCCAGCGACGTCAGACGACCACGACGGCCAACTTACCACAAGGACCAGCTGAACAGACTGCACGGCGGCGCAGTTATTTTATTTCCGGCCTACGTCATCGGCATTGAGGTTAACCACCTTGGATCCGATCGGAGAATATGCCCGCTGATTCTATTTCCAGCCGCCTTGCAACATGATCTGTTTGGCGAACTCGCCTGCCGGGGTAAGCGTGTATTGCCAGTCGCGAATGAGCGTCGGCCCCAATTGGGGATCGAAACACCAGACTGCCCAGCTGATCCCCTTGCTTTCGAGATACTTGATGATCGAGGGGCCATAGGCAGGCTGGGTGCTGTTTGGCGGGGCGGCGGCGGCTCCGCCGAATTCGGTGGCGAAGACCGGGTAATCAGCGGCTGCGAAGCCGAAATCTTCTTCCCACTTCGGCTCCCACGGCTGAGACCTTTTGTGTGCATACGGGTGAGCCGTGTAGCCAATGTTTTCCGCCGCGATCGGAGCCTCGATGATCGGCGTCAGATCATACGCCCAGTCAAATCCCGATACCAGAACCACCGCCCTTGTTGTAGGCCCTGATAATCCCGATCTGAATTTCGACGATCTTCTTCCAATCTGCCCAGGCCACTTGGCCAAGCTGGCCCCTATAGGTGGTCGGCTCGTTGAACAGTTCCCAAAACGCGACAGTATTGTGGCCGGCGTATTGCCTGGCCATGATGCGCCAGAAGCTGTACGTTTCCTGCAGAGTGGTCTCGTACATCGGGTCCTGAAAGAGCCCCGTCGTCAAATTGCCGATGGAGTGCCAATCCAACATGATGTACATATCCAAATCGGTGCACCACTCTACGGCTTGATCCAGCAGCTTGATGTACTCCGCTGGGGTCCGGCCCCTCCAGGAAACAGGATGAACCGGAATGCGGACCACCTTTGCGCCCATCTCCTTCACTTTGACGAAGTGTTCTCTGCTCCAGTGCCCCTGGGACTCAAGCTTATCGGGGTCCGAGATGGACAAGCCCCGGAAGAGGATCGCATTTCCCTGCGGATCGACAAACTTGTTGCCTTTGACTGAGATCAAGGGCAATTTCGTGGCATTCGTCCGATAGACCTGCGCTCCCGGGGCCCGTTCACTCCACCACGCCCCCAGCTGCCTCTGCGGTGTCGGCGGCATGGGGGCTTGAGGCGTCTGCGCAACTGCCAAGGAAAAACAGACAAGCAGTGCCGCACCTGGAGATAAACAACATATCAGAACTTTCATTGATGTCTCCCTGCCGATCTATTGGAGTCACAGCCTGACACCGATCTCCTCAGGCGTGAATCTTCTTCAGCAGCCAGGCCATGTTCCGGCCTAGGACTTTCATGGTTTCGACACCTTCAGCGTCCTTCCTGACTTCGCCCTTCTCCCGTCCAATGCCAATATTCCAGTAGGACGAGCCGGGCACGATCATTTCGCTGATCAAAAAGAAGTGATTCAGCGTGTCGAAAGCGTGCATCGCTCCGGCCCTGCGGACGGCGACAATTGCCGCCCCCACCTTGCGTCGCAGCAGGCTTTCGTTGGCCCGGGTCACCATGCATGCCCGGTCGATCAGAGCCTTGATCTCGGGTGACACATCGGTCACATAGGTGGGCGAACCGAGAAGAATGCCTTCAGCCTCGATCATTTTGTCGATAAGCTTGTTGCCGTCATCGCCTTTCTGGGCGCAGCGTCCGTCTTTGCGGGCAAAGCACCTGCGGCAGGCGAGACAGCCGTGGATGTTCTTGCCGGCCAGCTGAATCATCTCGGTTTCGATACCTTCCTGCCGAAGTTCACCCAGGACGAAATCGAGCAGGATTGCCGTATTCCCATTTTTGCGGGCACTTCCGTTGAACGCGACAACTTTCATATCCCTTTGAGACTTCCTTTCTCCGGTTTCGGGGACAGCCGCTCCGTGGCTAGCTCGTCCGTAAGACGCTCGTGAAACCCAGCAGGGCGGAGCCGCAGTTACTCCTTGGAGGGAGTCACCACGATGTTGCGGAATGACAAGCTGCCGTGGTCACCCTGCAAATAGATTGGGCCGGGCAATTCCTCGTGGCTGTCGAGCGCGCCGCCGGTGACGCCTTAGATCCTGACTGCGGCCGGATGTTCTTGGCCGCTCCGAGCGTGACGCCCAGCGCCACCGCGCTCCTCACGAAGTCTCTCCGGGTCACCGAGGAATCAGTTTTGTACATATTGGGCTCCTTTCTGAGTTGTCTCCATCTTAAAACGACGTCTCGGAAAGTGCACAACCTATTGAAATCAGTCCTCTCATGAAGGGCCATCCGATTTCAGCAGAAACTATCGTGGCAGTTCCACGTCCTGATGCTCGGCAGCAAGAGCCGCCTGATCGCGCCCAACCTCATGTCGCAGGGTTCCCTTTCCACATGGTCATTTGCGTCGGCGAGGAGACGCAATGAGCTACGGCCGAGAACGCCCTCTTCGATTCCACGAGCAACAGAGGTGTCCCGCAGATTTGTGCCTGGAGCGGTGCTATTCTCGTGTATGGAGAGGTCTTACAGCCTTGGTGCATTCTCGTGACCTCGTTGCCCGTCCACGGAAATCCGAACTTGACTTCGGGTCCGATTCTGACTTTACAATCAGTCTATGCGATGCAACTTCTTGGTCGCAATTCTGACGCTGGCTTTTGGGATTCCTGTCCTTCGGGCTCAGACTTCGTCGCTATCCAAATTGCCCGAGCTGGACTTGACGGAATTCCCTCCGGTGGTCAGGGAGCAGGTCCAGGAGGCCTATGACGCCGCACGTGCCAGTTTGCGCAACGCCAATGCCAGCGGCAAGCTTGGCATGCTGCTGGACCTATACAAGCGGCGCGAGTCGGCAGCGATATGCTATAAGCGTGCTCACCAGCTCGATCCCGCGGCGTTCCGATGGCTGTACTACCTGGGATCGCTGCAAAGCGTTCAGGGGAAGCGCACGGAAGCGACGACCACACTTCGCGCGGCCCTGCGCCTGAATCCCGACTACCTGCCGGCCCGATTGAGGCTCGCTGAAAATCTCCTCGCCGCCGGAGACTGGGAAGAGGCGGGAAGAATCTATGGAACCATCGTCAAGCAGTATCCTGACGCGGCTGAGGCCTATTACGGGATTGGCCGGATCCGCGCCGCCAATGGCGACTTGAACGCCGCAGTTGAATCCTACCGGAGGGCCTGTGAACTGTTTCCGGCCTACGGCGCTGCACACTACGGCCTCGCACAGGCTTACCGGAAGCTCGGTGACGGCCCGAGGTCGGAAGAGCACCTTAAACTGCATGCCGCCGGCCAAACCCTTGTACCGCCGGTTCCGGATCCGCTGCGCGACGAAATGCACGCGCTCGACCGCGGGGCTCCGTCTCTTGTTCAGCGCGGGATCGCCTTCCAGGACGCGGGGCGGATCGAGGACGCCATCGCGGAGCATGAGAAAGCGCTTGGACTGGACCCGGAATATGTGCAGGCACACGCGAATCTGATTATCCTTTACGGCAGGACGAAACAACCGCAAAAGGCAGAGGAGCACTTTCGCGCCGCGGTTCGCATCAATCCTAATCACGCCGACAGCTACTACAACTACGGTGTGCTGCTGTTACAGGAGCGCAAATACGTTGAGGCGGAAGAGATGTTTCGAAAGGCAGTGGAGGTCAATCCCTTTCACTCGCAGGCCTTCCACAATCTCGGCTTCATGCGGGAACGGCAAGGGCGATTGGACGAGGCTCTGGAGTTTTACCGCAAAGCCGTCGAGCGGCAGCCGAATTACCCGCTGGCGCACTTTAATATTGGAAGAATCCTGGTGAATCAAAAGAAGTACGACGAAGCGATCAGCCATTTCCTGATGACGCTCAGCCCCGAAGACGAGAGCACCCCTGCCTACCTCTACGCATTGTCAGCCACGTATGCGCGCGCGGGCAATCGGGAAGAGGCGTTGAGATATGGCCGCCGGGCACGCGAACAAGCAGCGGCTCGCGGCCAAACAGAACTGCTCCGCAGCATCGACAGAGACCTTCGAACTCTGGAAGCAACCCCACCGCGCTGATGTCCCTCTGACGAAACCGCCCTTCATAAGGGGTGTGTGTCCTCTCCCTGAGTCAAGAGAACTCGCTGAATCCACAGCAGATAGAGCAGAGGACCCATCCCTGCTTAATAAACTGTTGCAATCGCCGTTTCGATGGACTTATTATCCGCGCGTAGATCGCCTTCCCTGGCATCTGACGCGGGATTTGCTCGTGAGCCATGGATGAAGTGTGTCTCATGAATTGTCAGTTTGTGAGTCATCAAGAACGGCTGTGTCTCGCCGCAGAGACCCACGCCAGCAAAGTCAAGAAGTTTCAGTAAACGGGAGGTGTAGCCTTGTTACATAGAGCAAAATACCTAATTATGGCTTTCCTCGTGGGTGCGTTTCTTCTCGCACCCATGTTCGTACCACGGTTGAATGCACAGGTCCTTTATGGGTCCGTTGGGGGAACCGTAACGGATCAGTCCGGCGCTGTGGTGCCTGGGGCAACTGTCACCATTACGAACGTCCAAACCGGACAGGCCCGAGAAGGCATCTCCGACAGCACCGGCAACTACTCAATTCCGAACGTGCTTGAGGGCACGTACGACCTCAGCGTCAAGATGACCGGGTTTCGCACTTACCTGGAAAAGGGGATAGTAGTCTCCATTAACACGGTCAGCCGCGCCAGCATCACCCTCCAGGTGGGGCAGGTCACCGACACGGTCACGGTCGAGGCCAGTGCGGCGGTCCTGCAGACCACGAAGGCGGACGTCGCAGTGAACCTGGAAGCGCGAGCGATTGAGAACCTGCCGCTCGGCGGCTACCGCAACTATCAAAGCCTCATCAACCTGGTTCCAGGCGCCACACCGGGAAATCTTCAAAACGCCGTGACCGATACACCTGGGCGCTCCTTGACCACCAACGTGAACGGCCAGGACCGCGGTGCCAATAACACCCGTCTGGACGGTGCGGCCGATATCCTGATCACGATGCCTCACCATGCGGTGTACGTCCCACCGGTGGAAAGCGTTGAAACGGTCAACATCTCCACCAACAATTTCGATGCCGAGCAGGGCATCACGGGCGGCGCTGCAGTTACTGTGGCAACGAAGTCCGGGACCAACGATTTCCACGGCAGCCTCTTCGGCATGCACGACAATAGTGCTTTGCGTGCCAACCGGTGGCAGGAGAATCGCAATCGACAGAAAAAGCCCAATACCATCCGAAACATCGACGGCGGCAGCATCGGTGG
>Ga0315277_10000741_pt1 | contig 50261 bp, 41 predicted proteins | sample YL17G05_15_MG_FD_203695 | JGI IMG/M metagenome (GOLD analysis project Ga0315277, IMG submission 203695) | Sediment microbial communities from Yellowstone Lake, YNP, Wyoming, USA - YL17G05_15 | ecosystem: Environmental > Aquatic > Freshwater > Lake > Sediment | place: USA: Wyoming | collected... | reverse complement strand
CTCACTATTTCGTTTGAAAAGTTTGTTCCATTCCAAGTTGTGGACTATTTTCCCGGTACGAGTTCGTGAGAAGCAATGGACGCAACTTTCTCGCCGATTATATTGTATACCGATATATCAACTTTGGAACTTTTCAGTACATCAAATGTGATTGTAGTCGTCGGATTAAACGGATTCGGATAATTTTGATATAGTCTGAACTCTTCCGGAATGACTGCCTTTTCCTGCTTTACTCCCATATCGATATATTCGTATAATATCGCGCCATTTTTATAAATATATGCCGTTGCAATTCCATTATCACCGGCATCCGGTATAGTAACCGATGTTTGGGTGAACATATCATAAGTATCTCCGCCTATTTTAAGCAACAGCGCTGTGCAGTGTTCACGGAGCGTTATTGAATCGGGCCAGCTAAATGTAATGTCAGCATCAGTTGCACCGGCATTAGCAAAGTACAATTTGAATGTATCCAGCTGTGCCTCATTCATCCAGCCCTTTATATCATACACCAAATATCCGATACCCCACATGTTCGAAGGAGATCTTGACGGCCTCCATACGACGCCAAGACCCGGTGGTAATGGCGGACTCTCTTTCTCAATATGCACCGGATCGAGCGAGTCCTTCTCTCCTAACATACCCCATGTTGCGTTAACATGATTCCCGAATCCCATTAGATATGTCGAACTACCCTGATCGTCTTTTATGCTGATATCTAAGTACGACGCAATCTGTCCCGGTGCTGCGGTAGTGAATACGAAGAGAAAAAAAGAAATGGACAACAGCTGTATCTTATTCAATTTCATATTGATCCTCCTTTTATACTTTTAGTAATATCAGAAACGATCCTCACTTCATCAAAACCATCTTCTTTACTTGTGTAAAAACCTGACCTGTAGTTCTATTATCATCATCCAACGACTCTGCCACGATTCGGTATAAATAAATACCCGATGAAAGCTGACCTGCATCATACTCTACCTCCTCTGAGCCGGCGTAAAATACCTCATGATCAAAGAGTATTGCGACCTCCTGACCGAGCATGTTGTAAACCTTAAGCGTCAATATCGCATCGACTGGCAGACTGAACTCCAGAGTTGTGGTCGGGTTGAACGGATTCGGATAGTTCTGATCCAAATCATACGATACAGGTAACTGTTCATATTTTATCATTGGCCTGACACGCGGCGCAATACCCGGATTTGCGTTCAGAAACGGTATCTCATAAACTGTCCTGTAAGCTGCCCATGTCGATTTACTGTTTGGTTTCGAAGGAATATAAGGGAACCATCCTTGCAGAGTATCATCGGTAACTGTATTCCCGAATGCTTCATTAATACGCTTTACGGCGGCGTATAATGAATCATAGGTCTCTTTCGTTACATAACTCCAATTGGTCATCACCTCATTACCATAGTCGGCAATCTCATCAACCGTCGATCCATTTAGAATGCCGGGCCAGGTGTAAAGGAGTGCTCCTAATCCAGCCGGCGTATGGCCCAACTGGCTCGCCCAGATATTAACCTGCAGAGTTAATAGCTGTGCTGTCAAGAGGTTGTTTGCCTTGGTTGGATCCATGTACTTCCAGCGTTTTAACATCTTCTTACCTTTATTGTCAAGATCGAAGCCCTTAGGTGCTCCGGTATGAAGTATCCCCTTCTGATTGAATGTTTTAATTATATCACCATACTTAGCCGGTTTCAGATATGACTTAAGCTTGCCGGAGACCGGATCTGTTACATTTTCAAGACCGATTAACGGAACCGCACCTTCAAGCATGATCTGTTCCAGCAGATTTGCCATGTTCGGCGGCGCGAGTATCGGCTTACCAGGCTTCGGTGTTTTATTCTTTTTCAAGTTAGCAGCCAACTGCTCGTAAGTGAATGTGCGAAACATTGCCGTATCCGATTCCCTGAAGTTGCCAAAATCGAGATTGTTAATGTCTACGCCGCTGGTCGTGACAATATCATATTGTTCGCCGACCGGCAGAGTTAAGAGCCATCCTGTTTGCGCATCTTCGGTGAGAGTAAATGTGCCGGGTCCTACATCGCAGAACTGGTATTCACCGTTAACATTCGTCACAACAGGTGTTTGCCCCGTCATATTAATATTCCACCCTATCAGACCTTCCTCACCTGCATCCTTTACGCCGTTGTTGTTGCGGTCACGGAATTTCACACCGCTCACACAGATCTGATCAAAGTTACCAAAGTCAAAGATCTTGTTGTTTGCCGGCAGGTCTGCACTTGCCGCTGTGAAGTTGTAAGGTCCGCTTGTTGCGACCCAACCCGCCTGGGCTGTTTCGGTTACGTTGTGTACACCAGGTCCAACACTGGTGAATAGGTACGCACCACCAGTACCAGTAACCTGGCTTCCACCACCGTCACCGCTGACGTTGATAGTCCAGCCTGGGAGATCAAATTCGCCACCGTCTTTGGTGCCGTTGCCGTTCGCATCATCATACTTCACACCGCTGACTGTCAACAGTTTGAAGTACAGGAAGTTGGATGTATCATTGAAGCCGCTCGTATTGAGCACAAATCCAATTGAATCCAGATGAGTCGTCTGTATCCATCCGGTTGGAATTGGTGTTAAACGCTTCACAGCATATTCACCAACATCGAGCTGAGATCGGATGTTGAGAGAATTACCTGATCCAAGTGTTACAGTATCTATCGGAACATTATCCTTAAACACTTCGTAGTCCAAATCCATACCGAATGGTAATGGCAGGAAGTCACCTGATTCGCGTATGCCATTCCCATTCCGGTCGATACTAACTTCGTTCGTCCACTTCCCGAATATAAAATTACCGAAGTTAATGCCCGTCAGATTAGCAGTAGGACTTCCGCTGTTGCCGGACACATTAAGGACATGCGATCCGCCAACCGGGAAATTCTGACGCCCGGTAAGGGTCCTTGCTGCTTCAGTAACGAAATAGTTGGAATATGGAGGTACGAGTATCGTATAAGCGCCCGATCCGGTAGTGACACCACTCCCTATCAACCGCCCTGTCGATGAATCCATACGAACTTCAACAGTCCAGCCCCCGAGAGGTGAATCACCCGCTTCGATATCTGAACTATCATTGTCATAATCGCTGAATTTCATACCGCTGACTGAACCCTGGTATGTACCAAAGTCCTGCGTTACGATTTCACCTGAACCTTTAAGAGGAACATCCGCAATACCAGTTGAACCAAATGGCAATGTAAATGCATAACCAGGCTTTTCAAGTTGTACATTGTAAATGCCGGGTAAACCATTATTGAGGGTGGCCGTGTTGAAGGTATAGGTACCACCAACACCGGTTGTTGTTGTGCCTTTCGGCACACTGAAATAGGACAGGTTTACTGTCAGACCTGCTTCTGCTGGTTCACTATCATTTGTTCCATTTCCATTAACGTCATGGAATACTTTACCGGAGATTAAGTCTGATTGAATTAACGCACCTGTACTACCAATGCGGAAATCATCAAACGCCCATCCGCCCGGATCTTCTGCCGTCGCGGCATCAGAGTAAGCGACAAAGCGGAACTTCACAACCGGTGCATGCACCAGATCTGGATATTCTGCCTGGGTAGCTTTCAATTGGACGTAAACATATCCAAACGGTCCGGTAGCGGAAAAAGTGCCGTTACTCGTCCACCGTGGATAGGGACACTGTATATTTAATTCGTCTTGATACGGATTATAACAATCAGGGTAACCATCCAAAGGATCAAACCATGCATGCTCGTATACATATTCCGAGTACCAGTTTATTCCGTTCGGATCATTTAATTTACCCAGATGTTTCCAATTTTTACCATCTACTGTGTATTGCATCCAGCCCATGTCCCAGTCCGGTTCAATCTTGATACTAAGGTAGAAAGCGATATAAACATCATTACCGCCCAGACCTGACAGATCCAGCCAAGGTGAAGTTAACAGATTCGGACCAGGATATGAGGTATAATAACCCTGTATAGTTGCGTATGCTCCTTCAGTGTAAGTGGAAATCTTATCCGGTCGTTCTGTAACCATAGAGTATCCATTATACGGGCCGCCCAGCTTTGTGAACATCTTGCTCCGGACCCAATCGACAGTACGTGTCCAACCTTCATCGCCGGTATCCCATGTCCACGTATAACTCTCAACAATCGGAATGGGAGTCTGAACATCCGTTGTAACTAAAATCGTATCATTCATCGGCTGTATATCGTTTGCGAGCATTGTTCTCGCAGTCAGTGTACGCATACCCGGTGAAACCGGCGTCCATGCCGGGAAATATGCGATCCCGGTCCCACCCCCTGATATTGAAGGTATAACAGCATTTTGATTATAGCCATCGGGCACGATTGTCAGGTTAACGTTCAGGTTCGTAATCCCAACAGCAGTGTTATTCTTAAACGATACACTAAGATGCTGTACAAGGCCCGTCGGAATAGATGTCCCAACCGATAATCCGGTCGGGAACGCATCCGGTCCCCACGTAGCTGCAAGAGTCGCAAACTCATCAGCACCTGCATCACGGTTACTAGTTCCTGTTGTGTCACGTGCTTCACCATCGATATCGTTAGCCATAAGAACACGCGGACCACCGAGATTTTCTGCGGTTGACGGACCGGTAGTAATATGCAGATCTGGATCAAAATTTATTGGTCCGAATGCACCGTTAATATTGAAACCGGCAAGTACCGCAGCATTTGGAGTCGCATAAGCTGATACATATCGTCCGGTAGAGTATATCGCATTATAATTGAAAGATCCGCCTGTAGTTACGCCATACGGACTGATTCCGGTAAGTTCGTTAGAGAAAGCATTATTGTAAATTTTTGTACCGCCGTCAATGCATGTACTTGTTGCTCCCGCTGCTGTTGTACCTGTGATTCTGACGGAGTTATGATATACGTGGCCTGCCGGACCACGGATACCGACTATCTGGCTACCTGCACCACCGGGATTTGTAATATTATAGATACGGTTGTTGGTCAAAACTGATAGCGAATTATAAAAACCCCAGTTGTAGTAATATACTCTCGTCCCATAGGAGAGCGTACCGCTTCCGACATAACCATCGCTGGTTCCAACGTTCCTGATAATGTTATTATCGAACTTAACTTTATCAACAATCAGGAAATGGGAGCCGGAAATATGTCCAAAGCCATGCATAAAAGGGATTGTCCCGCCTGCGTAAAAAATACCACCGTCACAATCCCATTCAGTGTAGCCATTATCCCAGAACGTTATCGGGAAATCAACACCATCGATTATGTTATTAGTGAATGTAATATCCATACAAGTCTCATAAAGACCACCTTCTGCAACCGGTGTGCCATATGCACCACCGACTTTACAGTTATTAATTGTCAATCCGTCGATAACATAATCAAGATTCCAATTATACTGTAACGCTTTGAATGCATATGTTGCATTATTGATTGTCAGATTATCGAATGTAAGATCCTGCATCCCTGCACCAGCCGCATCATCAGCCCACATGAATATTGCCGGACGTCCGTCTGTGACAATTGCGTATACAGGATTGTTTAAGAGTCCTTTTATGTTGGCGTTCTTCACGGTGATATTCTTTGAAGCGGCGGTGATGTACACGGTAGCACCAAACGCATCATTCGTCGGGAACGGATAACCGCTTGCCATTTCCAACGTCAGACTTGTTGCTAAATCGGCGATACCATCGACAATTATATCCTTCACGCCTGTAAACACCAATCCTTTACCATCATCAACTGTGGTCTTGAACCGGATGACGACATTCGTCCCTGACACGGGCCGGATGGTCATAGTGTAATCATCCTGACCCGGGTGCGGCCCGAATACCACAGGATCCTCAAGGTAGCCGGCATTGGTCAACTCGACTATCGTGTTGCCCGATACACCAACGAAATTGAGGACTGCGGCGAAAGCTTCAATCGATGGGAAGTCGCCCGGAATCGTATATGTTCCGGACAGACCGTTTATCATCGCCGAGCCGGCTCCGACAGACATAGTTTGAATGACCGGAGTTGCGCTCTGTATATTGAGCGAACGGCTGAGACTCTTCGGAGTTCCAGCTATATCGGACTCCGAAGGATCGATCCTTCTCAATCCCTGTACCGTCTTTTGCGTCGGATCGTCCGCTTTGATATTGTTAGGATAAACGAACAGGTTTGAATTTGCCCAGGAAAGTATGAGGATAAGAAAAATTTTTGAATATCTCATATATCCTCCATCCCAGATTAATTTCCAATAATGATTATTCCGCTATGTTCAGCGTTACCTCAGCCCATGAGATAAGGAAACTTTGGTTGGGGTAATGAATAACTCTTTAATGAAAGGTACGAAAAAGCGGAACTTATGTCAAAGTCCCTTTTTGCGCCTGAAGACTCAGATCAGGGAAGATAGATATGTAACTATAAAATCGCTTATTTTTTAAAATAAATTGGGAAAATACGGATATAAATGGAAAAGTTATTCCTTAAAATCCGTGATCCGTTAACCGGCAGCTGAACTAAAAACGATTAGGTCAGACCAAGAATCCCCGGTTTGCCCAGGACGAATAATTTTAATCTGATAAAAATAAAGATGTTTCTGACACCCGGATTTTAAAGCCTACTCGTACCTCAACGCCTCTATTGGATTAAGGCTGGATGCCTTTCGCGCGGGGTAGTAACCAAAGAATATCCCGACACCCATCGAAAAGGAAACAGCAAGAATAATCGACTGAGCGGTGACATAAGTTGGCCAGCCTGCAAACTTGGAGAGAAGGCTGGACGCTATCAGCCCGAGCATGATACCGATAATTCCGCCAATAAGGCTCATAACAATCGATTCCATCAGAAATTGAGTAAGTATGTCCCTCGGTCTTGCACCGATTGAAATGCGAACGCCTATTTCACGAGTACGTTCTGTAACTGAGACAAGCATGATATTCATGATGCCTATGCCTCCCACCAGAAGTGAAATAGACGCAATACTTGCAAGAAGGACTGTCATGATGTTTGCTGTCGCTGATTGAGCATCTGCGATCTCCGTCTGAGTCCGTATCGTAAAATCGTCTTCTTCACCTGGTCCAAGATTATGTCTCATACGGAGAAAATCCCTCATCTGCTGCTGGGCAAGCGGAATCTGCGCTTTGGATACGGCAGACGCGATGAATCCCCAACTGTGAGTATGCCCCATTATCCTTTTCTGTAAACTAGTGTAAGGTATAATGATGAGATCATCCTGATCCATACCCATCGCATTCTGACCTTTGGCTTTCAATGTACCGATTACACGGAATGGAATGCTCCTTATGCGGATTGTCTGGCCGATGGGATCAACTCCCGCGAAGAGCTGCTGAACGATCGTTTGTCCGAGCAGGCATACTTTTGTCGCGGCGCGTACATCCTGTTCTGTGAAAAAGTCTCCTGCCTCCAGACGCCAATCACGGATGGCAAAGAAATCCACCGTTCCACCGTTAATCCTAGTTTGCCAGTTTTGATTTCCATAGACGACCTGTCCCCCGCTTCCAACCTGCGGACTGACATAAGCGACTGCCGGGCACTGCTCCTTCACCGCATGCTGATCCTCTTCTGTCAAACCTGTACCGGTGCCGGATCCTCCCATGACTCCCCCTCTGCTGGTGGAACCGGGAAAAACCATCAGGATATTTGATCCAAGACCGCTTATCTGGGCTTCAACCTGTGTCTGAGCTCCTTTACCGATCGCGACCATAGCGATAACCGCGCCAACGCCAATTATGATGCCGAGCATTGTGAGAATGGAGCGCATTTTATTCCGCAGAAGTGCATCAAATGCTATCCGAAGTATTTCTATAAATCTCATCATGCTGATTTACCTTCCGATTTCATGAAATAATGTTCTCTCCTCCGTGCATTTACCGTCGGCCGCCGCCCATCATTTGTGGTCCAAATGGATTGACCTGTCGGGAACTAGAGCTAGCAAGCCCGTTCCCGAGCGTTCCTACGATGACTTCATCGTTCTCCTTCAGATCTCCGACGAGAAGTTCAACGAACCTGCTATCGCTTATTCCGGTATTAATACTGATGGACTTCAGCTTCTTACCGTCTTCTAATATCCAGACCTGAACAATTTTATTCAAGACCGGTTTTTTTACTGATGATTCCTCATGATTTCCAGACCGTTCATTGAATTGCATATTTTGTGTTTTTCTCATCCCTCTCTCTTGTCGATCCGCCCCGCCTTCACCTGTACTCTGCTTACGCTGACCGAATTCTGCGATGCGGGTTGAAGCGCTATCTCGTCCATGACTATCATTCGTTATTTGTTTTTCGTTCGTTTTCTTCTCGTCCGATCCCTCCTTCTTGCTCTTCTGTAACTCTTCCAGAATTTCCTGAGGCGGTTGAAAACGGATAGCAAGCGCCGGTATCCGCAGTATACCCTCACGCTTGTCGACTAATATGGATACTGTCGCGGTCATCCCGGGCCTAAGTTTCAAATCGGGATTCTGTACATCAATGATGACAGTGTAAGTGACGACATTCTGTACGATTACCGGGGAAAGTCTTACCTGAGAAACCCGACCGCGAAACTGCTCGTCGGAATATGAATCTACCGTAAAGGTAACATCCTGTCCGACCCTTACCTGTCCGATATCCGCTTCATCAACGCTCGCTTCCACCTGCATTCTGCGCAGATCCATAGCAATGGAAAAAAGCTTCGGAGTCTGAAAACTTGAAGCAACCGTCTGGCCCACATCGACATCGCGCGAAATAACAACTCCGTCGATGGGTGAATGTATAACCGCGTAGCGTAAATTCACTCTTGCACGATCCAGAGCACCCTGTGCCTGCTTCTGCTGTGCAATCGCTGATTCGTACCCGGTCTTGGCAGCATCAAGTTCAGCCTGAGAGACGAGATCTTTCTTGGACAGTTCGGTTATCCGGCTGTAATTGCGTTCGGCTTCATTGACCTGTGCCTGAGTACGTTCGAAACTTGCTTCCACTTCCTTGACAGAAGCGTAGAGGAACGTGGAATCGATCTGAGCTAAGATATCTCCCTTCTTCACTTCCGAATTAAAATCTACGTAAATCTTTTCTAATATACCGGACACCTGACTCCCGACTTGCACCGTTCGCACGGGATTGATTGTGCCTGTTGCCCGCACCTGAAGCATGATATCTCCACGTGTTACTTTCTCGGTCCGGTACTCGATGTCGTCCGAACCTCCATAAAAGAACAAGAAATAACCGCCGATGATGACGATAGCTGCGATCCCCAGATAGACGTATTTTCGTTTCTTCATGATTATATTTCGTTCCGATTATGAGTGAAACAACGAGAATTACTTTTCAGAGGTCGGCCAGCGGTTTCCTCCCCGCGAAACCCGTGCTTAAACTATGCCAGAAACCGATTCCTTTTTCACCGAGTTTCCAACACAAGTACACCTCTTCTTGATTAGACCGTATATGAGGGAAATCGATTAATCCCTCGTTCAGACTTTTTATAACTATTCCTTTAGCCTCAAAATCCTTTGCAATTTCAACAAGTTTCTCCAATTCCGGGGGGAAAAAGCGGTCTCCATTCGGTCCCATTCCCCCGAAGTACTGATGCCGGTAGATATTATACCCTTTCGCATCAAGGCTCTTCTTTAAACTGACCAGTACCTCAATCTTTGGGATGACGTCTGCTAAAACGGCCTGAGCTTCTTCGACAGTAAAGTGTTTTGGATGAAGGATGGAACCCATTTTAAGTTTCGACGATAAATTTTCCGTTTTTCATAATCATCGTTCCGTCGAACCAAACAGTTGGTTGTTTAATCAAACCATCGAGATGGCTGGCAACGCGCACCGTTCCACCCATCGATTTATTATCACCGAAAGCCACATGAATGGTACCCATTACTTTTTCATCTTCAATGATATTTCCGGTCAGAATAGCTTTGTCATTTGTACCGATACCGAATTCGGCAACATTGTACGCATCCTTACCATGCTGTTCGAGGAGTTTTCTGAGTCTGGCTGCTTCCTCACCGCCCGTAATCTCGGTCGCAAAACCATCATTGATGACTATCCGGATCGGCTCTTTGATCATTCCGACGCTCGCCATTGAACCATCGACGACCACTACCCCCTTCGATAGACCTTCAAGCGGAGCGAGATAAGCTTCACCCGTCGGGAGATTCCCCCATAAACCTTTTTCCCGGAATAAGCCCGAGCTGGCATGCGCTTTTCTTCCCTTGATGGGCATGATAATATCTGTTCCGCCCGGAGCCGTAACTTTGATCATCTCTGTCTTTTCTAACATTCCACACAGCCGAAAAGTTCTCGCCGCGATCTGCTTGTAATCAGCATTCATACACCGGACCATTATTTCTTCCGTAACGCCGGGCAGTGTGGCAATTCTCACCCCGCACGTGCTGGCATTACGACGGGCATCAGTATGGGTGAGAGATTTGGACGTGGGACAGAAAACAACGTCAACTTTTTTCATTAACTCCGCAACCTCAGCCGGAGGTTCTTCGCCATTCGTTTTCCGAGGCAGAATTTCCGTAAGAATTACATCACCGCCGATTTCCTTCGCTTCCTTCCACAGTGCATAGCCGATCATCCGGAGCGGTTCATCGGTGACTATAAGTATTTTTTCACCGCTAGCAACGCCCATACAGTCGCGTACCGCGACGCGTGCGGCGCTGTAAAGTTCCTGTGATATTTTCATTATACTCCGATGATAATACTTTTGAACATTTATTTATTCTTTATACCGATGGATTCCAAACCATGACCTTGCGGACTTAATTCCCTTCTCCGTAAAAGATATGCAAAGAGCAATCCAAAAAATCCCAGACAGGAAAAGATCCACATACCGGGTGTATATCCACCCGGATTTGTCGCACTTGCACCTGAAACATCATTCGCCCATCCGACAAGCAGATTGAAACCGAAAAGACCAATGTTTTGGATCATAGTCATCAGTCCGTAAGCGGTTCCCAGCTTTTTCTGATCAACGATATACGCAACCGACGGCCACATCACCGCCGGGATGAGTGAAAATGCGATCCCCATGAGTGACATTGGTATCATGAGATACGCCGGTATGCTTGAATGAACGTCGAAGAAATCAATGTTCAGCACAAACGATCCCGAGATTCCCAACGGCGCCGCAAGATCAATCTTATATGCCATTATCAGATATACCGGCACGATCAGGAGCGAACCGAGCATCATCAGTAGTGAGCGTTTGCCAATCTTATCCGTCAGTAAACCGAAGAGCGGCGTGAAAATCATCGCCGCGAGCGTCAGCATGCTCGAAAGGTTTCCACCGACTTCGCGGGTTGTACCGTGCGCTTCCTGGAAAAATTTTATCGCGAAGGTTTGAAACGGGAACATCGCGGAATAAAATGTCACGCACAGAGCGGTGATGTACCAGAAAGATCCGCTGAATTTGAATATCTCTTTAAACTTAATTTTATCCTGTTGCCCTTCCTTCGGCAGATCAAATCGTTTCGAAGCGTGTACATCCATGATGTAATAAATTATTATGCAGATAACAGCGAATAACCCTGAAGAAACGGTCACCCAGAGCGGAGACTGCCAGTACTCGTACAGACTCCTTCCCCACGAAGGTGCGTTTAACGCCATGAACGAGCCGAGCCGGGCGATCGTAAGATTCAATCCGAACGCAAACGCCAGCTGTTTTCCTTTAAACCAGCGGGCTATGATTGTCGTTATTGCCACAATCATCGATTCGGCGCCTAAACCAAAGATTAATCTGCCGGCCGCCATTGTGTAAATGTTTCCCTGCAAGGCGGTCACCAAAGCCCCGAGCATAATGATCACGGTGAAAATGAAAACTGATTTCCTGGTACCGATCCGGTCGATTATGATTCCGCCGATCAGTACCATGATTATGTTTGGAAAACTGTAAATTCCGTTCAGGAGTCCGATCTCTGAATCAGAAAAACCGAGTTGTGTTTTGAGCACATCGGCGAGCGGACTTATACTATCATAAATATAGTAATTGCCGAACATCGCCAGGCTGATAAATAAAAGCACCATCCAGCGGAAAAAAGCGGAGGGTTGAGGACGAGTATCTGCGTTATTCATGGATTTTTATTATTTCTCAAAGATTGGAGGCTGTTGCTCCGTAAATTTAAAAGGCCGATCAGCTTCGCATGGTTTGACCGGTAAACCTCCCGGAGGTTTACTCCGCTCGAGCCGAGTTACCCTCCGGGAGGTTTGCTCTGCAAGATTAGAACCAAATACAGACTGCTTAGTTTACATTCTTCAATATCGCCATCAGAAAGTTCCAGAACCTCTCTACGGTATCGATATAAATTTTCTCATCCGGTGAATGGACTTCCTCAAGCGTTGGACCGAAGGAGATCATATCCATACCGGGATATTTCTCTCCGATGATACCGCACTCAAGTCCGGCATGAATGGCTTTTACATGCGGAACTTTTCCATACAAAGAATTGTATGTATTTTTCGCGATTTTTAATATTGGCGATTCGAGATTCGGTTTCCAGCCGGGATAGCCATCGGAATGCTCAACCTTTGCACCGCCGAGATCAAATATCGCGCCGACAGTATAAGCGATCTCGAGAATTTCGGAGGCAACAGAACTTCGCTGACTCGTGGCTAGGGTTATGGCTTTTGCCGTAGTCGTGATTACCGCAACATTTGTCGATGTTTCCACCAGCTCCGGAATATCCGCGCTCATCTTGATCACACCATGCGGTAATCCCGCGATCGTCTGCAGAATTTTAGTTTGCTGGGCTTTCTTCAGCATCTTTGCTTTCTTCTCGCGCTGCTTATCGACCAGCGTAATGGTCAGATCTTTTTCAACAGTGGCAAATTCTGTTTTGATCGTTGAGTTAAACTCAGCGACAATCTTTTTCGCCTCGGCAAGATTCTTCTTCGGAAGATACAGGAATGCCACACACTCGCGCGGAATTGCGTTACGTTTATTACCGCCGTTAATAGACGAAAGCTGGGCGCCGAGATCGGAGAGTTCTATAAGGACCCTGTTTATGATTTTAATGGCATTACCTCGACCTTTGTCGATTTCCAATCCGGAATGACCGCCCCTTAATCCCTTTACGCTTAACTCTGCCCCGACCATGGGCGCAGGAACTTTATCGAATGAAATCTTCCAGGATGCGAGCGTATCTTGACCGCCGGAACAGCCCACATAAATTGCGCCTTCTTCTTCCGAGTCGAGATTCAAGAGCGTTTTGCTCTGTACAAAACCCGTCTGAAGATTATTCGCGCCTGTAAGTCCGGTTTCTTCATCAATCGTGAACAGGAATTCCAACGGACCGTGCTGGAGCGTGTTATCTTCCATAATAGCGAGGTTGGTTGCAACGGCAATGCCGTTGTCGGCACCAAGAGTTGTACCGTTCGCCATAATCACATTACCTTTCCGGACGATCTCAAGCGGATCCTTCAAAAAGTCGTGTTCTTTATCGGTATTCTTCTCGCAGACCATGTCGAGATGCCCCTGCAGGCATATTCTCTTCTTCTGCTCCATTCCGCGGGAAGCGGGTTTCCTTACCACGACGTTACCTACCTTGTCCTGTTTGACCTCCAGACCAAATTTCTTGGCAGTATCCACAACATACCGGGCAATTGCTGTTTCATTTTTGGAACCGTGAGGAATGGTTGCGATTTCTGCAAAATACTTCCATACGAGTTCCGGCTTTAAACCTCGGATAGCATCCGACATATTCGACTCCTTTTTATTATCACGTTAATAATTATATGAATATTTAATGGCTTCGTCTGATCGAGACAGATATGTTTCCCTGCCATCAGACAAACTGTGATGTTCTTTTAAAATCAGGACCTCATTGTTATCCTGGCGTCTCCCGAACCACACCGGGATGAAGAGTCAGAGCAGGAGGAACTTATTGTGGGCAAGATTTGCAATAAATTTTCCGATCCGCTCATACCGCGGATCAAAGTTCTCTCCGTAAACTCCTTCTAATTTTTCCGAAATATCTCCGACCGTGGTATTACCATCGAGCAGTTTCCAGATGAAACTTCCATACTCATCGAGCTTCAAGCGAAAGTGCTGTTTCCGGAGGCGTGGAAGAATGTATTTCACAATATAGCGGTTCTTAAACTTCGGAACGAGGAGAACAATGGAACCATCCTGTTCGGCTTCCCATTCCAGGTTGCGAACAGGTTTGATTTCCAGGAGATTCCTTTGTTCTCCCCGATCCTGTTTTCTAATCTTTCGAAACACCGTTACATAACAGCTGTCGGCGGCGCTGGCTCATCCGGCCTGCCAGCGTTTTTCACCGGCGTTCTGATCAGCAGCCAGGCAATGAAAACAAACACCAGCGAACTGATGTAGAATGGGAACGGGAACATTCCGGTGAGACTGGGAAGCCATTGATCAAACTTAATATCGGCGACAGCCAATCCCGCGAACAACAATCCGACGAGAGCTTCACCGGCGATGAGTCCTGCTGCGAGAAGGACGCCGGTATTTTCAACGCGGGCTTTCTGTGCATCATTGAATTTCTTTTTCGCTACGACACGATCAACGATTCCTTTAATCAAACCGCCAATGAAGATTGCAAATGTCGTTTCGAGTGGGAGGTACATCCCGACGCTGACAAGCATCGGACTTTTCACCTGCATGAGAATGAATCCCAGTCCCATGAGCATACCGACGATGATAAGGGGCCACGCCATCTGCCCTTCGACGATACCCTGAGAGAGGAGCGCCATCAGACTTGCCTGAGGTGCGGGGTATGTCTTACCGCCCAGGCCGGTACCGCCCATATTAATATCACCCTGATGAAGAATGACGAGGGGTAAGAACATAACCAACGCTGCGAGTCCGACGCCGATTAGATCACCCACCTGCATTTTCCAGGGTGTACCGCCGAGTATGTGTCCCACCTTTAAATCCTGAAGCATCTCGCCCGCAACTGCTGCTGCAACACACACAACCGCTGCGACGCCAAGAACTGCCGCAACGCCGGTCTGGCCGGTCATACCGAGCGCAACCATCAGTAAAGCAGCGATGACAAGCGTGGAAAGTGTTAAACCGCTGATAGGATTATTGCTCGAACCGATAATCCCGACGAGGTATCCGGATACTGCCGCAAAGAAAAATCCGGCGATAATCATAACTATGGTTGCAACGAGCGCGGCACCGACATCCTGAGCAAAGAAATTATAGATGAAAAAGGTTAGCACGCCGGTCAGAAGAATGCCGATTATCACTGTTTTAAAGCTCAAATCCTGTTCCGTGCGAATTGTTACATGCTCGCCGGTAGCGGCTTTTTTCACGTCACCGATGGAACGTTTCAATCCTACACCTAAGCTTTTGCGCATCTTGAAGAGGGTAAATCCGGCGCTCATCAACATACCTCCGATGGCAATCGGACGAACGATGTAACGCCAGACATTGGTTGCCATGTCAATCCACGTCGCATCATCGGGTGACGGTTGTGTACCGATAAGAGAAGGTCCGATAAAATACGTAAGAATTGGAACGAACAGACCCCATGCGAGCAAACCGCCGCTGAAGTTCAGCGAAGCAAGTTTCGGCCCGATTATGTACCCGACACCCATGTAGGACGGATTGACGCCTGGGGTACTCAGGAGCATTCCACTTTGAGCAGTAACGCTGCCGCTTGCTTTCAGACCAATCGAGGCTTTTGAAAACGCAATAAATTTTTCTGCAGATTCAACAAAGAATTTAAGATTACGCATCGCCTGAATAATCGCCCCGATACCCATGGCCGTAAACAGGAACTTTGCGCCCGTTCCACCGCTGCGTCCTGCCTTATGGATCTCGGAAGCCGCAACTGATTCGGGAAACGGCAATTCAACATCCTCAACCATGACGCGCCGCAGGAGGGCAACGAACATGATTCCGAGAACGCCGCCGGCAAGCATGATCAGCGATGACTGCAGATAATGACCGATGGTAAAGAACTCTTCCCATATACCGGCGATGAAGAACGCGGGGAGAGTAAAAATCGCGCCGGCAGCTACCGATTCACCGATCGATCCTACGGTACGGGCCATGTTCTCTTCGAGTATCGACCCCTTCAATAAGCGCAGAAAAGCCATACCAATAACTGCGGCCGGATATGTGGCTGCGATGGTCATGCCCGCCTTCAATCCAAGGTAGGCATTCGCTGCGCCGAGAACGACGCACATGATGAGACCTATGAAGATCGCCTTCCCGGAAAACTCTGTCATTATCTTATCGGCGGGAACGTATGGCGCGTAGTGTTTCCCTCCGCTTCCAGATTGTATTTCTGCCATTTGTGTCTCCTGTAGTAAGTACGAAAGTTGGACTTTACTTTATGGAATTCCTTCTGAACAACGCCTTGAGTACGTATCCGGCAACCTGAGGATTCTCCTTAAATCGGCGGATGGAATAGTTGTACCAATGCTCCCCGAACGGCACGTAGACTCTCATGCGATGACCGTCGCGTACAATTCTTGAGCGCAAATCTTCTCGCACGCCAAGCAGCATTTGAAACTCATATTCCGTTTTATTGAGCTTCATTTCATCTATCATCCGATAGGCTGAGTTTATCACGAAATCGTCATGCGAGGCGATGCCGATGTATGCTTTCGCTTCCGCTATTTTTTTCATTACTTTGACAAAATTCTGATTGACACTGTAATGATCCTTGAACGCAATCGATGCGGGCTCTATATAAATACCCTTGCAGAGACGAAAATGACCCAATCCTTCCTTGATCAACTGATCTGCATCTCTTTCCGTCCGGTGCAGATAAGCCTGCAGTACAATTCCTGCGTTCTTATACTGTTTACGTATTTCACGATAGACCCAAAGCGTGTCATCTGTTACCGGCGAATCTTCCATATCGATTCTGACAAAATTCTGATATTCTGCTGCCTTTGAGAGGATCAAACGGACATTTTCAAGACAAAAGCTCTTATCAAGCTTCAAGCCGAGCTGGGTAAGCTTTATGGAAACATTTGAATCGAGTTTTTCCTTGCTGATAGTCGGGAATAATTCGAGGATGGCATCACGCGCAATAAGAGCTTCATCCTTTGTCGTTGTCGACTCTCCAAGAACATCCAGGGTCGCAAGAATACCCTGTGAATTGAGCTCCTTGACAACTCTCACGGCATCGGATAATTTATCGCCTGCGATGTATCGATTCGCAAAGATTCGTACAATCGATTTCGGGACAGCGGGGAGAACAGTGACAACGAGTTTATTGAAAACATTCATGGGAAATTGAAGAAAATACAGAAAAATTAAACAATTGACGTGTCTTTACCGGTCGCTTACAGAGATTAAACATGCTGAATATATGCACAATGGTCTTAAAAATCAAGCTGGTTTAGCTGAAAAGGAGATTTACAATCCATATTGACGCCAGCATTCCGGCAATGTCAGCAACAATACCTGCAGGAACGGCATGCCGCGTTTTTGAAATCCCCACAGCGCCAAAATACACGGCTAAGACGTAGAAAGTCGTCTCTCCGCTTCCCATCATGACCGAAACCAGCCGTCCTAATATTGAATCCGGTCCGTGTGTATGAATAATTTCCGACATGACACCGAGAGCTCCATTTCCGGAAAGGGGACGCATAAGCGCCATCGGTAACGCTTCCGATGGAAGTCCGATAAGATTCGTAACGGGCGCAAGTATACGCGCCAGAATATCCATCGCTCCGCCCGCACGGAAGATTCCTATCGCCACCAGCATCGCAACCAGGTATGGAATTATTCGAACGCCGATGTTGAATCCTTCCTTCGCACCCTCGACAAACGCCTCATAGATCTTTACTTTTTTAATCGCCCCGTAAATGACGATGAAAAATATGAGGGCAGGAATGGCAAGGACGGAAAGGATGGTTATTATGTCTGTGAATGTTTTGAGCATAGAGCTATTATTTTAGTGATTAATAAATATTTTTAGCATAGAGAATAGAGCTGAGAGCATAGAGTAGAAAATCATTAGTACTTTGTAATTTGTAATATGTCATGATTGGTCAATCGTCATTTGTCATTAGTGATTGGTGATTAGTCATACTCACTATTCACCACTCACGATTCACAAATCACTTTTCATTGTTCCCCACCACTCTTAAAAATCTTCATCTTTCCCATCAACTTCACCGTAATCACACCTACAACCGTACTGATCGTTGTTGCCACTATCACAGGACCTATTATCTCTGCGGGATTCGATGACCCTGCCGCAGCGCGAATCGCAATGACAGTTGCAGGAATCAGCTGGACGTTACTCGTATTGATGACAAGAAACGTACACATTGCATCTGTGGCGGTACCGAGCTTTTTATTGAGCTTGTTCAACTCTTCCATTGCTTTCAAGCCGAGCGGTGTTGCGGCATTCGCGAGACCGAGGATGTTTGCTGATATATTCATGATCATTGCGCCCATCGCGGGGTGGTCCGGCGGAACATCGGGAAATAACTTCGTCATGACAGGTTTGATGAATACGGCGATTTTTGCAATCAACCCCGCCTGTTCGGCAATTTTCATGACCCCGAGCCAGAGCGCCATTATGCCGATTAATCCTAAGGCAAGTTCAACCGCAATTTTCGCATATCTGACGATCCCTTCGTTTGTAACGGCTTTTAAAGTCACAAACTGCACAGGATCAAATTTCAGAACCGCAGGAACTACCCGGTGAGCAGGCCCATCCCATGACACGCGAGCATTGAGGTATCCTGAATTCGATTGCGCCTCGGATATACTTTTCCAGAGAGGCGGAGTATGTTCATCCACCAGAATTCGAAGCACACCACCGCCGGATCCCGATGGAGTGAGCTCCGCTCGCTGGTAAACATCGAAGAGCGTCCTGACCGACACCGTGCAAGGATAGACCCTTGAACGTTCCATGGGAGAGGTTTCTTCAGATGTGAAGTGCACCACAACCGAATATTCTTCGCCGTTGTGGTACTTGTTCGCCGACAAGTCCACCCAGTCGGTCCTGACCGCCGCAAGAATACCGAGAATGATAAGCGCAAGCCAGATGTAATTCAGCATGATATAATATCTACCCCTCTTTTATCCATCGAATAAATTCGTATTAATATAGTGGATTGTGTTTGATATATCAATTCAGTGATGTTTGCACAACTCACCGATAAACCATATCTTTGAATGGTTCAGCGGGTACTAGTGTCCCGTCGGCAATAGATAACAGTAAAGAGGCTTTCATAGTAATTTAAAGGCCAGTGATACGCATTATGGGCAAATACCACATATTATATAATCTGAAGCGCTCTATCTTGCTAATGACCATTATCATTACATTCGTCAGCGAAGCGCTCGTCGCACAGGAGAAAGAAAACGCCGAGTTTAAGCTCGCGATGGGATTATACAATGACGGAATGTATGATCTTGCCGCAGAACAGCTGAAAAGCTTCGTAAATGCATACCCAAATGCGGCAAACGGCATAGAGGCGCGTTACTACCTTGGATTGACGCAGATGAAATTAAAACGCTTCGATGAAGCACGCATCACTTTTCAGAACTTTGCCCTTACGTACGTCGAACACCCCAAAGCGCCCGAAGCATGGCTGAAGGTAGGAGACGCTTTTCTCGCGATGAATAACCACCAGGAAGCTGCAGCCGCTTATGAGAGGGTAAAGGTATTTCACCCGAAGAGTCAGCTCGTGCCGGATGCGCTCTGGAAAGCAGGCCAGCTCTACAGACAACTCGGTGATCGCGAAAATGCAAAGAAGAACTTCCGATTGATCATTCAAGAATTTCCGAACAACGCCTCTGCACTTTCGGCACGACTGGCGGTCAGCGAATTATATGCCGAGGAAGGACAAACAGAGCTGGCCGAACGCGAGGCAAAACGAGTCGCAGAGAGCGATGCTACTCCCCCAGTGAAAGCGAATGCTCTCTTTTCGCTCGGCAAATTGCAATTGATGCTGTGTCTCTTCGATGAAGCTAAGACTTCTTTCACTTCGATCACATCCAATTACAAAAACTCGCCTGCATTTACCTCTGCTTCATACGAACTCGGCAAACTTGCCGCCTCCGGCGGGGACAACGCCGGAGCACTTGAACACCTGAAGCGTGCTGCGGCCGACAAGAGCGTTCCGGATTCTTTACTTTCAGATATCTATTACACGATGGGGAAAATTTATAACCGCTTAGGAAATTTCTCCGAAGCAAATAACACATTTACTAAAATCCTTGCTCAGGAAACGGCAAAGAGCATACAGCAGAGAGCGGCTATCGAGGCAAGCTGGGCTGCCTTCAGAGCACAGGATTTTCAGAAAGCTCTGCGAAATTCGACAGACATACTCAAAGATGAATCCCACCCCTTCAGAGCTCACGCGTTTGCCCTTGCGGCAGGAGTACTACTTTCCACAAACCGGGCGAACGAGGCGGTAAAGTACTACTCCCGACTGCTGACCGAGTATGGTGATACTACCTTCACACTGCAAGTCGCGCTGAAGCTCGCAAAGGTATATGAAGATCCACTCCGGGAATACTCCAAAGCAATCACAGCGTACAATGACATCCTCGATAAATATCCGCTTACACCGGAAGCTGTCGAGGCGAGTATCGGTATCGCACGGTGTCAGGGACTTCTTGGGAGCTACGAGGATTGTCTGAAGACATACACTGCTCTCCAGACGCGATATCCTGCACACACTGAGTATAAAGCAATTCAGAGAGAGATCGATTTCCTGCGCAATCATAAAATAAAGAACCGGGATGTGGGCATGGAAAAACTCGCCCGTCTCATGAGCGAGATCCTTGAAGGTAAGTCCAAGAGCGAGCTCTCGTTCAAATTGGGGGAAATCTACTTTCACGAACTGAAAGATTATAAAGAAGCGGCAAGGCAATTTGCATCAACAGCAGAAAGCAATGAAACCGGCGAAACCAAAGCTGACGCTTTATTCTGGCTGGCACGCGCATATCACCTGCTCTCTGATCTCGATTCAACATACATCCGGCGTGCGATCACCGGATACGATGACTTCCTGAAGCAGTTTCCAACAGGAGAACGAGCGCAGGAAGCAGCTTTCTACCGGTACAAGATGGAATCGGAACGGAATGCACCGTCGGATAAGATATTACTCGCAACAAACTTTCTTTCGGAATACGAGGGTTCAAGCTTCACGCATACCGTTCTCTATGATCTTGGCATGAATCAACTACGGACCGGTGATACCATGAAAGCGCTTGCAACTTTCGATCGTTTACTCTCCACAGAGAAAAGCAGTCCGTTCCTTCCGGAGCTCTATCTCATCCGAGGATCGATATACCATGAACGCCGTCAGAACGACTCGGCAGTGGTAAACTGGAACAGGGTCATGTCCATCCCCGATCAAACATCCGCCCATCTGACTGCACTCTGGAACAAAGCCCAGCTTGCACGTGAGGAAGGTGACTACAATCAGGCGATCTCCCTCTGGAAACGGATCATTGACGAGTTCCCCTACACGCCTTTAGCGGTAAAATCCATGGAGTATCTCCCCTCCGCATATATCGCAATGGGAAGCTACGACGAAGCTTTATCGCTCTATACAACCAGACTGACACAACAACACGATCTGTTTTCCCCTGACGATTTTCCGACGGATTTATACTACTTCATCGGAACGGTGTATGAAAAGAAGGGTAAAAGACAGGAAGCTTTACGGTATTTAAGGGAGTACTTATCTACTGATAGAAAGAGTACTTATGCAAGCAAAGCATTCTACGCACTCGGCGTAATCGCGAAAGCTGAAGGCCGGATCCGACACGCATCGGCATACTTCAAGCTCGCAGGATCCATCGGCGAACAAATGTCGGCTTCCCGTGAAATTGCAGACATATTATTTCAGACAGAGCAGTACGGCGAGGCGGCACGATACTATAAACAATTATCACAATCAACGGCCGTACAAGAGAGCAGCATGGTGTACGCCTCCCGTGCAATCGTATCCACCCTGCGAATGGGGAACGCAGCGGAAGCCGAACGGATAATCGCCGAGTTTAACAAATCCTTTCCGCGCGGCAAGACCTTCACGGCAGAATTTACATATGAGAGAGGTCTTGTGTCATTCCGTAACCAGGATTACAAAACATCAAAAAAACTCTTCATTGCCGTTGCAGACGACCATAACGAAACACGATTCGGTCCATGGGCACACTACTACCTGGGAAAAATATCAGAGCAAACAAATAAACCGGACGAAGCTGCCAAGAAATTCGACTGGCTTTTAAAAAATTCACCAAATTCTGACGTCATCCCGCGGGTTCGTCTCTCCCTTGGCAATATGCACTTCAATGCGGAGCGGTACGAGGATGCAATCCGGTACTACCAGCAGATCGTAAAATCTCCAGAAAGCGCCGGTGATATTCTGTCCTACGCAATGAATAATTTAATTGAAGCATACACATCGACTAAGCTTTACGATGAGGCTATGAAAGTAACCCGCGACTTCATTGAACAGTATCCGAATGATGAGAATATCATTGACAAGAAAATATCTCTGGGAACTCTCTACACTAAACTCGGCTACTACGATCAGGCGATACTTCATCTCCAGAATCTAATTCCGGAAGCCGGAAGTATGATGGAGGCTGAGCTTCGGTACAACATAGGTGAAGCGCATTACTATAAGGGAGAATATCAGCAGGCCATCCTCGAATTCCTCAAAGTCCCATATGTCGTAAGTAAACAGGGCAAGGTCAACTGGACGGCAACCGCCCTCTACATGGCCGGACAATCATATGAAAAAATGTCCAAATTCGAAGAGGCAATCGGGATGTACAAGCAGATCATCGACAGACCGGGTATTGATGCGACTTTCAAATCGGCTGCACGAAAAGAAATCGATCGGGTGAACTCTCTCATCAAGAAAGGACAATAGCAGTTGTTAGAACGTGAAACAGAAACTATTATAAGAAAGATTATCGATCGGCTCCCTTCAGACCGGAGCGGGGCAATCACCATCAGAGATATCCTTGCGGCAGATATTCCTCAGCCGATCAAAATATTCTTTCGTAAAGATGTCGAGGGTAACCTCCAGAGCGAACTCCTGCATTACCGCAGCAGCAGCAGATTCACATTTGACCATCCCGAAGTAAACAACCTTCAGGATCAGATGAACGTGACTCTCATCCATAGCTACAGGTTCCCAACCGCAGAATTCCACAAGCGGCTTGACGAAGTTGTTCATATGATCATCAATTACCTCGTCCGTCCGCAATGGACACTCACGAACGTTCTCTTCGAACGTGATGAGGTCATTCCTTTCGAAAAACTGACGGATTTTCTCCGCCTCTTTCAGCCGTACGAGTATCTGCAGGAAATTATTGGATATTACGTCAAAGAAAAAAGTATATCTTCCCTTACACGTGATGATTTCAGGAATCTTATCTGGAAAGCCGACGGCGAATACATGCGGCGAAGAACGGGGATCGAAGCGGCCGGTATGCTCACGCCTTTGTATTCTTTCTTCGATTTTCCGGAAAATACCGGAAAGAATGTTCTGCCAATAAGGGCAATAACGAAGTTTTTTGAGGACAAAGGGCTTTCCATGATCATTCCCAGGCTGGAGGGTGAAATTGTCCAGGGGAAGAACGAACTGCTTCAGTCTGAACTTTCGACCATCCTTGATGATCTCCATAGCTCGCTCGGTTCATTTATTGTTGAAAAGAGTGAAATCGAGGATACTCATGAAGAGAAAAAATCCTTCATAAAAATCGAGGAATCTCCGGTACCTGAGCAGATTAACCCTCCATCGTCAATACCAGGGAAGTTTCGCTCAGAAAACATTTTTTCCGACTCCGAACGGCGTCGCATTATCCGAAAAATCTTCAAAGATGATGGACAGTCATATGACACAGCGATCACTGCACTGAACCGCTGCACTACATGGAAACAGGCATCGAAAGTTATCGATGAAGTCTTCATAACGTTCAACATTGATCCGTACGGCGGTGAGGCAGAGAGGTTTACATCGACAATCATGAGACAGTTTTACCGAAGTACCTGATTCCCATGATGATTTCACATATACCGCATTCAGATTTTTTTAGCGTTATATATGTTCATTGACCAAGCAACCATAAACGTAAAATCCGGAAACGGCGGAAACGGAGTTGTCAGTTTCCGGAGGGAAAAATATATCCCAAAAGGCGGACCCGACGGTGGAAACGGCGGTAACGGCGGAAGTATCATCATTCGGGCCGATAAACAGCTGACGACGCTGATGGATTTCCGATACAGGCGGAAGTATACTGCACCCGACGGTGACCGCGGTCAGGGTGCAAATAAAACCGGAAAGAGCGGAGAGGACATCGTTCTTCGTGTACCCGAAGGAACCATCATAAACGATCAGGAATCGGGCAAACAGCTCGCTGATCTCATTTCGCACGGAGATCAGATCATTATTGTGCGTGGAGGAAGAGGGGGAAAAGGTAATGCAGAATTCGCCACTTCCACCAGGCAGGCACCACGGATAGCACAGCACGGAACCCCGGGAGAAGAACGGACGCTCGATCTCCAGTTGAAGCTCCTCGCGGATGTAGGTCTCATAGGTTTTCCCAACGCAGGGAAATCCACACTAATATCAAGGATATCCGCGGCTAAACCTAAAATCGCCGATTACCCGTTCACAACACTCATCCCAAACCTCGGCATCGTTCGGTTCGGAGAATTCAGGAGTTTTGTCGTTGCCGATATGCCCGGTCTCATTGAGGGGGCTCATGCTGGGAAAGGGCTGGGCATCCAGTTCCTGCAGCACATAGAGCGAACCCGGGTGCTGGTCTTCCTGCTCGAGAGCACTGCAGCAGATCCTCTGAGGGAGTATGAAACACTATTGAGTGAACTACGTTTGTACAGCCGGTCGCTCCCTAAGAAGCCCCACATCATTGCAATCACAAAAATCGATCTTGCCGACAATAAGAGAAGGGCGACGCTCAAGAAAATCCGCTTTAAAAAATCCGCCCCTGTCTTCTTGATCTCCGCAGTTACAGGTGAGGGATTACCGGAGTTGTTGAATGCGATGTGGAAAAAATTGGAGAATAACCTCGTATAAAGTTTATTCTTAACGCAGAAACAGAATATATTTATAACCAGTCATATTGTGATTCGCCTGAAGGAAAGATCATGAAGCAAAAAACCATTGTCCAGGTTAATCAACTGCGGAAGGTCTATGGATCTACTGTTGCCATAGATAATGTATCTTTCGAGGTCTTTGAGGGAGAAATCTTCGGTATTGTCGGACCCAACGGCGCCGGCAAGACAACGACCATCGAGTGCATCGAGGGCTTGCGCAAACCTGACGCCGGCCATATTAAAGTTCTGGAACTTGATCCACAAAGGGATGGATATGCTCTTAGACCGCTCATCGGTATACAATTACAAGAGTCAGCCCTCCAGAGCCGTATCAGAGTCTGGGAGGCACTTGACCTTTTTTCTGCCTTCTACCCGCAATCGGTTGACTGGCAGTCCTTACTTAGTCAGTTAGGATTGACCGAAAAGCGTGACACACCGTTTGCTCAACTCTCCGGTGGTCAGAAACAGCGTCTCTTCATTGCTCTTGCTTTAGTCAGTAATCCTGTGGTTGTGTTTCTGGACGAGCTGACGACCGGGCTCGATCCGCAGGCACGCCACGCGATGTGGGATCTGGTGCGTGAGATTCGCGACCGCGGGAAAACGATTTTCCTTACAACTCACTTCATGGAAGAAGCTGAACGTTTGTGTGATCGGATTGCAATTATGGATCATGGTCGCATCGTCGCTCTTGACTCACCGGAAAATCTCATTCGCACCCTCGGCACAGAAAACCGGATTGTGTTTACTGTGGATGGGGAATTCGATCAGAAGCACATGAGCGGTCTGGCGAGTGTGACCAGGATTGAAGCAATCGGGCAGCGCGTTATCGTTCACGGACATGATGATGGACTTGTCAGCGATGTAGTTAACGCACTTACATCAAACGGGACACGCTTCCGCGACCTTCGCACAGAACAGCCGACTTTAGAGGATGTTTTCCTGACCGTAACCGGCCGGGAAATGCGTGATTAATGGAGAAAACAATATGCGTAGTTTCTGGAAATTGACAATCATAGAAATAAAACTTTTCCTGCGGGAACCGATGGGAGCTTTTTTTACTCTTGCTTTTCCGCTGATGTTGCTCTTCTTATTCGGGAGCATCTACGGTAATGAGCCAACGAAGTTCTTCGGAGGGTATGGGTCGGTGGATGTCTCAGTCCCCGCGTACATGGCTATGATAATTGCAACCAGCGGTCTCCTCTCTCTCACTATCACTATAGCATCGTACAGAGAGCAGGGGATCCTTCGCCGTCTGAAAGCCACGCCATTACGTCCGCAAACCATTTTGGGCGCACAGGTGATCGTTATTTTCCTGATGACCGCACTCGGTATGATCCTGCTGGTTGTGGCAGGAAAATTGGTGTATGGATTGCGGTTTGCCGGAAATCCTTTTGACATCCTGCTGGCTTTTATACTTAGCAGCATGAGCTTCTTTGCACTCGGATTTGTCCTGGCGGGTCTGTTATCAACCGCACGCACTGCTCAGATTGTGGCAATGGTGCTTTTCTATCCGATGATCTTCCTTTCAGGCGCGACAATCCCACGCGAGGTGTTACCGGAGACTATTCGAAATTACTCGCAGGTATTACCCCTCACCCACGTAGTTACTTTGCTGCGAGGCCTCTGGAGGGGGAATCCCTGGGGGGATCATATCACTGAAGTAATCATCCTGACCGCCATATTAATTGCGGGGATAATTCTATCGTCGAAGACTTTCCGTTGGGAGTGAGAACCTTGATTGATCGTTTATGAAATGTTCAGTTGCCCAATTGTGATACCCGGTGTAAAATTTATATTCGTTGACGATGATTAGATACCTGCGAAACAATACGTCAAAAAAAGAACGGTGGATTCTTCTGCTGATCATCCTTATTTCACTTGGTCTGCGGATTGGATACTTGGTCGAGTTGAGTCAGACACTCTTTCTGACTCAACTGCGGCTCGATGAACTTTTTCACCGCAACTGGGCGCAATCGATAGCCGGCGGCAACATCATCGGAGACGTGACTTTTTTCCGCGCTCCTCTTTACGCATACTGGCTTGGCCTAAACTTCGCGCTCTCCGGCAGCGACGTAATAATCCCCCGCCTCATTCAGCATGTTGTCGGAACTCTCAGCATCCTGTTTCTATACTTCCTCGGCAGGCATCTCTTCGGAAAGCGAGCAGCGTTCTGGTCATCCCTCATCCTCGCAGTATACCCTCCGCTGATTTACACAGAAAATAAATTTCTCTTCGAATCGATACTACTTCCCCTGCTGATTCTATTTTTCACGCTCTGGTACTACAGCAAAAGGAATCCGAAGCCTGTTTTGATTTTTCTTCTCGGTTTACTGATGGGACTTATCTGCATCACCAGGCCGCTGTTCCTGCCGTTTATTTTCCTACTCGCAATCATCATCACTGTATCTTTTGAAAGAAACAGAGGCAAGAAGTACACGCCCCGGCTGGGATTACTGTTTTTTTTCGGCGCCATACTGACGATTGCACCAGTCACAGTGCGTAATTACATCATCGGTGATGACTTTGTCCTGATTGCATCTCAGGGTGGAATTAATTTTTATTTTGGCAATAATCCTTCGGCCGACGGATTCAGTGCGACCATGCCGGGAATAGCCGGAAACCGCTGGGGTAATACCGATGTTGAACAACCTGTCGCTCAACAATTGGGATACAGGCCCACGGCTTCGGAGATAGACAGCTACTGGAGATCCGAGGGTGCAAAATTCATTCGTAACTCACCGGCAGACTTCGCCGTTCTCCTCGCCAAGAAACTATATTTCTTTTGGAATTCTATCGAAATTCCCAATAACAGCAGTTTTTACCTCTACGAAAAATTTTCCTATATCCTCCAGTATATACCAGTCGGCTTCTGGATTCTTGGTCCCCTCGGTCTATTCGGAATATGGATAGCATGGCGGGAGAAGCGAGGATTGACTATCGCTGCATTCATAGCTGCTTACATGATTCTGGTTATCCTCTTCTTCGTCTGCGATAGGTTCAGATTACCGGTCATTCCGTTCCTTTCGCTCTTTGCAGGTTTAACGATCGTACGGATGTGGGAGCTCTGGAAAGCACACGCTCAGAAACGATTTATTCAGTGGGGATGTGTAATCGTTTTCTTTTTTATCATCGTCAACATCAACATCGCCGGATTTCAGAGGGGCAATCCGGCTGCGGATCACTTTGCGGTCGGCAATCTTGAGCTTTATGCAGGCGATTACAGGAATGCAATATCTCATTACGAAAAAATACCTTCCATGAATATTGCCATACCCGACGTTCATCTGAACTGGGGAATTGCCGAATGGAGATTAGGCAATTATGAGGGCGCGGTCCAGCAGTTCCACAAGGAACTCGCATTCTATCCTGAATCATACGACGCGCTGGCAGACATTGCGCACCTTTACGCACTCACAGGAAATCCTCAGCAGGCGGTCTGGTACTCACAACGTGCGATACGGCTGAAACCATACTCGCCCCTTGCGTATGTCGATTATGCGATCGCACTATCGGAACTAAGCCAATACAATACTGCGGAATCGACGCTCACCGCGTTTAGCCGCTCATATCATCAGGATGGTATTTACGAGGAGTCGGTGCTTGCCGGAATTCAACTCCTGCAGGGTAAAACGGAGACTGCAGAAAGTACGTACAGATCGATTCTTGCACGCATTGAGATCAACCGCCAGCCCGGGTACGAGCCGGAGTACCAGTATTCGAGAGAATACCGCATCGGCGGGAGCTGGGATGTTTTTAAAGCAAAAGTACACTATAGTATGGGGCATATCTTCGTTCAGCGACAGAACCAGGACAGTGCTATCGCATATTTTCGGCAGGCTGTCATATTATATCCCTCGTTTGCCGAGGCATGGATCGATCTTGGCACCTCCCTCCAAATGTCCGGAGATCTAACAAATGCAGATTCCTCTTTGCGGACCGGCTTACGCTTGCAGCCGGGTAATTACCAGGGCTGGTATAATTACGGACTGCTAATGGCAGCGAAAAATAATACGGCCATGGCGGAGTCGGCGTTTCAGAGGGCGATCTCACTCAATCCGGAATTTTTACCTGCGCAGGAGGAGCTCTCGTCACTCCGTGATGCACGCTGATGTTTATTTTCCTCGGCGGTCTGAATGGTAATTTTTTTAATCTCTTTACGAATTATACTACTCCTCTGCGGTAAAATATTTTTTGGTCGGTATTTCCATCCTTGAATTCCGACGGGATTTTCGATACATTGGTAGCATTATGCAGACTTACAAAAGACGTTTGGCACGGGAAAAGGTTTTACAGGCGCTGTACGCATATGAACTTTCAAAAGAACCCATCACCGATGTCATTCAGAATGTCTTCAGCGAATTGAAGCACCACCACGACGATTTTGAATTCGCCAAAAAACTGATCACTGAAGTAATCCTTCATGAGAAGGAAATAGAAGAAATAATTAAGAAGAAAGTAGCTCACTGGGAATTCGACAGGATAGCATATATAGACAAAATACTTCTGTGCATGGGGATTACCGAGTTTCTCTTTTTCCCGGATATACCGCCAAAAGTAACGATCAATGAGGCAATTGAAGTTGCAAAAATTTTTAGTACCGAACAGAGCGGTAAATTCATCAACGGCGTCCTCGATGCGATCCTTGAAGATCTGAAAGCATCAAATAAGCTGCTAAAAACCGGAAGAGGCCTCATCGACCGAAACATCTCGACAGATGCGCAGGACCGCCACGCAAAAAAATCTCCGCGATAAGCGCCATGAGGTTACTGAAATCGCCTCACACACAACTCAGAATTTTCAACTGGACACTCTTCGACTTCGCCAATACGGCCTTCTCCGTCGTTGTCGTCACCGTCATCTACTCCCGCTATTTCACGAATCAGGTGGCAGGAGGACAACGGTGGCTGTGGGGACTCGCCGTGAGCATTTCAATGTTACTGACTGCTATCCTCTCGCCGCCGCTCGGGGCAGTTGCCGACAGCACACATCAGCGTAAATTATACCTAATCCTCTTTACAGTTGCCTCGGTCGTCTGTACCTCGTTACTCTACTTCGTCCAGGAAGGAATGATACTCCTTGGCATGATTCTCTTCATCATTGCCAATATCGGTTTTGAAGGAGGCATCGTCTTTTACGATGCATTCCTTCCTACGATTACCTCCAGAACATCTTACGGTCGGGTCTCAGGGTACGGTTTCGCAATGGGTTATCTGGGAGCCCTCGCAGTTCTCCTGATTATTTATCTTCTCCTGCCCCCTTCGCTTGACCCCGGCTATCTGTTCCACATCCGGATCTCCTTTGTGGTGGCAGCTCTTTTTTTCTTAGTCTTCTCCCTGCCGCTCTTTTTAACAGTCATGGAACCCCGGGGGATTCCATGTAAAGTATCATCCCCCTTCTCAAACGGATTCCGGCAGGCAAAACAAACTTTTGTTGCACTCTTTACCGATAAGCAATTCACACATCTCGGACGGTTCCTCGCTGCATTCTTCACGTACAACAACGGTATCAGCACGGTGATAGTGTTCGCGTCCCTCTTCGCGGCAGATACTCTCCATTTATCGGATATTGACATAATCGTCTTCTTCACGGTTGTACAAACGAGTGCAATTTTTGGATCGTTATTTTTCGGCATCCTCACGGACAAAATCGGACCGAAATCCACCATATCCATCACCCTGATACTCTGGATGGGAATAATTGCCGGTGCGTACTTCGTTCAGACCGTACCGTGGTTTTACACCATCGGATTGGCGGCAGGAATTGCGATGGGTTCGTCGCAATCCGCGAGCCGCAGTCTTATGGCACTTCTCGCGCCGAAAGAGCGCGGAGCCGAATTTTTCGGATTCTACAACGGTCTCTGCGGTAAGGCGTCTGCCACCATCGGACCGCTCGTTTACGGTTTTGTCGCCGATTTTACCACCGAACGCACCGCCATTGCTGTGGTCGGTATATTTTTCCTGCTGGGTTTTGTAATCCTCCAGAGAGTAAAGGAACCGGAGAGTATCAAATTTGTCTAGACAGTAAAATTTTTAGATTAACTAATTTTTTCTTTAATTACAGTAATAAATAATCCGGACGATTTAAACGTATGAAAATAATAACTGGCATAATTGGGATAGCGATTTTAATCCTTTCAAACCAAGCGGATAAGAATAAGGCTTCATCGGAGAACGAGCACGTCAGCGTTAAAATTACATTGAAAAACCAGATAATCGCAAGCGGAGATTCGGGCGAAATTGCAATCGAATTTAATCCAAAAGAAGGCTATTTCATCAACTCGGTACCGATCCTCAGTATTAAGCTCGACAGCAACGACATTATTACCTCAACAGGGAAAATAAAAATCCCTGCGGGTAAGAAACCGGAATATGTCGATACTTCGCAACCAGTAAAACTACCAATAATCTATCGGAAAGACATCAAAAAAGGAAAATACCCGCTTATCGGCACCCTTACATACTTTTACTGCTCTCAACAGGATGGGTGGTGTGCGAAGTATAAACAAACTTTTACATTAAAAGTTACTGTAAAGTAATTCATTCCAATGTCACGCGTCTACTTCATGTCGGATGCTCACCTCGGTCTGCACGATCGTGCAACAGAACGGGCAAAAGAGGACCGGCTCCTCGCCTTCTGGGATAGTATAAAAGATCGCGCGCATCAGCTGTTCATTCTCGGGGATCTGTTTGACGCCTGGATCGAATATCGCACTGTCATACCGAAAGGATTCCACCGCACTCTTACTGCACTCGAGGATCTCCGTCGTAGGGGTATTGTCATTCACTTCCTTGCCGGAAATCACGATTGCTGGCTCAGAGACTACCTGAGCGATGAAATTGGTTTAACAATACATCACCAGCCATTCGACACAATCCTGGACGGGAAAAAAATATATCTTCACCACGGTGACGGACTCGCACTGAACGACTCGGGATACCGAATCCTCAAAAAAATTCTCCGTAACCGGACGGCCATTTGGTTCTTCTCATGGGTTCACCCTGATGTCGGCTTGAGGCTTGCCCGTTCATCATCACATACGAGCCGACGTTACTCCGCCCAAAAACACTTCGGAGAGGAAGACGGTATGCTGAAATTTGCCCGGGAAAAAATCGGGGAAGGCTACGATTACATTATCATGGGACACAGACACCTCCCGGTGGTCACAACCGTAAATGACGGCGTCTACGTAAACCTCGGCGACTGGATTGAGCACATGACCTATGCAGTCCTCGAGGATGGTGCGCTGAAGCTCAATAGATGGGAGTAGCCGATGACCGCTGGTTCTTTCATAAGATCAAAAAGAGGAAAGCTGCTTGCAGTAATAACCATTCTCACGGTTCTGTTCGCAGTTTATCTTGTTTATCTTATCTCAGGACTTCCATCGCTGGAGCAGCTCGAAAATCCTAAACAGGAATTATCCACCAAAGTCTATTCCATAGACGGCGAGATACTCGATTACTTTTATATCAAGAACAGAACTTCCATTTCTCTTTCTCAGCTCCCCCCCCACCTCGTCAACGCGCTTATTGCAACGGAAGATAAAAATTTTTACAAGCACTGGGGCGTCGATTTGCCGAGATTCATGCGTGCAATGGTAAAGAACCTATTCACCGCTTTTACAGAAGGGGGCGCGAGTACGATCACCCAGCAGTTAGCCCGCAATCTCTACGACCTCAAAGGTACGAAGGAATCCATCTTCAGGAAAATCACCCGTAAAGTCAGAGAGTTCATCACTGCCATTCAAATCGAACGGAACTATACAAAAACGGAAATCCTCGAAATGTACCTGAGCGTTTCGTATTTCGGCAGGAGCGCCTACGGTGTTGCGTCCGCATCGCAGATTTACTTCGGGAAAAGTCCCTCTAAACTGTCACTTACCGAGGGCGCTTTGCTCATTGGTATGCTCAAAGGTCCGGCGACCTATGATCCTTTTAAGCACTCCGAGCGCGCTCTCAACAGAAGGAACACCGTAATCGAGCAGATGGCAAAGTACGACTTCATCACGGCTCAGGAGGCGGAGCAGATAAAGAAAGAACCGATCACCATTGTTCCGCTCGACGTGGAGCTGCACGCCGGAATCGCGCCACATTTCGTAGAAATGATCCGCCAGGAGCTCCTCCAGAAAGCTGAAGTGTACGGATTTGACATCTATAGGGACGGGCTGTCGGTATACACAACTCTCGACAGCCGGATGCAGAGGCATGCCAATCGTGCGGTTGAAGAGCACCTCGCAGAATACCAGCCTGCCTTCAACAAGTCGTGGAACTGGAAACAGCACAGGGAAGAATTACGGCTGGCAACTTCGATGGCGATCCGTACCTCCGATGCGTACCGTGGCGCAGATTCCGATGCAGAGCGGGACAGTATTTCGCGCAGCCTGAAGAAAAAGCCGGCGTTCGCAGACTCCGTGAAAAAAACCGCTTCACAGATTGAGGTCGGTTTCGTTGCACTCAGTCATGAAAACGGCAATATCTTAGCTATGGTGGGGGGATCTGAATTTAAAACGTTTAAGTATGGATTGAACCACGTGACTCAGATAACCCGACAGCCGGGATCTGCATTCAAACCTTTCGTTTACACAGTGGCAATTGACAACGGTTACCCACCGTGCTATGAAATTCTAAACCAGCCGGTCACCCTCGTAATGGCAGATGGCAAGCGATGGACGCCAGGCAACTTCGACGGACTGTTTGGCGGGCTGTGTACAATCAGAGAGGCAATCAAACAATCGATCAACCTCGTTGCCATCCGTGCAATAATGGAAATCGCGCCGGTTACAACTGTGATTCAATACGCAAAACGTATGGGGATACATTCGGATCTCCCCCCATACGAATCACTCGCAATAGGTACAGGCGAGGTACAACCCCTCGAAATAACTTCCGCATTTAGCATCTTTCCCAACGAAGGTGTATACGTCGAGCCGATATCGATCCTCCGGATCGAGGACAAGGATGGGAACGTTATTGAAGAGAACCGGCCGACGAAACGTGAAGTTCTCAGCAAGGAAACCTCATACATCATGACCGATCTTCTGCGGGGGACAGTCGACGGCGGCTCGGGTGCGCGCGTGAGGAACTACTTTCTGCGGCCTGCGGCAGGAAAAACGGGAACGACGCAGGAGTATGCGGATGCCTGGTTCATCGGGTTTACACCGGAGATCACTGCAGGCGTATGGGTCGGATTCGACAATAAATCCGTACATTTCACATCTGCAGACGGACAGGGAGGAAGAGCGGCAGCACCCATCTGGGGACGTTTCATGAAATATGTATCCGAGGATGAAGCTATAAGATTACCGCTCGGTTATTTCCGTGAGCCTGACGGTATTGAACACAGAATGATTTGCAGCGAAACAAAGCAACTGGCGACACAGTACTGCCCTGAACAGGAGGAGGAAATCTTCAATAAAAAATACCTCCCGGGGAATTGTGAAAAGCACACATCCTGGAACTGGCGGACAAATGACAAGGACTCGATAAGGTTTTAATCATACCTGCCGGTCCGCGGGCAGGTAAAGTTTTGTTATTTCAAGTCTCTTGAGAAAATATCCGATTCAAAATCCCGCTCCGATTCATCTTCATCCGGTCTTTTCTTCTTCAGGATCAGAAAAACGGGAATGGAAATTGCCGCGATAATACCGGCCCATGTAAGAATTTTTTTTAACGAATTGCTGTCGTTCATGAAAGAAAACCTTTTATTCACAATCTAACGGAAATTGCAGAAAAGAATTGTGACGATCGTCACATCAAAGGTGGCAGTAATTCCCGAACGCGGGCGATAAGATAATCCAGTTCGAATGGTTTTGTAATATAATCAGCAGCGCCTTCCTGTTTCGCTTTTTTAGCGGCTGCGAGATTATTAAACGCGGTGAGGTATATGAACGGTATTGAACGGTAATCCCCTCTCTTTTGTATCTCGGAGAAGAAGTCGAAACCATCGATCCCCGGTAATCGAATATCGGCAATTATCAGGTCGGGTTTTATCCCCTGCAACCTTCGAAGTCCTTCTTCGCCTGTGGTCACTTCCTCAACATCGTACCCCTGATCCCGGAGGAGTGCCCCGAGCGTTTGCAGAAACTCCAATTCATCTTCCAGCACTAATATAATCTTTTTATCGTTCATGCAGGGTTGATTTATTTTCATTTTACTTACACAAATATACCGCTTCCCATTCCGAAAGTCAATAATACGGGGACCTGTGGAATGATAGAAAATCATTCGGTATATTTAAGTTCTTCAATAGGAAAAGAAGATGATTGAAAGATCGGGGAAATACGATACGAGAAACTTCATAATCAACGCCTCGGAGGGTGCGCTGTTCATGATGGGATCTTCCATGATATCATCCTCAACCGTCCTGCCCGCGCTCGTCCGCCGGCTGGGCGGGAACAACATTGCAGTCGGTCTCCTCAGCATCCTCGTATGGTTCGGATTATTCCTTCCTCAAATCTTTGCTTCCCGCTACGCGCTTCACCAGCAGTGGAAAAAACCCGGCGCAATCCGTCTCGGCTTTATCCAGCGGATGGTTCTCCCATGCATAATATTTGTACTTCTTTTCTCCGGGAGCGGCCTTCCGCAGATTGCACTCGTGCTTTTTTTCTTCTTCATATTTTTGTACCATGTGTGCACAGGCGTAGCAACCCCAATCTGGTATGATATGTATGCGAAGCTGACACCGGTCGGACTCAGGGGCAGGTTATCAGGGATACGGACGTTTATTGCGAGCATTGGTTCGCTTCTCGCGGCATTCGCGCTCACATGGATTCTCACACAATTTCCTTTCCCTCTCAATTTTGCACTGATATTCCTCGGCACTTTCATTTTGCAGTATACATCCATCCTTCTCCAATTTTTCCTTATTGAAGAATCACCCAGTCCGGCAGCAGCGCCGCTATCCTTCCCCGATTTTTTCCATCAGCTGAAGACAGTGTTTCGGACTAATAGAAAATTACGGAAATTTATCGCTGCAACGAGTGTATGCACGCTGGCGACCATGCCCCTCGGATTCTTTACCATATACGGGCTGAACACATACCGCGCAGATGAAGGTATTGTCGGAGAGTTCACAATTATCATGATTATCGGGCAGGGATTGGGAGCCATCATTAACGGACACATAGCAGACCGACGGGGAAACAAAGCGGCTCTCATTGCGGCCGCCGGCGGAATGCTGGCCGCAAGTACAACGGCACTCTTAGCTCCGACACTTTTTTACTATAAATTCATCTTCCTTTTCCTCGGAATGAACTTGGGATCGGAACTCATCACACGGCAAAACCTCGTTCTCGAGTATAGTCCGGCCAATCAGCGGTCGATGTACGTCGGTCTCATGAACAGTCTCCTGGCGCCTCTCTACTTTGTCGGAATCATCGGCGGATGGATCGCAGAATACTTCGGTTACACGACACTTTTTCTAATCGGAATTATTCTTTCCGTTCTCGGAATGATCTTGATTACTGTACTTGTGGTAGAACCTCGCCACCAGAAGGCGTGAATACTCCCCGCAGAGTGAATCAGCCAAGTACCGATACGAGGAGCGCCATGCGTACCAGCACTCCGTTGTGCGTCTGAGTGAAGTATGCCGCACGCGGATCGGAATCCACCGACGGAGAAATTTCAAGCAGTCGGGGAAGGGGATGCATGATGAGGGCGTGCTGAGGCAGCAGCCTCAGGAAATTATCATCAATGAAGTACTGAGATATGGTTTCGAGCCGCTCGCCCCGCTGTGTGAGGAGTTCCGGCTCGATGCGAGTGCTGTACACGACATCAACCTCGGGAAGGACCTTCTTCAAATCACTTTCGAGCGCAAACCAGACGTTGTGCTTTGAGAGGTAGTCGAGGATATCCTGCTTGATCTGAAACGACGACGGGGCGACGAAGTACAGCTTCACCCGTTCGAATTTACCGAGAAGATATGCCAGCGACCGCACTGTTCGGCCTTCAGTAAGGTTACCGACGAGCGCGACCTTGACACCTTCGATGGTTTTAACACCTTTGTAGATCGTGTACAGGTCAAGAAGCGCCTGCGTCGGATGTTGCCCGCCTTTGCCATCGCCCGCATTGATCACCGGAACGTTTGACACCGCGGCTGCACGCACCGCTCCGCCAATTTCATTGTGCCGGAGGACAATAACGTCGGCATAGTTACCGACGACACGAATGGTATCTTCGAGGGTTTCGCCGGCGGCAACCGATGAAAATGTATTCGCCCGCTCCGTGGAGAGAATCTGACCGCCGAGACGGAGCATCGCCGATTCGAAGGAAAAACGGGTCCGGGTTGAATGTTCATAAAAGAGCGATGCCATGATCTTGCTGTGGTAATCCATGGTACCGCCGCGTCTGAGGACATGTTCCATCTGATCGGTGAGGTTGAAAAGATCGACGAGCATCGGTAAGGTAAACTGTTGCGACTCTATAACGTGCTGTAGCTTCATGATTTTCCCCTTCCGTGAATGTGTGTTCCTGTTTTGCCGTCGAGCCCGCTTACGATGTGGTCCGGATCAGTGATAATCACTTCCTCTCCCCCTCCCTCGAGAAAATCGATCGCCGCTTCAATCTTAGGTTTCATACTCCCCTCGAGGAAGTGTCCCTGCGCGAGAAATGTCTTCGCTTCCTCTATACCGGCATTCCGTATCGACCGCTGAGTGGATTTTTTATAGTTCAGATACACTTCCTCAACTTCGGTCGAGATGATAAACTTCTCGACGGCAAGTCTGTTGGCAAGGAGCGCCGAGGCTCTGTCTTTGTCGATCACCGCCTCGATGCCGACAATTTCACCGTTCGATAATACAACCGGAATACCTCCCCCACCCATGGCAATGACAATGATCCCCTTTCCGAGACATTCCCTTATTACATCGATCTCGATGACATCGAGCGGCTGGGGGGAAGGAACGACCCGCCTGTAACCTCTTGCGGCATCTTCGATGATGTTCCAACCCAGTTCCTGCCGTTTTTTCTCTGCAACTTCCACCGAGTAAAACGGACCAATCGGTTTTGTCGGATTGAGAAAGGCGGGGTCGTGCTTATCGACAACAACCTGAGTGATAATACCGGCAACAGGGATAGGCATGCCGTGACGTCTTAAAAGTGATTGGATAGCCGTCTGCAGTATGTAACCGATCTCTCCCTGCGTCGTGGCTACACACACGTCGAGCGGCAGTTCATAAGTCTGAGACGAACCCGCCTCTGATCGCAGAAGCTGTGAACCAACCTGGGGACCGTTACCGTGCGTTACGACGATACGATATCCGCGCTTCGCAAGCTCGACAATCTGTTCCGCCGTCGTCCGTGCATTGGCAGACTGCTCAGGGATAGTACCCTTCTCACCCGCACGGATTAACGAATTACCTCCGACAGCTATGAGGAGCGACTTTTGCAGATCAGTTGCCTTCCATGAGAGTAAACATGACGGCTTTTTGCGTGTGGAGACGATTTTCAGCCTCGTCGAATACGACCGAATTCTTTGAATCAATCACATCGTCTGTAACCTCTTCGCCCCTGTGGGCGGGGAGACAGTGCAAGAACAGCGCATCCGGTTTAGCATATCCCATCAGCTTCTTATTTACCTGGTACTCTTTAAAGATAGTCTTCCGCTTTTCCTTCTCGGCTTCCTGACCCATGCTCGCCCACACATCAGTGTAGATAACATCCGCTTTCGTTACCGCCTCACGCGGATCGTGTATTATCCTGACCGTGCTTCCCATTTTTTTAGCAGCGGCAATCGAAGTTTTAAACACTCCCTTATCTGGTTCGTATCCTTTCGGAGTCGCTGCCACAAAATTCATCCCTACTTTACCGGCAAATAACATCAGAGAATGGCAGACATTATTTCCATCTCCGACATAAACGAATTTCTTCCCTCTAAAACTGCCGAGATGCTCCTGAATCGTCATGAAATCACCTAGCGCCTGGCAGGGATGTTCACGATCGGTAAGCGCGTTGATTACCGGTATGCATACCGCTTTCGCTAGATCAGTACAGGTTTTGTGAGCATAGGTTCTCACTACAATACCGTCGACCCACCGCTCGAGGTTTTTGCCTGTATCGTACACCGATTCGCGTTTTCCGAGACTGATATCGGCCTGGGTGAGGTATATTGCATGAGCACCGAGTTGGTGAATACCGACATCGAATGTCACGTGCGTCCGCAGGGACTGCTTCTCGAATATAGTAGCAATCGACCGTCCCTGCAAAGTGTTTACAAAATTCGCAGGATAAATTTTTACTTCCCGTGAAAGTTCAAGCAGCATGAGAAGCTCATCGGTTGTCCAATCTGCAATGCTGAGAAAATCTTTTTTCATGCTTTATCTACCCTTATAGTTTTTTAGAAAGTTATGCAGTATTTCTTTCAGGTCAGGTTTCGTCGTTTCATCAAGCTCATATTGAACACGAACCGATGGCTTATTCATCTTGATAATCCTGCGCAGATCGATCGGCGTACCGATGATGACCGTATCACACTCAACCCGATTGATCGTTGTTTCAAGATCATGTATCTGTTTCCCGCCATATCCCATTGCAGGAAGGAGCGTTCCGATGGAGGGATATTTTTTGAAAGTTTCCGCGATGGAATCTACAATCCACGGACGCGGATCAATGATCTGTGAAGCCCCGAATTTCCGGGCTGCTAAGATTCCCGCCCCGTACGCCATTTCCCCGTGGGTCAGTGTCGGTCCGTCCTCAACTACGAGAACGCGCTTACCGCGGATGAGGGCTTCATTCTCGACAGATATTGGTGATGCAGCTTCAACGATAGTAGCATTTGGATTGAGAGCCTGGATATTCTTTCGCACGATGGCAATATTTTCTTTTGCGGCAGATTCGACTTTATTGATGACGACGACATTCGCCAAAATGATATTCGAAGCGCCCGGATAGTATGACACCTCATGGCCAGGTCGGTGCGGATCTGCGACCGTTATCGTGATATCGGGCTGATAGAACGACATATCGTTATTACCGCCATCCCAGACGATTACATCGGCTTCCCGTTCGGCCTGTCTAAGTATAGCTTCATAATCTACCCCCGCGTAAATGATGGTTCCATTGACGATGTGCGGTTCATATTCCTCCATCTCCTCTACCGTACACTCAAACTTCACAAGATCATCGAGAGATGCATACCGCTGAACTTTCTGTTTTACCAGATCGCCGTACGGCATCGGATGGCGTATTGCTACTACTCTCTTTCCCATGTCGCGCAGAATTTTGCAAACCCTCCGGGAGGTCTGACTTTTCCCGGAACCGGTTCGAACCGCAACCACGGCAACAACTGGCACGGTGCTTTTCACCATCGTCGGACGTGCCCCGAGGACCTTAAAATGCGCGCCTGCGGCCACGACCATGGAGGCTTTTGTCATCACGTAGTTGTAAGAAACGTCCGAATAGGCAAAAACAACTTCATCGACATTGTTCTTCCTGATCAGCTGTACGAGTTCGGTTTCGGGATAAATGGGAATTCCCTGAGGATAGAGTTTGCCGGCAAGTTCCGCCGGATACTTTCGACCGTCTATATTGGGAATCTGAGTTGCCGTGAAGCAAATTACCTCAAATAACTCATTATCCCTGTAGATTGTATTGAAGTTATGAAAATCTCTCCCAGCCGCGCCCATAATAATAACTTTAATTCTCTTCATACAATTTGATTTCCTTCTGATTTTTTTCGGATGATAGAAAAGTCGATTATGTTCTGTAATCGACATATTCGGATAGAATAACCGATAATTAGAGTGTAAATTTACGATTTTTTTCGATGGGACACAAAATTTTATGGATGCATCCGTCGCAGTTCACATCGATGACCGGGAGGGCCGTAAAGCACCGTGGACACCTTTCCACAAAAGGACTTTCTACCGCCAGTCCGCAACAGAGACAGGTTCTTCTCTCGATCTGCAATGTTTCAGCAAGAGATCTCGTATTGGAGTTTACTTTTCCCATCTCTTTCCCCCTACATCACCAGGTGGGAGACGATACCTCCGACGGTGAAGGCTGCAAGCCATGTGCCGAGCCAGATGACCATACCGATCTTCAGACCGCGTTCTTTAATCATGACTACGACCGATGCGATACACGGAACGAACAACGTTATGACTATAAGGGCAACGGTAACCTGCAGTGGCGTCAGCGCGAGGTGGTAGAGACCTGCCGCACCAAAATCCCGCCGCACAACACCCATTATGAATGCCGTTGTGGCATCACCAGGGAGCTGTAACCAGTGAACCGTTACGGGACGCAGTAATTCGCGGAGCGCATCTAGGATTCCAGTATTCTTGGCAATACCTACAGCGAGCGCTCCGACAAAAAACCAGACTACCGCTTCTTTCATAAAGTTGAGGGTACGCAGTAACATTTTTCGGGTCACATTCTCGAGCCTCGGCAAACGCATGGGCGGGAGATCGAGAAGCAGGGGAACCGGCTTCCCGCGAAGCAATTTGTTCAGCACAGTGCCGAGCGCGACAAGAACGATGAGAATCGTGACGATATATATCACCAACGCCTTGAAGCCCGCCCCGGCCATGAGTGCGCTAATGACCGCTAGCTGGGCGGAGCACGGAACGACAAACTGCAGGAGAGCTGTTGCGATTGTTTTTTCCCGCTCCGATGTGAGAATACGCGTTGTCATCGTAGCGGAGGTAACACACCCGAATCCAAGTATCAGAGGAATAATCGCACGTCCATTCAGGCCGAAACTGGTGAGACCACGGTCAACCATCGTTGCAAGGCGCGGAAGATATCCACTGTCCTCCATGAGCGATAATATCAGGTAAAATGCGGTCACCAGAGGTAACAGTAAAAACAGCAGATATGTCGTGGTCATTGTGACGATACCAAATTCACCAACCAGCAGATCATTCAGCCATGAATCGGGAGCGATGAATGCTGCGAAAAGACTGCGAATCCACGGTTCCCAGTGGTTTTTTCCGATCTCCACCGAGGTGAAGTTCACAACATCCTGTGCAACGAAATCGCCGATGAAGAGAAAGGCAAGGTAAAGCGTGGCTATAAAAATCGGAATACCGGTCACGGGCCGGATGACTAAACGGCTCAGCCGTTCGGAAAACCTCTGAAGGGTCGATGTATCGGTCCAGACCTGATTGACTATGTAATTGACCCTGTTGCGGCGGTTGATATAAATTTCATCACGAAGTGTTCCGGGAGGTACTCCGTGCCTGCTCGCGACGGCCTCATCGCCCTCAAGAATGAGTAACGCCTCCGCCTGAGAACCGACCATCTTCAGCATTGAGTGGAGAGAAGAATGCATTTCCTTCCGCTGAGTTCCCTCATGGGCTTTTTCGATGACATCATGGAGATTTTCGAATCCCATTTTCTTCACAGCAACGATCGGAACAATCTCAACACCAAGGAAGCGGCTTAATTTTTGAATATCAATATCAATCTTATTAAGCCGGACTTCATCCATAAAATTCAGGAGGATGACGACTTTTTTTCCCATGTCGATCAACTGTTGCGTAAGGAAGATGTCTCGTTCGAGGTGGTTCCCATCGACGACATTGAGGATAATATCACCGGCAAGAATAACATCGCGGGCAACCCGCTCTTCATCGTTGAAAGAAGAAACTCCATAGACACCGGGAGTATCGTAGATTTCACATGAACGGTAGGTACCGCGTAGGATTTCCACCGTTGTGCCGGGATAATTGGACACCTCTGCGCTTAAGCCGCTCATTTCGTTGAAGATCAGGGACTTTCCCACGTTGGGATTTCCCACGAGGACAATCTTTACTTTTCCGATCTCCCTTTCTAGAAACGACAGGTTCGGGTGCCGGTGCTTCTCGTAATGCTTACCGTTTGTGGGCTTCTCGTCCATGATTACGATTCTTTATCTTCGAGGAGTGTTACATGAATCTGTTTGGCTAATTCATGCCCGATCGCTATGTGCCTGCGGTGTTTCTTTAAAACAATCGTGCCGCCCGGTAAGCGTTCGAGGCACTGCACTCGCTCGCCTTCGTGAATCCCGAGTCGTATGAACTGCGCTTTGATAAGTCCGTGAGGGACCGCAACAATCCTTATAAATTGACCGGTTTTAACTAAATTCAGTGAGTGTGGTTTCTGCGATGTTTGCATTTTGATCAGCGTTAGCTCAATACGTATAACAGATTAAACTTCCGGAAAGTTTAACCGGTCGATCTTTATTTTCCTATCCCTCTGACTTACGGTGAAAAAGGTTCCATACAAATCTGTGGACACGGTGAAAAGAGGAAACCGGTGGTGCGAACATCATGATGCATTTTCCTGCAACGACTTCGACACCATGATCCCTACAGAAGGAAATTGCGGAGTCAGATTCGGAGCCCTGCTGAAGCCATACTCTCGGAATACCTGCCGCAGATGCATCTCTGACTACTGCTTCAGCCTGTTCCGGCGGTACGACTACGATAGCGCCATCGACTTTCTCGGGTATTTCGAGGAGATTTCTGTAGCATACATGGCTGTCGAATTTATCCATATGCGGGTTGACAGGAATGACGCCGAATCCCTTGCCGGACAATTCTTTGTAGATGTAGTTACCGAATTTTTTCGGTTCCCTAGATACGCCGACTACGGCAAACTTTTTCTGTTGTACGAATTCTTCAATCGCTGTACGACCGGTTTGCATTATGCTTTATCCAATGCTTTTGCAAGGTCGTGTATGATATCACTCGTTTTTTCCAGGCCGATAGATAACCGAATCCCTCCCGGATCAAGTCCGCTGCGGACTTGATCATTGAGGGGAATCGCCGAGTGTGTCATTGAACTTGGATGTTCGATCAACGATCGTATGTGCCCCAGGCTCACGGCTAACGTGATACTGTATGCATGTTTTGCTATGTTGTTGATAAACCTTTCTCCTCTGGCGTGCCGTGCCCGGGGTGTGTTCCCTTTGAGAATGAAGTACAGGAGACTTCCCGGTGCAAATTTCCCATCATAGTCGCGCATTTGTTTCTGGGCAAGTGCATACTGAGAAAAAGAGGGAAGGCCCGGATAGCTGACGGAGGCAACGCGTGGGTCGCTCTGGAGAAACGAAGCGATTGCATGCGTGCTCTCCATTTGCTGACGCATGCGGGTCGCCAGACTGGGCAAACCGTACACCAGAAGCGGCCACGCGCTCTTTGCGGCAAGAGCGCCGCCAAAATCCTTCCGGAAGAGAAGAAGGATATCGTAACTCCACGCAGGCCCGACAACAACGCCACCCATGTCTGTTCCGAATCCACATATATTTTTCGTCAGAGAGGCAATGACAAAATCCACGCCCAATTCGAGCGGCCTCTGACAGAAAGGGCTGGCGAACGTGTTATCGACGATGACAAATATTTTTCTTGCTTTCGTTCTTTTTTTATTTATCTTTTTCACTTCGTCAACGACAGCTTCTATATCAATTAGTTCCAGTGTTGGATTGACCGGCGTTTCGAAGTAAACGACTCGTGTTCGGGGAGTAATGCACCGGCGAAGGACCACCGGCTTTTTTAAATCAACAAACCTGGTCCGGATGTTATACCGTGGATACCAATTCGTAAGGAGGGAATATGTGCAACCGTACAGAATATCGTGAGCGATTATTTCATCACCCGAACCCGTCACACAACCAAACGCAGCCGCGACTGCCGCCATGCCGGTGGAGAACGTCACCGCGACGTCGCCATTTTCCGCAGCTGCCAGGTTTTCTTCAAGAACCTCTTTGTTAGGTTCTCCGAGTCGGTCATAGATGTAGATCGGTGCGTGTGACATAACGGCAGACTTACCGGTATGGTGGGCAAACTCGGCAAAACCCATTGCACCCCGCTTCGCCGATTCAAGGCGAAAAGTACTTGAGGATGAAATGGGAGGTACCACATGGTGGCTGAAATCCCACTTCTTCGTCACAAATTTTCCGTGGATAAGACCGGTCTCCAGTGAATGATTCAGAATCTTTTTTTTCTTCATGGCAAATTCCTGACATTTTCTTGAATGACAAGTTGTTTGAACTTCTTACATGATTTAATTTCCTCGATAAAAAGGAGTGTTTCCGAACAAGACCTGCATCGCGAACGCATGTCGCACAGCATATCAGAACAACACCACAGATTTTTGAAATCATACCCATGAGATCGCAGGTCTCCCGCCGCAATCCCCGCTCCCTGACAGAGGTAGAGTTTTCCGCAAGCATCAAGGAATCCGAAAGTCCTGCCGGCAAGGCATGTCGGTACCCATCGAGGGGATTTATCTCCGGAAGGTTTCACCATCTCACATTCGTCGGGCGATTGTATTGTATACTTCACGCACTGAGGCGAAAGATACATATTGCTTGGGACTCTTTCCTTCATATCCGGGATATTAAGTAGGAATTCATCAATTGTCCCCGGATATTGTGCCGGCTGGATTTCCTTAGATGCAGGTTGCCGGAAGCGTAAGTGGCAGTATAATCCTTTCGCACCTTTAAGGAATGAATAATCGAGATTAAAAGCGAGGGAACGACGATCCGGATTTTCGAGGGTAAGACTAAAATGTGCCTCCATGCCGTTGTCTTTCAGAAGTCCGACAGCCGTCTCCAGAGCGAGGAACTGGGGTGACTGACGAAAGCGGGTATTGGCATCTTCCGCGATGCGTCCGTCGAGGATTATGCGGAAAATACGGACACCGTAAGTCCGATAGCGATTAATTATATCCTGGGTCAGTTCTTCAGGCTGGAGTTCAATAATCATTTTGAGGTCAAGGGCGTGGCCGTAATCGATGATTTCGTGAATATTATCACGGTGTATGACGGATGGTCCTCTCACAACGATGATCGGTTCCGAAGTGCGGGCGATGCTGTCTAGCACGAGGAGACACTCATGCTGACTCAGCGGCAGAGAGCCGTTTGCATTGCTCTCACGGTTCGGTGTCAGCTCCCATACGATGAGTCTGGGCCGCAGTTCTTCCGGCGATTTCTCTGCAGTTGTGTGTGTCATAGTACCCATGTTGTAGAGGTATCCCTCCTTGTCTTACCGAGGGATTATAAAATTTATCTCAAAGAACGACGGCGCGCTGATAGTGAGACAGTGGGCAGTCTATGCTGTATATCCATCCTGTATTTGGCCGAGGACGTCGAATTTTGATTTCATTAAGAGCTTCACTTCTTCGAGGAGTTTAATGGATTTTTGCCGCTGAATGATGAGTTCATTCAGAATGGCCTTTACATCGGGGTAATCGCACTCGTCGCGTAACGAGTCATATTGAATAATTGCCTCTTTTTCTCTCAAGGTAGCAATTTCCAATGCGTTACAAAATCCCTTACACGTATGGACACAATCAATCCTTTTCTTTTCCATATCATCCTCCGTCAGGCTAGTGGGGTTGCAGCTTCGATAACTAATTTTTCACCAAGCTCGAGAGCTTCCTGGTTGATTTTCAACATATGGTGGTATCGCTCCGGAAGGACCTTAGATAATGCTTTCACAACCGATCCTATGGACACAACCTGGCACACGCTCAGGAATCCCCCCAGCATAATCATGTTTCTCACTTTGAGATTATTGAGTTTGAGTGCTTCAGCTTCGACGGGGACTGCAGCGATAGTGACATCCGTACGGGTCGGCGGAACGATGATGTTACCGCTGTCGTACATGATGATGCCGTTCGGTTTCACTGTTTTCTCGAACTTATCGAGCGAGGGTTGATTCATTGCGATAAGGGCATCGAACTTTCCGACAATGGGCGAACTTATCCGTTTATCGGATACAATTACGATGCAATTAGCCGTACCTCCGCGCATCTCGGGGCCGTAGGAGGGCATCCATGAGACCTCTTTACCTTCGACGATGCCTGCGTACGCGAGGGTCATTCCCATTGAGAGGATACCCTGCCCCCCAAATCCTGCGAATAAAATTTCGTGCGTCATATTTTTACTCCTTCTTCTCCGTCGCCGCCGGTTGTTTCTTTTCAATCAGTTTTCCGTCCACCTTCAGATCACCGGGCGGGAAGAATGCAAACATGTTTTTCTCAAGCCAATGATTTGCTTCAATCGGTGTCATTTTCCAGCCCGATGGACAGTTGGAAACTACTTCGATCAGGCATGTCCCTTTTTTATCCATCTGGTGTTTAACGGCTTTCTCAACCGCTTTCTTAAAGTGCCTGACGGCTGCCGGGGTGTGCACCGACTGACGCGTGACATAGTAAGTTCCCGGCAGAGTGGCAACAATTTCTGTCATCCTGATCGGATATCCCTGGGTTTCAATCTGCCGTCCCTCCGGCGTTGTACTCGTGACCATCCCAAGGAGTGAGGTCGGAGCCATCTGCCCGCCCGTCATTCCGTAGATTGCATTATTGATAAAGATGATGAGGAAATTCTCGCCGCGATTGCATGCATGAATCGTTTCCGCAGTTCCGATAGCCGCCAGATCGCCATCACCCTGGTAGGTGAATACAAACTTATCCGGTAAGAAACGTTTGATACCTGTTGCAACGGCTGTTGCACGACCGTGCGCAGCTTCCTGCATATCGACATTCATGTAATTGTACGCGATCACGGAGCAACCCACCGGCGCTACGCCTACTGTTTTGTCCTGAAGGCCGAGTTCTTCCACAACTTCCATCAGAACCTTGTGCACCACACCGTGTCCGCAGCCCGGGCAGTAGTGCATTCGCGTGTCCGTCAACGTCTCGGGTTTTTCCCATATGGTTTCCATTCCATTCGTTTCGACTCTGATCTCAGCCATATTATACCTTCTCCTTCACTGCAATTGTATCGATGAATTTACGCAGATGCAATAAAATTTCTTCGGCTGTAGGAATGATACCTCCCATACGGCCGTAAAACTCTACAGGCACTTTTCCGTTGACGCCGATCCTGACATCTTCCACCATTTGTCCAGCATTCATTTCGACGACAAAGAATCCTTTGACACGGTCGGCGAGTGTTGAAAGCATATGATAGGGATACGGATAGAGTGTAATCGGACGCAGAATGCCGAGCTTAACGCCATCCTGCCTTGCCATTTCAACAACCCGCTGGCAGATACGGGATGTAAGCCCGTACGCGACCAGGACGAATTCTGCATCATCCGTATCAATAAGCTCATAGCGCACCTCGTCACGTTCAATCCTGCGATATTTTTCCTGCAACCGGATGTTAATTTTTTCCATATCCTCCGTCTGGAGGTGAAGCGATGTGACGACATTCGCCGGACGGTCCGGAGTTTTTCCTGTCGTTGCCCACGGCTTGGGCAGTTTATGTTTCTTCGGATCATAATCGGGGAAAACTATCTTCTCCATCATCTGTCCGAGAGCCCCGTCGGTGAGAATCAACACCGGATTCCTGTACTTTTCTGCAAGATCAAAGCCGAGGTAAACAAAATCGGCCATCTCCTGGACGCTCGCAGGTGCCAGGACGATAAGGTGGTAATCACCATGGCCGCCGCCTTTCACAGATTGGAAATAATCACCCTGTGCCGCCTGGATGGTTCCGAGTCCAGGGCCGCCGCGATTGACGTTCATCAGGAGGCACGGCAGTTCTGCGCATGCGATGTAGGAGATGCCCTCCTGCATCAGACTTATACCCGGGCTTGACGACGTGGTCATGGCGCGCGCGCCTGCACCTGCTGCGCCATAGATCATGTTTATCGCAGCAACTTCGCTCTCGACCTGCATTACGATCATACCCCGCTTCCTACCTTGGTCTGCGAGGTACTCGATCACTTCTGACTGCGGCGTAATGGGGTAACCAAAATACACATCGCATCCCGCCAGGATGGCAGCTTCTGCAGCAGCTTCATTTCCTTTCATCAAACGGACTTCACTCATACGTCTATCCTTCCTTTCCCGCCAGGTACTCTGGAGTCATCAACCGAGACGCGGATGTCGCCCTTCACCTTCGAAATCACGGCAACCGGTTCTTTATCCTTCTTCTTCGTTTCACGGTACACGGTGATGACTGCATCCGGACACACAAGCGCACAATTCACGCAGCCTGTGCAGTTATCCTCTATCAAGACCACATGGTGGTAACCTTTCGCGTTAATCTCCTTCGACATTGCCAGGCTACCCTGAGGGCATGCTTCAACGCACAACTCACAACCCTTGCAGGTTTCAATATCAATTTTTACCGTTCCATGTATCGCCATAACTGTTCCTCGAAATAATTTGTAATTTTCATCATCATCAACAGTGTATCTTTCAATTACCTCGTTCAGCGTTTTTACGATAACCTTGTTCTGAGAATCGACTTTTACTTTGCAACCTGTTTAACAGCCCAATCCAGGGCATCCTGAAGCATTTTCTGCGGAGGTTTTTTGATAAAATCGGTATCAACCAGAGATTTTGTTACAGCACGAGCATGTTCAATATCTTTTTTCGCTATGCGGTATGCTTCATCCCTGGTTATGTTTCTTCTCGCGACGCCATCCTTTATCGCCTGCATTGCAACATCAGACGCTTCAACAGGGAAGACATCGGCTTCATCCATTTTTGGCACGATATCTTCGGGATTTATCCCGCGTCTCTCGCCGAAATCTGCCAGAGAGTGCGCCGCGGTGATTGCCATGGCGTCGGTAATTTTTCTTGACCTGACAATCAGGGCGCCTTTGAGAATTCCGGGGAAACCAATAGAGTTGTTGACCTGATTCGGGAAATCGCCTCTGCCCGTGGCTACGATGTAAGCGCCCGCTTCCTTTGCAGCATAGGGATAAATTTCAGGAACAGGATTCGCACATGCAAAAACTATTGATTTCTTCCCCATAAGTTTAACCCAGCTTTGTTTCACGGTATCGGGACCCGGGGTGGAGAGCGAAATCAGTACGTCTGCATCCTTCATTGCCTCTTCGATGTCCTTAACCTTTTTCGGATTTGTTTTTTCACAAAGTTCCCATTTCCTGTAGAAACGCGGATCGGCTTTTATATCATCTCTCCCAACGTGCAGAGAACCTTTTGTATCGAACAAAATCATCCGCTCGGGATCTCCCCCGTCTGTAATGATGAGTCTCGCAATAGTTGTATTTGAAGCGCCCGCGCCGAAGAAGACTATCTTGACTTCGTTCAACTTTTTTCCGACGAGCTTCAGCGCATTGACCAATCCTGCTAGTGTAACGCACGCAGTTCCCTGAGCATCGTCGTGCCAGACGGGGATGTCGCACTCTTCTCTCAAAACATCCAGAACACGGTAGCAATTCGGCTGAGAAATATCTTCCAGATTTACCGCTCCGAAGCTGTGCTGTACCATCTTAACAAACTGGATGATGCGCTCGGGATCATGTTCGCCCTTTTCGTTCCTGCTGTCGACGCATAACGCCACGGCA
>Ga0315277_10000740_pt1 | contig 50369 bp, 39 predicted proteins | sample YL17G05_15_MG_FD_203695 | JGI IMG/M metagenome (GOLD analysis project Ga0315277, IMG submission 203695) | Sediment microbial communities from Yellowstone Lake, YNP, Wyoming, USA - YL17G05_15 | ecosystem: Environmental > Aquatic > Freshwater > Lake > Sediment | place: USA: Wyoming | collected... | reverse complement strand
GAGTCTTCAGGAAAGCCGGATGCGGGAAATCCGCCTGTCCGGTTTGTCGAGGGGGAGGGGCGACTGCCCCTCCCTACTCTACCGCCTTTGCGGTAAAAATGGATTGGGGCTTGCGTGGGTAATTTTCAGCGCGAGCCAAGGGGAAGATGTGCGGATGGGAAGGGGAACGGGCAAGCAGAAAAGGTTTAAAGGTTGAAAAGTTGAAAGGGTGAAAGTGGGGAAAACCCCGGAAACCTCAGAAACCCTAGAAACCTAAGAAACCGAGAAACCTTGATTTCCACGGCTTGAATATTCCTCTCGTGCCATTCAGCGTCAACAATGTCTCTGATTGATCGCCCTGGCGCCTGGGCAAAAAAATATTTGCCCTTGAAACAGCAAAGACGGTTTGACGGGAGGAGTGTATGCAGAGAGGGTTGAAAGGTTGAAGGGTTGAAGGGTTGAAAGGTTGAAATGCTGAAGAAGAATTGAGGAATGCCAGACGGGGATAGAGGAAAGAGGAAAGAGGAAAGAGGAAAGAGGAACCCTGCTTCGCTCCTTAGGAGCTTCGCAGGGGCAAGCAGGATTGTGGCCGGCTGAGTGCTGGAATCAGAGGTCGTGGTTATGATTGTTGAGTTCCAATTCTTCCTGGCCTTTGGGGAGTTTGATGTTGTATTTTCTGATCAGGCGGTAGAAGTTGGTTCTTTGCATTCCCACGGATTTGGCGGCCTGGCTGACGGAGAATTCATTGGCGGTGAGGGCATTGATCACGAACTCCTTTTCAATATCTTCAATGGCTTTTTCCCGGAGCTGTTTTTTCAATTTTTTCAGCTCGTCAATGGTTCCCGGGGCCGGGCCGGATCCTTCGCCGGCTTGCTTCTGGATCTGCTCAGGCAGATCCGCGGGCAGGATTTCCGCACCCTCAAAACTGACCGAGGCGCGCTCAAGCGTATTCTCCAGCTCGCGCACATTTCCGGGCCAGTTGTAAGCGATCAGGCATTTCATCGCCTTCTCCGACAGCCTGGGCAGAGGCTTTTTGTAGCGATCGGAGAACTTTTTCAAAAAATGATCCACCAGAATCGGAAGGTCTTCCTTGCGCTCGCGCAGGGGCGGAAGAAAAATCGGGATCACATACAAACGGTAGAACAAATCCTCGCGGAAGGTTCCGGTTTCCACCATCTTCTTGAGGTTTTTGTTGGTCGCGGCGACCAGCCGGATGTCGGTCTCTCTCGGCTCGGTCCCCCCGACCGGCGTGTATTTCCGCTCCTGGATCACCCGGAGCAATTTTCCTTGCAGGTCAAAACTCAGGTCTCCGATCTCATCCAGGAACAGGGTTCCTTTGTTGGCGACTTCAAAAAAGCCGGCCTTGGCCGAGGTGGCTCCGGTGAAGGACCCTTTGATATGACCGAAGAGTTCGCTCTCCAGCAGGGTGGGGGTGAGGGTGAGGCAGTCAACCACCACGAAGTTATTATCTTTTCTCTGGCTGTTGTTATGGATGGCGCGGGCGACCAACTCCTTGCCGGTGCCGGATTCGCCGATGATCAGGACTGTGGTATCGGTTGCGGCGACCTTGCTCACGAACTTGAAGACTTCAATCATCCGGCTGGAATTGCCGATGATATTGTCAAAGATCATCTGGCCGGGCATCTCCTGGTCGGTGAGATAGGGCGACACCAGCCGTCCCTTTTCCTCCAAGGCCTTCTTCACGGTGAGCACCAGCTCCGCGGGCGAGAAGGGCTTGCTCAAATAATCAAACGCGCCCAGCTTGATGGATTCCACCGCGGTATTGATGGACGAGTATCCGGTGATCATAATCACCTGGGTCTGCGGGTAGGTTTCCTTGAGAATCTTGAGCAGTTCCATCCCGCCCTTCTTGGGCATCACCAAATCCGCGACCACCACATCAAAGACATTCTCTTCCATTTTCAAAAGCGCCTGATCCACGCTCTGGGCCGCGGCCACGCTATAGCCCTGGCTTTGCAAGGCCCGTTCGCAACTGGCCAGCACCACCTCCTCGTCATCCACCACCAGCACATTCACTTCCGCCATTTAGCCTCCCCCATTCGCGGCGATCGGCAACTTCACCATAAAGGCTGCGCCCCGGCCCGGCGCGCTTATCACTTCCAGCTTGCCCCCGTGATTTTCAATAATGCCCAGGCTGATGCTAAGGCCGAGTCCGGTTCCTTTTTCCTTGGTGGTGAAAAACGGGTCAAAGATCTTGCGCAGGTTCTCCTCGCTGATCCCGGCGCCGCTGTCGCGGAACGCGATTTCAAGGTAGTCCCGGTCCGAGCTGATTCCGGCCCGGATTTGAAGGGTTCCTTTCCCGGACATCGCTTCCTGGGCGTTGACAATCAGGTTCATAAAAACCTGCTGGATCTGGTCTTTGTCAAACATCATCAAGGGCAATTTTTCCGGGAAATCCCTGATGATTTCCATGTTTTTAAAGTCCTTGTGATTTTCCACCAGGGAGATGGTCTTGTTCAAAATCTGGAGCAGGTCATCTTCTTTCTTTTCCGGCTGGCTCTGCCGGGCAAAGTCCAGCAGGCTCTTGATGATTTTCTTGCATCGCTCGGTCTCCCGGATCACCACCTCAATATCGTTCTGAACCTGGGGCTCATTCTGGCAGTGGTCCTTGATGAAATGCGAGAAGCTCAAAATGCCGGTGAGCGGGCTGTTCAGCTCATGAGCGATTCCCGCGGAAAGTTTTCCCAGCGAAGCCAGCTTTTCCGATTGAACCAGCAGGCTCTGCTTCCGGATCAGTTCCTGGTTGGCCAGCTCCAGCTCTTCGGATTTTTTCTCCAGCTGATTCTTGGTGAAGAACAATTCCTGCTCGCGCTTGCGCAAAGAGCGGGCAATGGAGTTGGTCATATACACGGTCATAAAGATGGTTGCCAGGAAACAAACCACTCCGGCGTAGATATAGGGGACATTAGCCCAGAGCTGGTCCGAGGCAAACCCCTCCATATGGTAATGTTTGATCACCTTGAAATAGGAAAGACCGAGGAGCAAAATTAAAATGCCGGTGGCGCCGATGGCCTGAAACCAGATGTCCCGGCCGGTGAGCAGGATACTTCCCAGGATCATATGGAACACGAAGAAGAACACGAACGGATTTTCAATCCCGCCGCTGTAATGAATCAAAAAAACCAGGCATAACAGGTCCAGGCCGATCTGGAAATTGGCCTCAATCCGCAAACCTTGCTGGGTGACCTCCCAGCCCGAATTTCTCCGGATCCAGGAATGAAGATAATAAAAGCCCAGGTTATAAACCAGAACCATCAACCCGATAATCAGGATCGGCGCAACCTGGAACTTAACCTGGAAAATCTTGTGCGCAAAAACCAACACCCCGGCCAGGCCCAGCAAGAATAACCACCTGAGCTTTACAAACCAGTTCAGCCGGGATAAAAGCTCAGCCTCCGTGGGTGGAAATACTGCCCTCTCTGCCATCTTTTAGTATTTTAATTAAAAATTCCAAAAAGTCAAGCAAAATCGTATCTTTTCTTGATACATTTTGAAAATTTAATTAAAAACCGGGTTAAGAGATTTAATTTAATAATATCAAATAGTTATGCCTGCCATTAGGCCCATATTCCGGTCAATCTGTATAAAAAGAAGATACAAAAGAGTGTTCCAGGATGACCGTGATTTTTGGGATTGTCAAATCTTTTTTAAGGATATTCTTTTAATTATCAACCATTTATAAGAATTCTGATGGGATAAAATTTGAATTTGGCACGGAGTTTGATGTATCAGATAGGTGAGATGAAAAAGAAGTTAAAAACCAAGGAGGTAGTAAGATGAAAAAGATGAAGAGAGCAGTCGGTTATGTGTGTGAGATTCCGGTGGCAGGTTCCGACCTGGTGATCAGTAAGGAGGATCAGAGACTGCGGATATTGAAATACGCCGAGAAGGAGAACATTGAGCTGGTTTGCATCTACGAGGATGATTGCGCCGGCGGGAATTGCCTGAACCGGCCGGGGGTGAATAAGGTCCTCTGCTGCGATGAGGCCTACGACCTGGTTTTGGTGGAGCGGGTGTGGGCGATGAGCCGGAAGATGAAGGATCTGGAGCCGGTGCTGGACAAACTGGACCTCCGGAAGGTTCCGCTGGTTTGCACCTCTTATCTCTGGGATTGCGTGAGCCAGCAGGTAAGGCATCGGTACAGCGAAGACCTGGCGGAGAAGATGAGGGAAGAAGCCAAAGACCGGGCCGAAGCCAGGCAGGAGAAGGCCGCGTAAATTGTAGGGGCGGACCCGAGTGTCCGCCCGAGGGCGCACACGCGGGTGCGCCCGTACAGAAGGCGGAAAGGAGGCAGTAAGATGAACAAGCCAAGAAAAGCAGTCGGTTATGTCTGTGACATCCCGATCCTGGGAACCGACCTGAAGATCGGCAAGGATTTCCAGAAACAGCGGATTCAGGAATATGCCAAACGGGAAAACATAGAGATCGTCTGCATTTACGAGGACGATCAATACCGCGAGGATTTTCTGAATCAGCCCGGGGTGAAAAACGCGATCAATTGCGGCCCGACCGTGGACACCATTTTGGTGGAACGGATCTGGAGCCTGAGCCGGAAGCGGAAGGAATTGGAGCCGTTCTTAAGGACCCTGGACCAGAAGCGGATTCAGTTGGTTTGTAGTTCCTACCTCTGGGATTGTCTGAGCCAACAGGTAAGGCATCGCTATCTTGGGTCCCTGGGCGAGAAACTGAGAAAAGAGTCGGAAGCCCAGGCCGAGCAGAAGCGCGAAAAGCGGGCCGCATGATCGTAGGGGCGTCCGGCCTTGGCGGGATGGGGCAGACACTTGGGTCTGCCCGTACCAAAAGCCGATAGGAGGAAGTAAAATGGATTATACAGTTCCGGCTAATGTCGCTCAAAGGGCGATGTATTGGCATATTGAGTCCCCTTACAAATTCCTGATCTATCCCCTGGCAATGATTGCGATGGGAATTTTCGCCTATGGAGCTTACCGGAAATTTAAATTCTGGTTCTCGGCTCAGCCGGATCAAACCCGGTTCAATCACTGGCGGCAACGGATCAAATTATTCATCTGTGATGTCCCGGCCCAACTCCGCATCCTCAAAGACCCGGTTCCGGGAGTGATCCATATCCTGATCTTCTGGTCGTTTATGGCTCTGATGCTGACCACCGCAGTGGTTTTTATGGATGTGGACTTCCGGTTCCGGATTTATCACGGCGCCTTCTATCTTTTGATCAGTTTGCTCGCGGATCTCGCGGGTTTGGCCTTATTTGCCGGGCTGGTGAGCGCCTCGCTGAGAAGGTATGTCCTGAAACCGGACCGGCTGGACAATAAATGGGATGACGCCTTCTTCCTGATTTTGCTGCTGGCGTCCGTGATCACCGGCTTTTTGCTGGAAGGGATCAGGATCCATTATACCAATGACCAATGGGCGGTTTGGTCCCCGGTCGGATACCTGGTTTCAACGGGAGTTGGGGGAATGAGCCAAGCCACGGTAGTCCGGGTGTATCAATCCATCTGGTGGTTCCATTTTCTGATCCTCTTCGCCTTCATCGCCGCGTTCCCTTACACCAAGCTCTTCCATATCCTGGTCCTCCCGGCCAATATCTTCCTGAGTTCCCTTGAACCCAAAGGCGGTCTGCCTAGGGTGGACATTGAAGCCCTGCTCAATGACGAAAAGGCGGCTGAGAATTTCAATGTCGGAGTGAGCACGATCAAGGATCAGACCTGGAAGATGCGGATGGATTATGACGCCTGCATCCGGTGCGGAAGATGCCAGGACAACTGCCCGGCCTATCTGAACCAGCATCCGCTCTCGCCCAAGAAATTCATTCAGGACTTGAAGGATTTTTCCTGGAAGCAATATGCGCAGACACAGAATAAGACTCGTAGTGATGAAGCCAGGTCAGAGGCTCAAGCCAGTACCGAGGCTCATGCCCAGGAACCTCCTCTCATCGTCGGCACGGCGTTTGACCCGGCAACCATCTGGGAATGCCGGACCTGCCGGGCCTGTATGGATGTCTGCCCGGCCCATATTGATCATATCCCGCAGTTGATGGAGCTAAGGCGCGCCGAGGTGATGATGCGCGGCCAGCTTCCGCAAGACGCGAGCATCGCGCTCAAGACAATGGAGCGGACCGGGAACCCGTTCGGGCCGCAGGAAGCGCGTTCGCAATGGATCAAAGACGCGCAAATCCCGGTGATCGGTCCGGGCGAGGAAGTAGATGTCCTGTTCTGGATCGGATGCTGCACCACTTACGACCTGTGCAAGCAAAAGGTCGCCTATAATGTGATCAAGGTTCTCCAGAACGCCGGACTCCGGATCGGGGTGCTCGGGGACGAGGAGCAATGCTGTGGAGACCCGGCCAAATCCCTGGGCGACGAAAACATCTTCCAATCCATCGTCAAGAATCAGATCGCCGCGATCCAGAGCCGCAAGTTCAAATACCTGGTCGCGCATTGCGCGCATTGCTACAATGTCTTCAAGAACGACTATCCGCAATTCGGCGCCAGGTTCAAGACGCTTCATCATACCGAGCTGATCGCGCAATTGCTCAAGGAAGGCAGACTAAAATTCACCGTGCCCATTGAGCGGACAATCACCTATCACGATCCCTGCTACCTGGGAAGATACAATGACATCTATGAAGCGCCCCGAGAAATCCTCAGGGCGATCAAGGGGATCAAACTGGTGGAGATGAAGAACAACCGCGAGAAGGCAAGATGTTGCGGTGGAGGCGGGGGACATTACTGGATGGACCTCCCGAACGGAGAGCGCCTGAATGTGGCTCGGGGGAAGGAAGCCTGTGAAACCGGCGCGGAGATTGTGACCGTGGGCTGCATCTATTGCCTGCATATGCTGGATGACGCCCTCAAGATCCTGAACCTGGACGAAAAGATGATTGTTTACGATATCTCGGAGCTGGTCGTGGTCGCGATGGGCGGAGAAGCCGACACCAAGCTGACCTGCGTCATTGAACAATTGGCCGCTTAGAATGAGGTGAACGGTACACGGTTAACGGTTAACGGTGTGCCCTGCACGATTAACCGTGCACCGTGAACCGTTTACCGTGCACCGCATTAAAGAGCCGATCCCACCGGGGGGCGGGTGAGCCGATGTTTGACTCATTCGCCTCTCGGGTTTTTTCCTGGGGCGAAGACACTCTGGTCTGCGAACCGCTGATCCCTTGCCTGCCGGCCTGATTCCTGCGATTTATGGGTTCTTATTTCCCGGCTTATTCAGAATCTTGGACAGGAACCCAACTTTTTTCTCAACCTTTTTCAGATCGCCGGCCTTGATCTTCACCGTGTTGCCGCATTCGCAATGGACATCCAGGTCCATCCCCGGAGCCATTTCATTCATTTTCGTCTCAATCAGCCGGCCGCAAACCGGGCATTTAACTTTCAGATCGGTTTTAGTGGTAACCTTGACTTTGAAATTGATCATTTTTGCTCCTATTTTATCCCTGATTTTCCGGCGTTAATTTTACCAATGGCTTTATGACTGTCAACCAACAGGGGGCGGGTTCAAGTTTCTCCCGGGAATTGAGCGGCAAGGAATGGCGCGGGTTGACGGAACATCGGGATTCGTGCTAAAAGATACTAAATTTTCCTGGGAGGTTTAGAATGCGCAAACTGAAGGGGTTGGTCGTTTTTATTTCGTTAAGTTTGTTCAGTTTCCCGGCGCTCAGCCAGACCGAAAAACCCCTCAAGCTCTCTCCGCTTTACAGCGCGGAAACCCTTCTCGCCAACGGCCTCGCGGCCGTCTCTTTTTTCCTGATGACACCCCAGATGATTGACCCGAAAATTGATGACGGCTCAACCACTTTTTCCTATTTCGCCAAGCCCACCTATCAGCTCGGTCTTCCGGGCCAGCATTTCGCCACAATGGTCACTCCGGAGGGTCGTCTTTACACCGGCTCGGCCGAGCTGGTATTTTTCAACCAGGACCTGGTCCCGCTTGACCAGCGGATTTATACCTTGCTGGACGGCTGGATTCCCTCGGTGCAATACCAGGTTCTTGATCACGGATTGATTTATCAGGTGGAGGCCTTTCAATACTGGCTGGACAAAGAGTTCAAGGGAACGCCGGTGAATTTCGTCCGCTATTCGGTAAAAAATCCGGGCGCGAACAAGGCCAAAGCCGGACTTGCGATCGGATACAAATTCGGCTCCCGCGATCATCGTCCTCCCAAGATGAAGCAGAAAAAATTCAACCCGTTCTGGGCTTACAGCTTCGGCCCGAATTACGCCCTCCGAGCAAAAAAGCTGATCTACTATTTTGACCAGGCCCCGGCCCGGAAGCAGGCGATTGATCTGGGCGCCGAAGCCGGGGGAAAATTCAATGTGCTGGAAAATTGGCGCTCGGGGTCAATTGTGGAATACGAATTTGAGCTTCAGCCCGGAGAGCAGAGGAGTTTCACTTTCAAGTTCCCGCACTATCCGCAGGATCCGACTCCGGAATTATTGGCCAAGCTGGCTGGCGCGGATTTCGTTGTTTATCAGGATCAGCTCAAAAATTTCTGGACCAAAACGATCAATCAGGGAATGAGCATCTCTCTCGCCGAGCCGAAAGTGCTGAACGCGAGCCGGGCCGCGCTGGCGCATAACATAATGTCGCAGGACTACCCGACTGAGAACGAGATCAAGCAGACCGTGAACCGGTTCCAATATAATTCCTTCTGGCTCCGGGACGGCGCGTTCCACGCGAGAATGTACACCATCTGGGGCCGGCTGGAGGACGCAAAAAAACTGCTCCGCCATTTCCTTAAATACCAGGACTCCTCCGGCAATTTCCTCTCCCAGAAGGGTCAATTGGACGGGTTCGGACAGAGCCTCTGGGCGTTCGGGGAATATGTGAAAATTTCCGGCGACCGGGATTTCGCCGAAGAGATTTTGCCCGCGGTGAAGAAATCCATCTCCTGGTTTGAAAAAGCCACTTCCGAGGATGAATACGGCCTGATGCCGCCGACTTCGGCGATGGACAATGAATGGATCATCGGAAGATATACCGGGCATAACCTCTGGGCTTTGGCCGGGCTGGACGGCGCCATCGCGGTGGCGAAGAGCGGGGGGGATGAAAAGAGCGCGGAAGATTTTCAAACGCTGAGGAAAAAGTTCGCGGACAATCTTTATCTCAGAATCTCGGAGGCGAGCCAGAGAAGATCCGGCCGGATTCCGCCCGGAATGGATGTTCCCTCGGGAATTGACTGGGGCAATCTTTTTGAAGTGTATCCGGAAAATTTTCTTTTGCCCGACCATCCCCTGGTGGTGAAGACCTTTGACTATTACCGGGAGCATAAAATGAAAGAAGGAATCGCGACCTATCGCACGGCAATGCACCACTATGTCACCGAGCGCGTGGCCGAGATGATGATCCGGCAGGGAAAACAGGAAGAGGCGCTGAGCGATTTTTATTCAATGCTAATCCATACCGGGTCCTGCCATCAGGGATTTGAATGGACGATGTTCCCCTATTCGGACCGCGATTATTGCGCCGAGACCCCGCTCGGCCAGTCCTGCAATTTCCCGCCCCACGGATGGTACGCGGCAATGTACAACACCTTGCTCAGGAATATGCTGATCCGCGAATGGGAAGGCGAGCTTCATCTCCTGAGCGTGCTCAGCCCGGAATGGGTCAAGCCCGGAGATGAAATTCTGGTCAATAACGCGCCCACCTATTTCGGAAGGCTCAGCCTGAAAGCGAATTCCGAGACTGATCGGCTCCGCGTTGCCATCAACGCCGATTTTAATAATCCGCCGGAAAACATTGTGATCCATTTCCCGTTTTTCGCGCAAGTGAGCAAAGTGGTTGTGGATGGCAAGGCGGTTGAGTTCAGATCTGACCGCGTCAGCTTGAAGCCCGGGGTCAGGAATATTGAAATCTTCTGGCAAATAAAACCGGCTGAGAAATACAGCTACCGAAATTTTGTCCAGGCCTATCGCGAATCTTATGAGAAGAGATACCGGATTCAATACTGAGAAGGGGTGAGCCAAAATGAAAATCAAAGGATTGCCGGCAACGATTTTGAGTCTGATGATCATAACCGCTATAAAAGCAGAGGTGAAAATGACTCAGGAACTGAAATATAAAAGCATCAATCGCGCTCCGGATGCGGTGATTTCCGCAAGCTCTTTTCGGCGGGGGAATAAGTCCGAGGTCTTGGGAGGGAGCATCTTGCTCTATGCTCCGCAAGTGTGGAATCACTGGATCCCGAGCTATGCCGCGGACCAGGATCAGGAAACCTTCTGGGCGAGCGAGCGGGGAGACGGGCAATGGCTGGAGCTGGAGATGGGAAATCGGTTGATGAATGAAGTTCCCATCAGCCGGATCGTGATCCGATGGGGCAAGGACCGGCCGGGGAAATATTCGGTTTCGGTTTCTTCGGACCGGAAAAGTTACCAGACCCTCAAGGAATATCAATTTGAAGGAACCGATCAGAGAATTGTGGAATTGGATCCGCCGGTGTTGGCGCGATTTCTCAAGTTGGAATTTCAGGAAGCCAGGAATGGCGTGAGCATCAAAGAGATTCTGGTTTTCGGTCCGGACCAGGAAAAACTTCCCGGACCTGCTCTTGAAGTCAAAGCCGAGTCGCTCTCCAGCCGGGAAATCCGGCTGAGCTGGAAATATCCCGGCAATGCGTCTCCGGCGTATCTGTTCAAAATCTATCGCGGAACCAGCAAAGATTTTCCCGTTGACCGCGGCCATCTGATTGAAGAGACCGACCTGACCGAGTTTGTTGACCAGAGCCTTCAGCCCGGAACCACTTATTATTACAAAGTGGCGAGCGAAGGATTTTGCGTCAGCCTGAATCTGTCCGCTCCGCTGGTGTCCGTTACCACTCATTCCGGAACCGCCTATTCCCGGATGCCGATCCGTGGAGTGATTGAGGGATTTTATAATCAGCCCTGGCCGCATACCGAGCGGGTGCGTTTGCTCCGGTTTCTCGCCCGGAACGGTTTCAACCATTACATCTACGCTCCCAAGAACGACCCCTATCATCGCCAGCTCTGGCGCGAGAGCTATCCCGAAGATGAAAAGAAAAATTTCCAGGAACTGGTGGATACCGGAAACGCGCTCGGCATCATCATCAATTATGGCATCTCGCCCGGCCTGAGCATCAATTACAACGACCCGGCTGAAGTGGAAGCGCTCAAGCGCAAGCTCAAGGAAATGTTTGACCTGGGCCTCCGGGCCTTTATTCTCTGCCTGGATGATATTCCGGAGTCAAACCGCGCGGATCAAAAAATGGCCTTGGACCAGGTCAAGCTGGTTAATGAGATTCATCAGTTCCTGAAATCGCTGGACCCAAACTGCCGGCTCTTCTTCTGTCCCACGGTCTATTCCTTTCCTTACTCGCACTGGGTCAAGACCAACAAAAATTTCGCGGCATATCTTGAGACGATTGCGCGGATTGATCAGGAAGTCTTGATTATGTGGACCGGGCCGACCCGGACTTTTTCAGATCTTATTGACTTCCCCAGCGCGGCTGAATATCAGCAACTCTGGTCTAGGCCCATCCTGATCTGGGACAATTACCCGGTCAATGATGTGTCCCTTCAGAAAAATGTCTTCCTTGGTCCATACCTGGGCAGAGACTTGAAGCTGGGTGAGGCGGTCGCCGGAATCTTTTCCAATCCAATGTTCCTTGCCAACGCCAACCGCATCCCGCTCTTCACAATGGGAAAGTATTTCACCGTTAATGACTATGATCCCTGGAAGGCGTATCAGGAGGCAATGCCCATTGTCGGCAAAGGCGCGGAGAGCGCGCTCAAGGATTTGAGCGATTGCCTGCTCAATCATCCAATGTTCCCGAGCCGAAGCGTTTCAACGCTTCCAGTAAAAAAGGCGATTGATCGGTTCTGGGCCGCGTATGAAACCGGCAACTATCAAAAAGAACTCTCCGAGCTGAACAATCTTTTTGAAGGCTACGCGAATAATCCGGAAGCTCTGGCAAATCTGGAGAACCAGAGGCTCTATTATGAACTTAAGCCCGCGAGCGAAAAGCTCAGCCTCTATGGCAAAGCCTCTCTGAAAGCGCTGTCATATCTTGAGGAAAAAGATTCCTCCAAAAAAGCCGGGTTGAAAAAAGAAGCCGGCCAACTCTTGAAGCAGGCGCGCAAAAATAAATGGAAAGTCGCGGATCCCGGCATCTCGCCCTTATACCTCCTGATCGGCGCCCATCCCGAAAACCAGCCGGTCTTTGAAACCTTCGTCAAAACCGCTTTGAAGAAATAGCAAGCCAGCCGGGTATGGCCGAATCGGGGCTCGGTCCCGCAAGATACTCGGGACTCGCCGAAGTCAGTTAATTCACCCATTTATTCTCTGCTCTGAGGATCAGTGATAAAATTTTGCCGCTGATTCTGCTTTGCGGTTCAAATGAATTTTTCCTGGTGTCGGAGGAGGGAATCCTCCTTCGCTGAAGCTACGGAGGATTAAGTGGCTCAAGGCGACATTGGATGCTGGCTCGCCATTCGTAGGCTTGGCGAAGTATGGTGCCGGAGGAGGGAATCGAACCCTCACCCTGCCAGGCAGGACGGGATTTTGAGTCCCGCGCGTCTCCCAGTTCCACCACTCCGGCCTTCGTGATCTCCGCGCGGATTTATCAAATTTAAATCAAAAGCGGGCAAAAGTCAATTTTGCGGCTGGATCAAACTCAGGCGCATTTTAAAAACTTTCATTGCCTGCTAAAATCAGCCAGGGGTTGGAAAAGGAGAAGCGGGATGAGGGAATTGGAAGGAAAGGTTGCGCTGGTTACGGGGGCGAGCAAGCCGACCGGGATCGGGTATGCGATTGCGCTGGCTTTGGCGCGGGAAGGGGCCGCGCTAACAAAAATTGCTATTTTTTTCTTGACAGCACTTATTTTGTGTGATAAAAACGGTTAACATTAGAAATAATACTCAACCAAGGTCCTATATTAATGCTAGTTAGTTAATTGCAACAACTTGAATTGTATGTCGGCAATAATATGTGCAAACATTCGCATAGATTTAGGAAGTTGGCAGGGCGGCGCGGCACGGGACAAAGTGAACCAAGGCGGTTTCGCATCAACGAAGTCTTTATCGTTCAGCTCTGAATAAAGGCGTCAAACGAGCCGCGTTGCGGTTGGATACGCGGGTTTTGAATCTTTAGCAGGAGGCCGAGGATGAAAAGATTTCTCCTGTTCGCGCTCATTATTATGATCGCGTTCTCCGGGGCAGCCGCACCGGCCAAGAAGGTCAAGATCGGGGTGAGCATGGCCCTCTTTGATGATGCGTGGCTCACCTATGTGCGAGAGGACATCGTGGAATGGGGGACCGCGCACAAGGATGTAGAGCTTACCATCGTGGACGCCAAGAACGACCCGGCGATCCAGACCGGGCAGGTTGAGAATTTTCTGGCTCAGAAGATGGACGCGCTCGTGATCATGCCCCCGGACGCGTCTGCCGTGGATCCGATCACCAAGATGGCAACCGCGGCAAAGGTTCCTCTGATCTACTTGAACCGCCAGGTGGAAAACCTTCCCCCGGGCGTGATTTATGTCGGATCCAGATCAATTGACGCGGGCATTTACGAGATGACCGAGCTGGGCAGGCTTATGGCCGGCAAGGGAAACATCGTCATTATGATGGGCGAGCTCGCCCACGAAGCAGCGCGCAACCGAACCGCAGGAATCAAGCAAGTCATCAAGGAGAAGTATCCCGACATTAAAATCCTCGCTGAGCAGAACGCCGACTGGAAACGCGACGAAGGCAAGACGCTCATGGAGAACTGGCTCGCTTCCGGCAAGCAGATTGACGGAGTCGCCTCCAATAACGACGAAATGGCGCTCGGCGCCCTGTTGGCGATCAAGGCGGCCGGAAAGCTCGGCAAGATCCGCGTCTGCGGAGTTGATGGCAGCGACGATGCCCTGGCTTCTATGGACCGGGGCGAGCTTGATTGCACCGTCTTCCAGGATCCGAAAGGGCAGGCAGAGGAAGGGATGAACGCCGCATACCTGATGGCCCTGGGGAAGCCGAATCCCAGGGTCAAGAACAGCATCATTTGGGTTCCTTACCAGCCGGTCACCAAGGCGAACTATAAGAGCTTTATCAAGAAGTAGCCGGGGGAGGAACAGAATGGCGGATGAATACCTGCTGACCCTGTCCAATATCTGCAAACAGTTCCCTGGTGTCCGCGCCCTGGATAATGTCCAGCTCAAAGTTAGAAAAGGGACCGTTCACGGCCTGATGGGCGAGAACGGCGCCGGCAAGTCCACCCTGATGAAATGCCTGATCGGGATCTATACCCCCGATTCCGGCACCATCATTTTCAAAGACGAGAAAATAAGCGTCCCCAATACTCATTACGCGCTTTCCAAGGGCATTTCCATGATTCATCAGGAATTGAATCCGATTCCTCAGATGAGCATCGCGGAAAATATCTTTTTGGGGCGGGAAACCAGGACCTGGTATGGTCTGGTGGATATGAAGAAATTGAACCAGCGGACGAAAGAGTTGCTGGATCGTCTCAATATCAAACTTGATCCCAATACCAGGATGGCCGAGCTCAGCATCGCCAATACCCAGCTGATTGAGATCGCCAAGGCGGTATCATACGATTCCGATTTGATCGTTATGGATGAACCCACCTCCGCCATTACGGAAGCGGAGGTCAGGACGCTATTCAAGATTATCCGTTCCCTCAAAGAGCAGGGCCGATCAATTATCTATATCACGCACAAGATGGATGAGGTCTTCGCCATCACCGATGAGATCACGGTCTTCCGGGATGGAATGTATATCAGCACGGACCCGACCAATACCCTGACGCGGAACCTGCTCATCCAAAAAATGGTCGGACGCGAGCTCACCGAGATGTTCCATAAAGAACCGGCGAAGATCGGCGAAACCGTTCTTGAGGTTAGGGGGCTCACGGGCCGCAAGTTCAAGAATGTCAGTTTTGAGGTCAAACGGGGCGAAATCTTCGGAGTTGCAGGGCTGATGGGCGCGGGGCGGACCGAACTGCTTGAAGCCGTATTCGGAGTAACCAGACTGGATTCCGGGGAAGTATTTATTGACGGGAAGAAACACGACATCCGGTCGCCCGCGGACGCGATCCGCCTGGGATTGGCCCTCCTGACTGAAGACCGGAAGCTCACCGGACTTTTTATCAACGCCATGGTCAGGGACAATATGGCAATCGCGAATATGAAATCGTATCTGCGGGGTATTTTTGTGGACTTCCGCAAAATCACCACGGATTGCGAGAAAATGATAGATCAATTGCGAATCAAGACCCCGAGCCTGAAGCAAATCATAAAATTCCTTTCGGGCGGCAATCAGCAAAAGGTCCTGATTTCGCGCTGGCTCCTGACCGAACCGGGCATTTTAATCCTGGACGAGCCAACCCGCGGGATTGATGTCGGAGCCAAGGCCGAAGTCCACCGACTTATGACCGAGCTCACGCGTCAAGGCAAGACCATAATAATGATCTCTTCCGAACTGCCCGAGATCCTGGGAATGAGCGATCGGATTATGGTGATGCATGAAGGCGATAAGATCGGCGAGCTAAGCAGGGCGGAAGCGACCCAGGAGAAGATCCTGCGCCTGGCTACGGGTATGAGCCTGGCTGCGGTATAAAAGAGTAAAGGGGGCTAAAGTGGACAGGGGCACGGTGGAAAATACAAAAGCAAGCAAGACCAGCCGGCATTCATCCCGGGAATTCATCAGTAATCTCCTACGGAAATATGGGATCTTTTTTATCTTCCTCGGAATGCTCATCATCGCTTCTTTATTGTCACCCGCTTTCCTTACTAAAATTAATCTGATCAATATTGTCCGGCAGATTTCCATCATCGGGCTGATCGCCCTCGGCGTCACCGGCGTCATCGTCACCGGAGGCATTGACCTCTCCTCAGGCTCCGTCCTCGGCCTCGCCTGCGTCGTAGCGGCCGCCTTCTCGCAAATGCCCACCGGCTCCCGGGTCCTCTATCCGGCGATCGCCGGGAATCCGGTTTATGTCTCAATTATCGCCGGCTGCCTCGTGGGCATGCTGGCCGGAAGTATCAACGGATTCCTCGTCGCCAAGACGAAAATCCCGCCCTTTATCGCGACCCTGGGAATGTTCTCCGCGGCCCGAGGCGCGGCAATGCTTTTCACCGCCGGCCGGCCGATCTCAAACCTCAGGGACGATTATAATTTCATCGGTCAGGGAGACATCTACGGTCTGCCGATCCCGATTTTGATCCTGGTAATAATGGCGGTCGTTACGCATATTCTGTATTCCCGGACCAAGTTCGGCAAATATATCTACGCCATCGGTGGGAATGAGCAAGCCGCTTATGTCTCGGGCATCAATGTCACCAGGTACAAATCACTGATCTATGTGTATGCCGGTTTCCTGGCCGCCCTGGGTGGAATCGTGGTGTCATCCCGGATCGGATCCGGACAGCCCGGACTAGGCGTCGGGTACGAATTTGACGCCATTACTGCCGCGGTCATCGGAGGCGCCTCTCTGTCCGCGGGCGGGATCGGGACCATCCCGGGAACCATTGTAGGCGCGCTCATCATCGGAGTCCTCAATAACACCCTGGACCTCACCAATGTATCCGCGTATTGGCAGCAGATAATTAAGGGCGCAATCATAGTTGGCGCGGTTATTCTGGACCAGCAGAAGCACAGGGGCGCCAAGTAGGGGCAGGGCTTGCCCTGCCCTATTCGGGCACGGCAAGCCGCGCCCCTACTGGATGGCGCAGGAGTTCTTATGAGGAGTAGTAAAAGAGGAGGACCATTATGATTGACCAGAGCCGTTTTGGCCTGAACCGGATCATCGCGCCGTCATTGGCGCTTGAGGAGTTCTTTAAATTCGCAGCCTCTGTGGGCATCCGCAAGGTGGAGCTTCGCAACGACTTGGGAAACCTAGATGCGGTGGACAACATCCAGCCCGCGGCCGTAGCGCAAATGGCATCGGATCTGGGCATAGAAATCATCTCTATCAATGCCCTGCAAAAGTTCAACCTCTATTCGGTCCGGGAAAAGGCAATGTCTGAGCTTTCGGCGCTGCTTGAAATGGCAAAGTCAATCGCCTGCCACGCCGTGGTCCTGTGCCCGAACAACGATCAAAACGATAAGCGCTCAGCGGCACAGCGCACCGCGGAGACCACCGATGCGCTTTCCGCCTTCGGCCCTCTGTTCACCAAGGCCGGCATCCTGGGGCTGATTGAGCCGCTCGGGTTCGCTATCTCATCCCTCCCCTCCCTGGTCCTCGCCCAGGAATCCATACGCAAGTCCGGATTCGCCTGTTATCGGATCGTTCACGATACCTTCCACCACTACCTCGGGCCGGACGACCAAACCATCTGGGCCGGCGCTTACGATGTTAAAAATACCGGCTTGGTCCACATTTCAGGCATTGAAATAGACCTCCCCATTGCCGACTACCGTGACCAACACCGGGTCCTGATCGGCCCAGACGATCGGATGAACAGCAAAGACCAGATATTGCGCCTAGATCAACTCGGATTTGCCGGCGATTTCTCCTTTGAACCCTTCTCGCCCGCGATCCAAAAGCTGAGTCGCGCCAAACTCGCTGATGCCCTCCGCCAAAGTATTGAATTCATTCTCTCCTGAGGCCGCGGAAGCGAAAGGCCGACGAAGATGCAACTGCAGATCTTACCTGCCTGACCTTGGAAGGCAGATGAAGTGATCCCCTTTCGCACGAGGGAGATAATCCGGTGGAAAAGGCGCCTTACTTTCACAATTGATTTGCGAAAGCATGATTCTGCGGTAGAATCGCTTGGAGAGTTCTGCAAAGAGCAAAAAACCAGTCCGAAACTGTGAGGAAAGAAGTCTCAGGTATATTGAGCACGGGAGATTGCGACTGAAGTCGCCCGCACAGTATGGAATTTGCATTTGACAAAAGAATCATTTCTGAAAAAAGAGGAGGTTTGGGATGAAATCGCGGATTAATATTGGCATCATCGGAGTTGGTCGGATCGGGAAGATACATACGGAGAACATTGTTTCGCTGATTCCCCAGGGCAAGCTCAAGGCGATTGCGGATGTGAATTTGACGGCGGAACTCGCAGCCTGGGCCAAGAACCTGGGCGTGGCATCCATCGTGAAGGATCCTGAGGCTCTACTTGGGGACAAAGATATTCAGGCCGTTCTCATTTGCTCTTCAACCGACACCCACGCGGACTTCGTCGTCCAAGCGGCCAAAGCCGGCAAGCATATTTTCTGCGAAAAGCCGGTGGACCTCACCGTGGCAAAGGTGCGAACGGCACTTAACGCCGTGGAGAAAGCCGGGGTCAAGCTGCAGGTGGGCTTCAATCGGCGCTTTGACCATAACTTCCGGCGGGTACGCGAGCTTGTGGAGTCCGGCGCAATCGGCACTCCCCAGTTGATCAAGATCAGCTCGCGCGACCCGGTGCCGCCGCCCGCGGAATACAGCGCGGTTTCGGGCGGCATCTTCCTGGATATGACCATCCACGATTTTGATATGGCGCGTTTCCAGGCCGGGGGCGAGGTGGTTGAGGTCTATGCCGCGGGCGCGGTTCTCATTGATGAAGCGATCGGGAAGGCCGGTGATGTGGACACGGCAATCGTTACTCTGCGGTTCGCGAGCGGCGCGCTTGCTGTGATTGACAACTCGCGCAAGGCCGCATACGGGTACGACCAGCGCGTGGAGGTGTTCGGGTCCAAGGGCGCGGCCGCGGCTGAGAACGACGCGCCCAACACGGTCAAACTCTCAACCGAGTCCTGCGTTATGGCTGAGAAACCCCTCTACTTCTTCCTGGAACGCTACAAGGACTCCTTTATCACGGAAATGCGCGCCTTCATTGACGCGGTCATTAAAGGAAATCCGTGCCCGGTCACCGGCGAGGATGGTCTTCAGGACCTCCGCGTGGGCCTGGCCGCGAAGCTGTCCCTCGCGGAAAGGCGTCCGGTCAAGCTCTCTGAGATTCCCCTAGGGTAATGTCAGGATCATCAAACAACCGTGCGGCCTGCTCGCGCTGATGAAGGACCGTCCGGGAGCCACGATCATCAACATGGCCTCTCGCGCGGGCAAGGTTGCGAAAGGCGGCCAGGCCGCTTACTGCGTAGCCAAGACCGGGGTGATTATGCTGACCAAATGTATGGCGATTGAGTTTGCGCCTTATCAGGTCCGGGTGAATGCGGTCTGTCCGGGACAGATTCAAACAGATCTGCGCGAGTGGGATATAAGCTGGAGTCGCTGGTGAAGCGCAAGAGCATTGAGCAGGTGATCAAGGATACCAGGGAATCCATTCCGTTGAAGCGGATCGGGAAGTCCTCGGAGGTCGCGGAATTGGTGGTTTTTCTGGCCTTGGACAAGGGTAGTTATCTCACCGGCCAGGCCGTCAATGTCACGGGCGGGCAGTTGCTGGAGTTGTGATTGATTTGGCCGGCCGCAAAACCGGATCAGGCTAGAATTGATACATCCCGGTGATGGAGCCCACGATTGCGATCACCGCGGTAAGAATGATCACGATCCCGACGCTCATCACCACTCCGCTCTTGGCGAAATCGCGGACGGTGAAATAGCCGGTGCTGTAGGGGATGACATTAGTCGGGGTCTGGGTGATCAGGATCAGGCCCAGGCTGGCGGAGAGGGCGGCCGGGGCCGCGAGCATCCAGGGGTCAAGGTTCAAGTCTTTGGCGAGCGTGATCAGGAGAGGAATGATGATCACGCCGGTGATGGTATTGGAAGCGAGAAAGAGCTTGACGATCAGGAGTGCGGCTACCACCAATCCGATCCTCAAAACCGGATTCATATCTCCGGCCTTGCCCAGAAGCATCCAGGCCAGCCATCTGGCCGCTCCGGTCTCATACATCATCAGCCCGAGCCCGATGCTGGCCATTACCAGGAGGATGGAATCCCAGGACACTTCCCGCTCGGCCTCCTTCATCGTCATCACTTCAATGCCCGGCACCAGAAGCAGCAGGCCGCAAAAAATCGCCACCCATTCTTCGGGAAGGTCAACCGCGCCTCCGGATAGCTTCTTGATCACACCCGAGAACAGCCAGAGCACAATGGCAAGACCGAAAACAATGATGGTCCACCATTCCTTGCGCGAAAGCGGTCCCAACTCCTGAAGCTCTTTTTCAAAATCCATCCGGCTCAGATTGAGCTTGTTGGTTTCCATTGGAAAGACCAGGATCAGGATCAGGTATGCCACCGGGATCAAGGCCAGCGAGGCGGGAACTCCGATCAGCATCCATCCCCCGAAGCTGAGCTGGTATCCGGCCAGTTCGCGCAGGAAGTTCATGGCGATGAAATTCACGCCGCACCCGGCCGGGGTGGCGATTCCTCCGATCAGGGCTCCCCAGGCGCAGGCGATCAGGAGGGCGCGCGCGAAATTGCTCTTCAGCGGCTGGATTTCAAACCGGCGGAGAATCTGAAGCGCGAGCGAGGCCATAATCGCGGCCGCGGCCATATCCGTGATCCACATTGAGATCAAGGCGCCGGAGAGCAACACCCCGAACACAACTCTTTTGGTATAGCCATCGGATAAGCGAAGAATTTGCAGGCCCAGTCTCTTCCCCAATCCGGACTTGTCAAAAGCCGCCGAGAGCAAAAACACGCCGATGAAGAACAGGATGATCTGGTTTCCGAAACTCAGCTGCACTAATTGGTTGAATCCCTGGCGGAATCCCTCGGCCGTGATCACCTTTCCGGCCTTGGCAAACTGGAGTCCGTCGGTGATCTTGAGAAAAGGCATCAGGATCAAGAGCAGGAGTGAGGTAACTGAAAACGGCATGGCCTCGGTGATCCACAAAATCAGCGCCATCACCAGCACTCCCATACAGGTCTTGGCCACAGGCGAGAGCGCGACCGGGCCGGCCTTGGACTGGATCGGCTCGGGCAGGGGCAGGAAATAAATGATCAGGAAAACCGACACGCTCGCGAGAATAATCAGCAGGTTCCGGATGGGGGAACGGCGTTTAAGACTGGAATCTGAACTACAATCCGACATCAACTCCTCCGCTGGAACCGCTCATTTTCAAAATTTTCTTCAAGGCCTTTGCTCAGGGCTTCAGCATCTGGATCATCTGAATCCGGGTTCCCTCCGGGTCTTCAAAAAAGGCGATCTTTCGGTCCGGGCGGAACTGTGCCGGCCCGAGAATAAATTTCACGCCCAGGGATTTAAGCCTCGCCGCCTCGGCCTCAAGGTCATCCACCAGAAAAGCCAGATGCTGAATCCCGGTTCCGAAATTATTGTCCGGCGGATGAGAGCCTTCCAGAGCCGGTTCGATCTCAATTCGGACCCGGTCGTCTCCGACAAAGATGAAATCCTTGCCCCCCACTTGCACCGTCTCCAGATGGCGGAACCCGAGGATGCGGGTGTAAAAATCCACGGCCCGATCCACATCCTTGACCTTCAAGCCGAGATGGTCAAATCTGAATCCCGCCAATTCATCCCCCGAATTTATCCCTGACCAGCTGGAAGCATTGCTCGGTAACCTCCAGGGTCTGTTTAATGTCCTTCTCCTCGTGCGCCGCGCTCACAAACCAGTTATGCATCGGATGAAAAATCACTCCGCGTTTGGCCGCCTCTCCTCCGAAGAATCTGGCCTTTTCAAAAGCCGGATCATTCTCAAAGGTCAGAAAAGGCATGGCCGGATGGCTGGTGTAATGGATGCCGATCTGATGACTTTTCGCCTGGCGCTCAATCCCGTTTTTCAACATCGTGCCGTGCCGGTGGATTTTTTCTATCGCGCCGCTCTCCTTTATCTCCGTCAAACAGGCGATACTCGCCGCGAACGGAACCGCGTTGAAAAAATGAGTGGCCGTGAACATGGTCTTCTGCGCCGCAGGCATCCATTCCTTCTTGCCCACCAGCACCGAAAGCGGATGACCGTTCGCGATCGCTTTTCCGAAGCAGACCAGGTCGGGCTTGGCCCCGAAATATTCGTGCGTGCCTTCAAACTTGATCCGGAACCCGCACCGGATGTCGTCCATAATAAAGAGCATTCCTTCCCGGTCGCAGAGCTTCCGGACCGTTTCAAAATATCCCGGCGCCGGCAATTCCTGGTCTCTGGCAAAATCGTGCCGGAGCGGGGGAAGGATGATTCCGGCCAGGTCTCCCGAATGTTCCTTCACCACCGCCTCCAGGTCTTCAACATCGTTATATTCGGTGTGATAGATATGGGACATATATTCGGGCGGGATGCCCGGGCCGGCCTCGGCGCTCCAGTAATGAAACCCGTGGTAAGAGGCTTTGGCCATAATGATTCCGTTTTTACCGGTGGCGATCCTTGCGATCCTGGTCGCCCACATCGTGACATCCGAGCCGTTTTTTCCGACCAGGGTCCAGTTCGCGATCGGAATCTTTTCGGCCAGAAACTCCGCGTATTCCACATATTTCTCGTGCGGGATGCTGAAGCAACCGCCCAGCTCCGATTGCTCCCGGGCGGCTTGCTCCACCCGGGGATGATTGATCCCGAGCAAAATCGCGCCGAACCCGCACATATAATCTATATACTCGTTCCCGTCCACATCCCAGCAATGCGACCCCTGGCCGCGCTTCATAAAAATCGGATACGAGCCGAGCTTGAAAAAAAGCGGGTGGCGCGGTCCCTGAATCCCGTTCGGGATCACCTTTTTCGCCCGCTCAAAAAGCGCCAGCGATTTCCTGAACTCGTATTCCTTCATTATCTTACCCTCCTGATCCGCGCGAGGGTCCTGTCTCACAAATGTGGGACAGGATTAGTCCCGACTCCTTAATCCGCGAGTGCCTTCCTTGTCCGCCGAAGCTCGGTAATCCGAGCGAAGGCGGAAGGCGCGATTCCTTATCAACTTATTAACCTATCAACTTATCAACCAATTCCCCATCAATAAACGCTCGTGAGCCCTTCCTTCTTCCCGATCGCGGCCAGCGCGTGGCTCCCCGGGCTGATGATGTCCCGCTCAGTGAGCGCATTGATCAGGGCCGGTTTCTTCGCCGCAAACGCCCGTTCCAATGCCGGCCGGATCTGGTCCGGTTTTTTCACTTCCTCCCCAAATCCGCCCAGGGCCTCCACCAGTTTATGATAGGGCACATAGCCCAGGTCAACCCCGATAGTGCGGTCCTTGCCGTATCTGAGCATCTGGCTATGACGAACCATTCCCCAGGCCTGGTCGTTATTGACCAGCACCACAATCGGAAGACCGAGCCGGATCATCGTGTGAAATTCCATAAAATTAAAACCGAGCGCGCCGTCCCCGATCATCACCGCCACCCGCGAACCCGGATGCGCGAGCTGGAGCGAGACCGCGTAAGGCAGGCCCACTCCCAAACATCCGAACAAGCCGCTCTCCAGCGTGTGCATCGGCTTTCGGTAAGTCCTCACCATATTCATCCAGACCGAGGTGTCCCCGCCGTCAACCGCCAGATAGTCGTCCTCATTCAAAAACTTGTCCAGCTCATGGCAAAGCCGGACCGGATGAATCGGCACCTGATCCGATTCCAGTTGAGACTTGAAATTATTCAGCCCGGCCTCGCGCGCTTTCTTCAGCTCTTCCACCCAACCCCGATACTTCTCCGGCTTCAGTTTCCCGCGGCCCGCCTCGGCCAACTGGCCCGCGATCACGCCCGCGTCCCCGATGATCGCGATTTCCGCCTTGCGGTTCCTGCCCACCTCGTCCGCGTCAATCGTGGCCATAATGATCTTCGCGTTCGCATGGAAAATGTTCCCGTGCGCGAAAAACAGGCTGATCCGGGTGCCGAGCAGGACCACCACATCGGATTGGAGCAAAGCCGGGAGCGCCGCGCCCGGTCTGATACCGAACCCGGGCCCGAAACAAAGCGGATGCGTATCCGGGATCACGCCCTTGCCCATTGCGGTGGTGAAGACCGGAATCCCGCTTTGTTCAACCAACGCGGTCAGGCTCTCCCCCGCCCTCGCAAACCAGGCTCCCGACCCGGCAATGATGATCGGCTTGGCCGCGCCGGCGAGTAATTCCACCGTTTGCTTGATCGCAGAGGGGTCTCCTCCGGCCTTGAGCAATGGCCTCGGCCCGTTATTGATCACCGCGGATTCATCAACCTCCGTCCCCATTATGTCCGCCGGGATTTCCAGATACACCGGACCCGGATTCCCGGACCGGGCGTGATGAAACGCCTCGTGAACCGATTCCAGAATCCGGCTCGGGTTCTCCACCCGTCTCGCCCATTTCACCAGCGGCGTGATCACCTCCATCTGCGGTATCTCCTGAAGGTCCAATCTTCCCACCATATCGGTCGGGACCGCGCCCCCGATGATCACCACCGGCACATTCGCCATCCGCGCGTTGGCCACGCTGGTCAAAGAATTGGTGAAGCCCGGCCCGGCCGTGACAATGGCCACGCCCGGCTGGCCCGTGATCCGCGCCCAGGCGTCCGCCATCATCACCGCGGCCTGCTCGTGACGGGTATGCTCCAGGCATAAGTCCGAATCTATGCAGGCGTCATAAATCGGCGCCAGATGACCGCCGCTGATGCTGAAGATATGGCTCGCGCCTTCCTTCTGCAAAGCCTTCACCACCATCTGACCGCCGTGAATCTTTCCCATCTCCAACCTCTCTAAAATTTCTCTCCCAAGAAACTACCCTATTTTGCGTATTCAATCAACTCCTCTTTTCATTCATCCTGTCAGCTTTATCGTGAGCGAGCGTTTTAAGCTGGAGGAATTGGACGCCGGATTCAAGGCGGAAAAATAATCAAACGCTGTTCAATATTATTTAAGTTTCAATTTCAATTTTCTGATCCTCCGGAATCTCAATCACGGTGCAATCATTGGCATAGGTTCGTTCCGGGAGAACGATCAGGATCTGGGTCGGGTCAGCGGTGATGGCAAAGGGCGCGTGATGCCAGACCCCGGGCTTAAGGCAGACCAGAGTGGATTTGGGGACGCGGAAGACTTCAAACTGGTCAAAGGGGGTGGCGCCTTTTCGGGTTGCGGGACCGCAATGGATCAGGATGTCTCCGTCTAAGGGCAAAATGCCTTCCCCGCAAAAACTGTGGAACTCGGTCTTGGTGATGATCAGGGGCCTTTTCCCGATCCGGTTCACTGAAAAGGATACCGCGGGGTTTCCGAGATTAAGCTGAAGAATGTCCCTGAAAAACTGGATCGGCGGCTCGCCGAAGCCGTAGCTCTCCGGCTTGAGCAGGTTGGCGAAACTCCCGTAATTCCGAAACCCCTCCAGGCTTAGTTCCTTTGCTTTGATCTGGCGCATTTCTTGCCTCCTTTTCAATACCAATATATAGCAGTAAAGAGCCGGGAGCAAGGGAAAAATGGGGCAAGGGTATGGGACCTTTGTTTCGGGTTCCGGGTTTCGCGTTTCGGGTTTAGAGCCATAACCAAAGAAACTTGGTGCTGAGAGGGCAAATCAGCTTTGGCGAGCAGAGAAAATAAGTCACAGTATTTGCCAACCGAAGCGCCAAGAATTTCAATCAGTTGCAAGAATCTCGCTCAGGACACTCCTTCACCGTCAAAATGCTTTTGATGTTTCAAGGGCAAATATTTTTTTGCCCAGGCGCCAGGGCGATCAAGTAGAGACATTGTTGACGCTGAATGGCACGGGAGGAATATTCAAACAGTGGAAATCAAGTTTTCTCGGTTTCTATGGTTTCTAGGGTTTCTAAGGTTTCCGGGGTTTTCCCCACTTTCACCCTTTCAACCTTTCAACCTTTCAACCTTTTCTGCTTGCCCCTTCCCCCTCCCATCCGCACATCTTCCCCTTGGCTCGCGCTGAAAATTACCCACGCCCTTGCGGGTTGATAAGATGATAGGTTGATAAGGCACGGCGCAGCCTTCTCGCCTGCTTTCCTTAAGCCTTTATGCTTTTAAGCCTTTAAGCCTTTTAGCCTTCCACCTTTTCACCTTCTTGCTGCCGTGGGACGCATCTCTGAAAGAACCATTACAATCGGTGCCGGGGGCTCCGGTAATCAGGCATTTCGCCTTCCGCTTGCGCACTGTTGAGGCCCATGCCGGCTCGCTGTCCTGCATCCAACCCGCGCTCAAGATCCCTGGTTGGCGGCTGTGTGTCGTTGCTGAATCTAATGACTGGCAGATGCCAGGTTCTCGCGTGAAATTGAATCTGTGAGCTTCTCTCTTGAAATCCGATCACACGGATTGAATGGGTCTTTCCCCGCTCTTGCGGGGATTGAACGATGATGCGTTTTTAGTTGATAAGTGGATAAGTGGATAGGTTGATAAGGAAGGAAATACCGCCTCCGCAATTCCCTATCAACTTATCAACCTATAAACCTATCAACCTTCGCGTTTTGCCGGGCAAAACGCGAGGTCCCCCTATAAGTACGAAAATTGTTCCTTTCAAATAACATCCCAAATAATTGATTTCAAAAAGAAATCTGACAAATGAGCCTGGAAGTTTTTTTTAAGTAATGTTAAACAAAAAATTTTTTATGCTGGAATTTCAAGGACTTGGAAAAATTCGTGATTTGTTTAAGATTAGTAAACGAATTTTTCAAGATCAAGTGGAAAGTAGCAAGGGGAAAGGATGAATTTACGGGTTTCATAGTTTCAAAGTCCTTGGGTTCATAAGATCGCTGACGAATTTATTTAGTCAGGCCATGTCGCTGAGAGAGCAAATCAGCTTTGGCGCGGAGAGAAAATAAGTCACAGTATTTGCGAACCGAGGCACCAAGAAATTTAGGAACCCTTTTGGAGCGGATAATTGCCGTATCTGAGGAAGAGCTTGATCGCCAGTTTATGATGTTCCCTGGTCACTCCCAGCACCCAGTATTCGGTGTAAGGCCAGCCGGCGAATCCGCCGGTGAAATCGGCCAGTTTGAAAATCATCTCCTGGATGTATGATTCCAGCAAAACCGGGTCGTTCCGATAGTAAACCTCCTGGATGTCCGGCGAGCAGAAGAGCGCGATTTTTCCCGCGGCGTTCTCCGCGAGCCAGTCCAGCCCGCACATATTAGGCGAGTCAATCTGGATGAAATCAAACCCGGCTTCAATCAATCCCGGAATCACCAGCCGGATGTTTCCGCACGAATGAATCCCGATGTCCATTCCCAGGGCGTGGCAACGGTCGGTCATTTTCTGATAGCAGGGGAAGAAAAATTCGTTGAACAGTTTGGGCGAGATGAAGGTCCGGTCCTGCGTGCCCCAGTCGTCCAAAAGCATAAACCCGTCGGCGCCGGCTTTCTTGAAATTGTCTATCACCTTCAAATGGCAATCGGTCAGAATGTCCAGCAGGCGCCGCACCTGGTCCGGATATTCAATCAGATCGGTCATCGCGTTCTGGAATCCGCGCAGATAGCGGAACCGTTCCCACAGGGAATTGTCATTGGTGGCGAGCCGGTATTTTTTTCCGCCGAATAATTTGCTCCAGCGCGCGAATCTTTTAAACCGGTTCCAGTCCGTGAAATCCGGCGGCTGAAACCGGTCCAGCAGATCCCAGGAATCCTCCAGGACGCATTTGACGGTCTCGCCCTGGGTGGAGATGGGAGAGATGCGCCAGATGGTTCCCCATTCGTCAATCGCGGTCCGGGTGGTATTGAGCCAGCCCTTCGGTAGTTTCCGTTTGGACTTCCAGAGCCTTGCCTTGATGATGAGCGGATGCAGATAGGGAAGGTAGGGCTCGGGCGGCTGCCAGGTCATCGGCGGAATATGAAACAGCGGGAACACATCCTTGAAGCTGACCGGCACCCGGTCCGGTCCTTTAAAGTGGATCGCTCGCTTCATCCGCTCCCGGCTGATCATTTGGCCCTATTTAATCCTGAAAGCCCGAAAAAATCAATCCTGCCGATAGCGGAATAAATTACTTAACAACGGTCGCCGAATGTGCTTGAATTGTGTTTTAGAAATCAGGGGCAATAGTAACTGGCGGTTTGAGGAAACCAATGCAATTTGATTTGATAAAATGACTCCTCTCGCGAATCTGTGGGCGGGAATTGACAATTAGGCAATAAAAAGCCCGGAGCTTTCGGCCCCGGGCTTAAGGAAAAACCGGTCAATTTATTTAGAAAGGGCTTTACTAATTTTTTCCAATAATACTTCGGGCTTGACCGGTTTTTCAATGTATTCTTCCACCGGGAGGAAATCCTCGTCCTTTTTCCTGTCAAACTTGAAACCGGTGACTTTGCCGACCGCGGTCAGGAGCAGGATGGGCTTGGCCTTGAGCTTCTTGTCGTTCCGGATTTTGTAGGCGAGCTGGAACCCGGCGTCCGGGGATTCCATCATCACATCCAGCAGGATCAGGTCGGGGTTTTCGGATTGAGCCTTTGCCCAGCCTTCCTCGGAATTGGAAGCGCAAATAACTTTATATTTGCTTTTTTCCAGGATCAGTTTGGTCGCGTCCACGAAATCCGGATCATCGTCCACTAAAAGTATAGTCGCCATCTCAATCCTCCTTTTTCACTTCTCAATCAGATGCACGGAGCAAGAGACACAAGGATCATACGCCCGGATCAGCATCTCCAGCGCAAACTTAATATCCTCGGGGCTCTTGCCCTCATTAACCAGTTGCGGCACCAGCGCCTTCATATCATCTTCCATATTGCCCGTGTTCAAGTTAGTCGGGATCACGCAATTGGCTTTCAGGCATTTGCCGGTCTTGTCATAAGTGTAATCGTGAATCAAGAGTCCGCGCGGAGCCTCGGTGATCCCGATTCCCCGGCCGGCATTTTTAAAGTTAGGCTTCACCGCAGGCTCCTTCTCAATCCCGCTCGCAATAAACTTGTCCAGCAATCTCTTTGCCCGCTCCCAGCATAGCGCGGTTTCCACCAGTTGGCAAACGCTGTTCAGGAACGGATTGGTCGCCACTCCCTTGTAGCCGAACTTTTTCGCCACTTCCGCGGCCGCGCCTTTGGTTAACAGCTCGGGATTGTTATTGCATCGGGAAAGCGCTCCGACCGCGAAGCTCCCGCGTTTATGCTTTGCGCGCTTAGCGGTGCTCCAGGGCACCACGAACTCGTTAACCACTCCCTCATATTCGGAATTTTCATAAGCCTTCTTGGTATCGGAGGAATAGACCTTGCCGTCATAGAACGGGAACTCTTTGTCGTGTTTGAGGGAGATATATTCGGTCTCGCGGTTGAACTTGGGCAATTTGTCCGCGACCGAGAGCACGGTGTCGCCGATCAGCATAAAATCCGGCCACCGGTCTTCCAGGGCCTGCCGCATCTTCTTCAGTTCTTCCTTGGTCGGGAACATGGTGAATCCGCCTACCACCATTCTCATACAATGAACCTCAAACCCGGTCAGGTACAAGAACATATCATTGGCCATTCTTTTCAGCCGGAGCGCGGCCTTGACCACTTCCGGCGCAACCGCGACCAGCGGGATCACGCTCTTGGCCTTGAACAAATCCGGCGCCACCAGATAGGCGGTATGAAGAATATGACTCTCCAACTGTTCCGCATCGTCAATCAAGACCCGGAGCCAATAGGTCTGGTCGCTGATCTTGATCTTGAAGGCGTCTTCGGTCGCCCGGAGGCTGGTGAGCTGATGGGAATGATTGCAGATGCCGCAGATCCGGGCGGTGATCCAGTGCAGTTCCCACCATTCCCGGCCCCGGGTAAAGGATTCAAACATCCGGGGCGATTCCGGGACTTCCAGCCGGCAGCCGGTGACTTTTCCGTCCTTGACCTCGGCCCAGATATTGGCGTGTCCCTCTATCCGGGTCACATAATTTTCCCTGATCTCAAAAGTTTTTGTCGCCATTACTTTACTACCTCCGAGTATCCATAGAATAAACGATACCGACGCAGAATATCTTGGACCGTAAGCCCGGCTTTGCTCAAGGTAATCTGGTCCGCCTCCAGGTGCGGGTTTTGGACCAATCCGCGACAGCCGGTGCAGGGCCATTGGCTGTTTAAGCAGCGGGAATCGCATCCGGCCAGCGTGATCGGCCCCAGGCAGATGGTGCCTTTAAGCATCAGGCACTCGTTCTCGTTATACTTGCATTCCACGCACACCGGATAGTTGGGAAGGATCGGCTTCACCCCGGCCAGAACCTGCTTGACAATGGAGATGAATTCAAAGCGGTTGATGGGACAGCCCGGAATCGCCAGGTCCACCGGGACCACTTCTCCGATGGAAAGCACCTTGGAAAGCACCTCAAAGAAGGGGCCGGCATTGGCGTCCTTGCCGTAAACCGCCTGCTTGGCCTCCTCGGTATCCTGGAAATTGCGGAGCTTGTTCAATCCCCCGGTATGAGCGCAGGCGCCCAGCGCCACCAGCACCTTGGCCTTGCTCCGGATTTTCTTGATCCGGTCCACATCGTGGGGGGTGATGATGGATCCTTCTATGAAGGCGATGTCGTAATCCTCTCCCTGGTCGCTGATCGCCTCCCGGAAGTTCACGATGTCAATCGCTCCCAGAATGTCCAACAATTCCGGCTCGCAATTAAGCACCATCAACTGGCATCCCTCACAGCAGGAGAAATCAAAAAACGCCACTTTTGGTTTAGCCATTACAGCGCCTCCTTAATATTTTTGATCAACGGATAGTGGAAAACCGGGCCGTCCTGGCAACAGTAGTATCCGTGAATCTGGCAATGCCCGCATTTTCCGACCCCGCATTTCATCCTTCGCTCCAGCGAAATATAAATATGATCTTCGCGGAAATTCTTGCCCTCCAGGGCCAGGAGCACGAATTTATACATCACCGGGGGTCCGCAGACAATGGCATAAGTCTTTTCCAGGTCCAGCTTCAAAGGCGGAATCAAGGTGGTGATCACGCCCACATTGCCTTTCCACTGGTCATCTCCCCGATCCACGGTCAGATGAAGCTCCACATCCTTTTTCCCGGCCTTCCAGTCTTCATACTCCGGGAACGGGAACAGCTCCTTGGGCGTGCGCGCGCCATAGAGAAGAATGATCCGGGCGTAATCCTTCCGCTTGTCCACTGAATAATTGATGAAACTCCGGAGCGGAACCATTCCGATCCCGCCTCCGATAAAAAGCAGGTCTTTGCCCTTGAGCGCCTCGGTCGGAAAGCCCTTGCCAAACGGACCCCGGATCCCGACTTTGCTTCCTTCCTTGAGCTGGTGGAGCACCTCGGTCACCCGGCCTACTTTTCTCGCGCACAGGTCAAAGCCTTTTGCCGTGGGCGAGCTGGAGATGGAAATCGGACATTCGCCCACCCCGTAAAGCGAGACTTCCACGAACTGGCCCGGCAGATGCCCGAGCTCGGAGCCGTCGTCAAAACCGAGTTGATAAAACTTCTCCATCTCGGTCATCGGGATCACCTTCTTCACCGTGGCGTATTTCGGTAAATACAGACTTTTTGCTAGCTCTGCCATTTTCCTCTCCCTCTTCTTATTTAATTACCGTTCCTCGCTTTCAATGCGCGAGCGCCTTCAGGCACGATTCGTGGCGCAGACACTCTTGTCTGCGCACAATTTATGCCTTTGCCTTCACTCCCAGATACAGCTTGTTCGCGGTTTCCGGAATGCTGATCTCAGCCGTGCATTGTCTCCCGCACCTTCCGCATCCCACGCAGAAGGCGGATCCGCCGTACCTGGTGGTCAGCCAGCGGAACTTCCGATAAAACCGATGCTTCTGCCGGGTGAGTTGGTCGTGCATAAACTTCTCCCCGCCGGCAACCTCGGTAAATCCCTCCAACTGGCAGGAATCCCAGCGCCTGAGCCTCCGGCCCGTGGTCAGGTTCAGGTCAACCTCTTCATTGACATCAAAGCAATAGCAGGTCGGGCAGACATTGGTGCAGGTGCCGCAGGCCAAACACCTCTGCCCCACATCCTCTTTCCAGAACGGAAGGTCTTCGCCGTCAATGCACAGGAGCGGAAGCTCAACCACCTTGGGCAGGAATTCCGGGCCTTTGGTGGTCGCGCATCTGGCCTTGGCCTTGTACGCGATCTCCTCGTCCAGCATCGTGGCTTCTATGGTCTTGGCGAGCGCGAGCAGTTTCTCTCCCTTTTCCGTGAAGGCCTCGGCTAACCAGCTCTGCCCGATGTCGCTTAAGAAAATGTCAAACCCCTGCCGGAAATCGTTGCTTTCCACCTTGGTGCAGAAGCAATACTCGTCCGGGTTGCAACTCACGCCGATGATGGTGGATTTGGCCCGCTTGGCCAGGTAAGTGGAATCGGGGTTCCCCTCTTTCCAGCATAGGTCCAGCCTTAGCAATCCCTGCATATCGCAGCCGTGAATGCCCAGCAGGATCAACTCCTGGGCCGGCTCGGCCTGGGCCGGCTTGCCCTCCCCGGTCTTGAGATTGAACTCCAGAAGAACCTCGTCCTTGGCTGGCACAAAAAACTTCTTGGGCGGAAGGATCGTGCTGGAATAGTCCAGCCTTAATTCCGCGGGATCATTGATCCGATCAAAGAAGTAAAATTGCTCGGTCCTTTCTTTTGGACCAAGAACTTCCCCCTCTTTCTTGAGCTTCTCTACCCAGGAGTTAAAATCCTTCTTCCCGATTACTCCTTTTTTCATCGTTACCTTTCCCTCTTTTTGGTTTTGCTCAAAATAAAAAAACCCTCTTAAAAGAGAGGGCTGACGCTTATTACCATACTGTCGTCACTGCTGATGATTCATTAAATTGACTGATCTAAAATCTAGCATAATTTTGAAAACTTGTCAAGTTTTTTAATGTATTTTTAATCTTTTTCTTTATGGGTGGCGGCGCATCCCGCGGATTCCGACTGTCTGCGCTCAATTAGAATAAAATAGCCTTAAAATTCTTGCGCTTTTTGAAGAAATATGGTAAATAGGCTTTTGGATGATGGAACTGAATGAATGTTCATTCAGTCGGGGATCGCGACTAAAGTCGCTCGCACGAAAAGGAAGAATAAATTATTAAAGGAGGTAAGGGAAAATGGCAGGCGTATTAGTTGATGACCGGGATGTCAAGTTTGCGATCTGGGAGCTTTTAGGGGCGGACAAATTGCTCCAGTATGACAAATTCAAGGGTTACGGCCGGGATGACATTGATATGATTTTCAGCGAGGCGAAGAAGTTTGCGGAGGAAGTTGTGATGCCGATCAACAAGGAAGGGGATCATCTCGGGATCAAGGTGAAGGACGGGACGCCGGTGGTTCCGGAATGCTACAAGAAGGCTTATGACGCATTTTGCGAGGCCGGCTGGGTAAGCTCTTCGGCGTCGGAGGAATGGGGAGGCCAGGGCTTGCCGGGTCTGATGAGCATTGTCGGGAACGAGATTTTTGTGGCGGCAAGCTGCGCGTTCAGTATGTATCCGGGCTTGACCCGCGCGGCCTCTCATCTGATTGAGACTTATGGAACTGCGGAGCAGAAGAAGAGGTATCTTCCGAATATGGTCAATGGCAAATGGCAGGGGACCATGGATTTGACCGAGCCGGGCGCGGGGTCTGCGGTTGGCGACCTTAAGAGCACGGCCAAACTGAAAGACGGCAATTGGTATATCTCGGGCACCAAGATTTTCATCACCGCGGGGGACCATGATATGTGCGAAAATGTGATCCACCTGGTGCTGGCGCGCGCCGAAGGGGCGCCGGCCGGGATGAAGGGCGTGAGCCTGTTTATCGTTCCCAAATACCGGATCAAGGAAGGCGGCTCTCTGGGCGAGCTTAATGATGTGGTTCTGGGCCGGGTTGAGGAGAAGATGGGCATTCACGCCTCTCCGACCTGCCTGTTGAACTTCGGAGACAATGGCAAATGCCAGGGCGAGCTGATCGGCGAGTTGAACAAAGGCATCAATGCGATGTTCCTGATGATGAACGAGGCGCGGCTCGGGGTCGGAATCCAGGGCGAGGCGGTCGCTTCCGCGGCATATCTGGCGGCGCTCCAGTATAGCAAGGAGCGGATCCAGGGCGTGGAGATTCAGAATATGCGGGATGTCAACGCTCCGCGCGTGCCGATCATCAAGCATCCGGATGTGAAAAGGATGTTGCTCTGGATGAAGGCCTATGTGGAAGGGATGAGAGCGCTGATTTACCGTGGAGTTTATTACGCGACCGTGGGCGAGCTTTCACAGGACAAGGCGGAAAAAGAGAAACACGAGGATTTGCTCGGGATTTTTACCCCGATCATCAAAGCCTATTGCTCGGATATGGGGTTCCTGGTCTGTAAAGAGGCGGTCCAGGTTTACGGCGGCTACGGATACACCTCGGAGTATCCGGTTGACCAGTATCTGCGCGATTCCAAGATCGCGTCCATTTATGAAGGCACCAACGGCATTCAGGCCCTGGACCTGGTGGGGAGAAAGGTGCTGGACATCAAGAAGCAGATGAAGCCTTATTACAACCTGATCGGGATCATCAAGGAGTATGCTGGCAAGCAGAAGTCCCATCCGAAATTCGGCAAGCAGGCCGAGAAAGTGGAGAAGGCGGTATTGGCTCTGGACGAATGCACCCAGCTTTTGGTCAAGCAGGGCTTGAGCGGAGACCAGGCGTATCCGGTCCTGATTGCGACCCCCTATCTCAAGATGTTCGGGGATCTGCTCCTGGGATGGATCTGGCTGGAGGCCGCGGTGGTTGCGGACGCGGCGCTGGAAAAAATCTTCAAGGAAAAAGGAGCCGCGGATGACGCCAAGAAAAAAGAGGTTGTTGCCAGTCTCAATGAAGCCGCGTTCTATGCCGGAAAGGTTCATACCGGAAGGTTCTATATTGACTGTCTGCTTCCCGAGGTCTTTGCCAACGCCGACTACATCAAGAGTATGAACCGGGATGTGCTGGAAATCCCGGAAAACGCGTTCTGATTTTTTTCATAACCATGAACCGGGGCTGTCGTTTGACAGCCCCGGTTTTTTAGACCATGGTATAGGCACGGCCTGAAGCGGTTTCATAATGATTGCAATCACGGGAGGCAATAATGAACAGTCGTCTTACGCTTTGCGGCGTTCTGGGGATGGTTCTGGCGCTTTCCACTATCATGGCCTGCGGCAGCCGTCCGGACGATCAATCGGGAGGGGCATCCGAGTATGCATTGGCCGCCAGCGATGCGACCGGGGTCCAGACCACCATCAAGAAGAAGCCGGCCAACCCCTCCTATTCAAACAAGGCGACCTTTAAATTCGCCTGCAACGCGGGCAGCTGTACCTACAAATGCAGCCTAGACAGCGGCGCCTGGAAATCCTGCGCCTCGCCCAAGACCTATTCCAAATTGTCCGAGGGCGCGCATAATTTCCAGGTCAAAGCCAGTTCCTCGGGAAAAACCGACCGCACCCCGGCTTTCTATGACTGGGTGGTGGACGCGCGTCTGGATGTGCAGGGAATCCTGGACAACACCTCCATTGTCATCGGCCGGGCCGATTTGCTGGACCGGATTGAAACCCGCTTCGCCTCGCTCTTCCTCAAAAGCGCGCAAGCTGGAGCTTCCACCGCGGTGGACACCATTCTCGCGGCCAGTCCGAATGGAATCTATTACGCGGTCCTGGACGGCTCGACCTTTAGTCTGGCGGTCCCGCGCGGCGCCACCTATGTCGTGGCTTTTTATAAGGGGATGACCCTGAAGGGGATCCTGACGCTGGATACCACCACCGACCTGAACAGCATCCCGGCCCTGGTCGGTTCCTCGGATTTCAATCTGGGGACGGTTTCGCTGGACTCGGGTACCGGCGTGGTGACCGCGACCATTTCCCAAGCCGACGCCTTTGCCGCGCTCGGCCTGGATGCCGCGCTGGCCGGAAGCATCGGAAGATATGATGATGAGATACAGGTCAAGACCTCCGTGGATGTGGACGGCAATGGGACTGCGGACTATCTGGAAGGCAGAGAGATCACCTTGGGGATCAGTTACATGTTTCCGGCCGGGGAGAGTTTCAGCGCGTTGAACAATTGGTCCGATCACACCGGGATCACTTTTGTGGGCTATGGTTATAACTTCCATCTCTTCCCCGACCGGCCCGCGCTGACCTGGGACGACGCCATCCTGACCTCGCCGCAGGACATCAATGGCGGGAACGATGAGGCGCAATGCTATAACGATAATTCGGGCGAGCGCGGCCTGGATTTCTATTGCGGAGGCTCAGCCACCACCCCCATGCCGCCTCCCAAGGGGACCTATATCGTCAATGTGGGCACCCAGAATTTCACCTTTAATAATGTTGACTCCATCGCCATTGACTCGTCCATGAACGAGGTCTTCGCGCCCAAGGTCAGGCTCACCTTCAACTCGGGCAAGGTGACTAAAATCGAATGGCAGTTCTACAAGAAAATTACCGGGAGCTGGTCCGCGGCGACCGATGCGGAAGTCCAGGCGATCATGGATCATGTGAGCTTCGGGATCCTGGACGCAGGCCAAAACCAGCAGGTCTGGAGGGATTTGCCGCATACCGCGGCCGGGTCCGTGAACCTGACCGCCCAGGGTTTCACCCCGGCGCATCTGCGCTTCACTTACGACACCATCTCGGGGTATGAATACGGGTTCGAGTGGTGACCCGCGCCAACCGGGGTGTGCTGGAGATTCCGGAAAACGCCTTCTGATTTTTATTGACGCTTTTGAGCCGGGGCGGGCTTTTTGCCCGCCCCGTTTTTTTGTTGACAAGGCCGGGATCGTCTGGGTATGATTTGAGAAGAAGGCTATCTTGAGTTGTCCGAAAAAATCGGACAACTGAAATTGCAGTCGGCGGACGGCAAATTCTACCCGACTGATTGCGCCAACACAGAAACTATGTTCCGGATCATCCAGTCCATTCCCTCTCCCAAGGCCGAGCCGTTCAAGCGCTGGCTGGCCAGGGTGGGATATGAGCGGGTGCAGGAGATAGAAGACCCGGAGCTTGGCGCTAAAAGGACCCGGGCGTTGTATAAAGCCAAAGGATATCCGGATGATTGGATTGAAAAAAGAATGCGCGGAATTTTTATCCGGGAAGAGCTGACCGACCAATGGCAGGAGCGCGGGATTGAAAAGCCAAGAGAATACGCGATCCTGACCGCGGAAATTTCCCAAGCCGCTTCGGCGTTACTCCCGGCCAATATAAGAAGCTAAAAGGCTTGGAGCGTGAAAACCTCCGCGACCATATGAATGATCTGGAACTGATCTTTTCAATGCTCGGCGAAGCCGCGACCCAAGAAATCACCATCACCCGGAACGCTCAGGGCTTTCCTGAAAATGTGCGCGCGGCAAAGAACGGCGGCGGAGTAGCCGGCAAAGCCCGGAAAGACCTGGAAGCCAAAACCGGCAAAAAGGTCGTTCCCAGGCAGAATTACCTGCCGGAAGCAAAAAATAAAAAACTTCCGAAAAACGACACCCAATATTTTTTTCTTCTTTGCGGGAAAGTTCTATATTGACTGTCTGCTTCCCGAGGTCTTTGCCAACGCCGACTACATCAAGAGTATGAACCGGGATGTGCTGGAAATCCCGGAAAACGCGTTCTGATCCGGTTTGAAATTCCTGAAACCGGGGCGGGCTTGATCGCCCGCCCCGGTTTTTTCTTTCTTGAATTTTAACGCGCTTGGTTCGCTAAAATTTCAGCTCAACAATTATTTCTTTTTCCGAGCCATTGTTCCAGATTCGTAATAATTCCTCCTGCTCATCATAGCTCCATTTGGGGGCGGAGATTTTGAGGGAAGGATTTTTCATAAATTCTTTCGGGAGATAGATTTCGGTGGGAGCTTGAATGTCTTGATTGGGTTGAAAGCGATAGAGGAACTTTTTTTCTGAAAAGGAGTAATAGAGCAGGGTAGGGGTGCCGGAAGTGAAGCGGGGATAGGGACGGTGAAGCAGATTCCAATAGAATGGTCTGGGCTTTCGCTCTGGATCAACCACCGACCAATTCTGGTCCGAGGGGTCATAGGCCCAGATGGCTGAGCTCAGAAAATATTGGTCTTGCAGGGCGAGACTTTTTTCCAGCCATTTTCCGGCGAATTGACGAGATTCCGGTCCGCCGTATTCGCCGATCAAGAGCGGCGCCTTCATCCTCTTTGCCTCGTCCAGAAGCCTTTGATATTTCGCCGCCAATTCCTCGGGCGGCTCCCGCTCCAGCACGATCAGCCTGCCGGCGCCGCTGGACCCATGGGGCGGACCGGCGTAAGCGTGGAAAAAATATGGATGCGGGGAATAGACCAGGTTCGGCTCCGGGAACGGCCTGGTGTCTGTCGGCAGGATCAAGGCGAACACGCACGGCTCCAGGATGACCGGCATTTGCGGGTCGGCTTCGCGCAGGACTTTGATCGCGCGCTCATAAAACGGGAACAATTTTTTCTCAAAGGCTCCATAGACCAGGCAATCGGTGGAGACGGGCTCGTTCAATACATTGTATCCAAAGATATTATCCAGGCCCGAAAAATTTTTGATCAGGTATCTCCAGAACCCGAGCATTTTATCCTGAAGCTCCGGCTGGTTCCAGAACCGGTTGCTCTCTTTGGCCACCTGGATCAGGTCGGAGCCGCTCTTGGGCGGCTTTTCGCACATCCAGGCTGGAATTCCGCCCTCGGGCGCTCCCCATCCGATCTGGTGGAGCTCGGGCATAACATAAATCCCGGCCTTGCCGGCTTCCCGGATGAAATTGACCACTGCCTCAAGATAGGCCCGGTCATACTGACCCTCTTTCGGCTCGGCATATTGCCAGGAAATTCCGAGCCGGACAAAATTGAAGCCGAAGGATTGGAGCGCCTGGATGTCCTGGGCGTTATAAGGAAAAGGATAGGTATGATACCCGGGCACATTGGCGCCTCGGAAAAGGACCACCCGGCCGCAGGAGTCATAGATGAAACGCTCTCCGGCGTGGAATCGGAGGAGTTGCCGACCGCAGACCAGGGGGTCCGCGGCCCCGGGTCGGACGACGGAGACGGCGAACAAAATGCCGAGCAAGAAATTTCTTTTTTTGCTGAACCCGCCCAATCTATTTGGCCTCGTTCTGATCTTTTTTGGGATGCCGCGCTTTTTTCACTTTTTCCCAGAAGGCGCTTTGAAGCGGGTAGGCGTCAGATTTTTCCGCTTCGGCTATTTTTTCCATCAAATCTTTTTCCTTGCCCGAGAGCCAGGCCGGCACTTCCACAAAAATCTGGATATGCAGGTCTCCGCGCTCCCCGTTGAGGGACGGCATTCCCTTGCCCTTGAGCCGGAAGATTTTTCCGGTCTGGGTTCCGGGAGGAATCTTGAGTCGGGAGATGTCTTCCAGGGTCGGCACTTCAATTTCTCCGCCTAAGACGGCTCGGGCAAAGGGAATCGGAACCTCCAGGATCAGCTCGGTTCCCTGACGCTGGAAAATCGGATGATCTTCAAGGTAAAGAATAATATGAAGGTCTCCGGGCGGGCCGGCCAGTTCTCCGGGCTCTCCTTCTCCGCGCAATCGCAGGGTTGCTCCGGTATCCGCTCCGGCCGGAATGTTGACTTTCAGGTTCCGCAGCACCATTTCAACTCCAGAGCCGCGGCATTTGGGGCAGGGGTCTTTGATGATTCTTCCGGTTCCGCGACAGTGGGGGCAGGTTCGGCTGATGGAGAAAAATCCCTGCTGGTAAATCAGATTGCCTTTGCCCCGACATTCCGGGCAGATGCTGGGGGAAGTTCCGGGCTTGAGACCGGCGCCATCACAGGCCGAGCATCTCTGCGGTTTTTCCAGGCTGAGGTTTTTTTCCGCGCCGAATGCGGCCTCTTCCAGACTGATTTTCAGGTCGTATCTGAGGTCGGCGCCTTTTCTGCGGGTCGGGCCCCGGCGGTGGTGGCCGGTTCTTCTTCCGAAGAATTCTTCAAACAAGCCGGAGAAGAGGTCGTCAATGGTCGGGAATCCAAAATCCTCGGTAAAGTTGAAGGGAACCCGCTCTCCGAACCGGTCATACTGGGCGCGTTTTTCCGGATCGCTCAGAATTTGATAAGCCTGATTGATCTCCTTGAATTTCTCTTCCGACGATTTTTCTCCGGGATTCCGGTCCGGATGATGTTTCAGGGCCAGTTCGCGGTAGGCCTTTTTGATCTGATCCGGGGAGGCGTTTCTGGGAACTCCAAGTATCTGGTAATAATCCCGGGGGCCGGGCATTTTTTCCTTACCTCAATTTCAGAGCCGGCTTCAGCTTTTCTCCGGCTTTTGAGATGCCTGGGCATAAAGGGCTTCCGCCAGCTTATGAGCCGCCTCGCTCAGCTCGTCATTGGCCTTTTTAATAGAATCGTAATCCTCTCCCTTGACGATCTCTTCGGCTTTTTTCAGTTTTTCATCTATCACCTGCCGGTCGTCATCCTCCAGCCGGTCTCCGAACTCCTCCACCGATTTCTGGGTGGCGTAAATCAATCCTTCCAGGTTGTTTTTCATTTCCACCATCTCGCGGTATTTTTTATCTTCATCAGTATGTTCCACGGCTTCCTTGACCAGCCGTTCCACTTCCTCGTCATTTAAACCCGAGGCGGCGTGAACCCGAATCCCCTGCTCCTTGCCCGTGCCCAGGTCGCGGGCCGTGATATGGACAATGCCGTTGGTGTCAATCTCAAAGCTGACCTCAATCTGGGGCACGCCCCGGGGCGCGGGCGGGATTCCCACCAGCTCAAATCTTCCCAGGCTCTTGTTGTCTTTGGAAAATTCGCGCTCGCCCTGGAGCGCATGGACGGTGACCGAGGGCTGATTATCCACGGCGGTGGTGAAGATTTCACTGCGCTTGCAGGGGATGGTGGTATTTTTGGGAATGATCTTGTGCATCAGTCCGCCTTTAATTTCCACGCCCAGGCTCAAGGGGGTAATGTCCAGGAGCAATACCTCCTTGACTTCGCCTTTGATGATGGCGGCCTGGATCGCGGCGCCGATGGCCACCACTTCATCCGGATTCACTCCCCGGTCCGGCTCCTTCTTGAAGATTTCCGCCACTTTCTTTTGCACCTTGGGCATCCGGGTCATTCCGCCGGTCAGGATGACTTTATCAATATCTTCCGGCTTCAGTCCGGCGTCTTCCATTGAGGTCCGGCACGGCTCTTCCAGTTGGTCAATCAGATCATCCACCATTGCTTCAAACTGGTCCCGGGTGATGTGCATATTCAAATGCTTGGGCCCTTTGCTGTCCGCGGTGATAAAAGGAAGGTTGATGTCGGTTTCCGGGGAGGAACTCAACTCGCATTTGGCGCGCTCCGCGGCCTCTTTCAGGCGCTGAAGCGCCATTTTATCCTTGGACAGGTCGGTTTGTTGTTCTTCCTTGAACCGGTCCACCAGGTAGTTCATCAAGCGGTTGTCAAAGTCCTCTCCGCCCAGGTAAGTATTGCCGTTGGTGGATAAAACCTCAAACACTCCCTCGCCGATTTCCATAATGGAAATATCAAAAGTGCCTCCGCCCAGATCAAACACCGCGATTTTCTCTCCACTTCCCTTATCCAGGCCGTAAGCGAGCGCGGACGCAGTCGGCTCGTTGATGATCCGGAGCACTTCCAGCCCGGCGATTTTTCCGGCATCCTTGGTTGCCTGGCGCTGGGAATCATTGAAATAGGCGGGAACCGTGATCACGGCGTCTTTCGCTTCTTCCCCCAGGTATTCCTCGGCAATCTCCTTCATCTTCCGCAAAATAATCGCGCTGATTTCGCTCGGACTCATCTGCTTTCCGCGCACCTCTATCCAGGCGTCGTTGTTCTTGGCTTCAACCACTTGATAGGGAAGGATTTGAGCGGCTTTTTTGACTTCCTCGGAATTAAATCTCCTGCCAATCAGCCGCTTGATGGCAAAGATGGTATTTTCCGGGTTAGTAATGGCCTGACGCTTGGCGATTTGTCCCACCAGCCGCTCATTGGATTCAGTAATGGCCACCACCGAAGGCGTGGTTCGGCTTCCTTCCTGGTTGGGAATCACCACCGGCTCTCCACCTTCCACCGTGGCCACGCAACTGAAGGTGGTTCCTAAATCAATACCGATTACCTTGGGCATTACTTGTTTTCTCCCCCTTGCTTTTCCGGATTTTCCTCTTGATTGATCTTAACCTCTTCGGCCACTTCCCGCTTATTTTCCGGCTCGGCTCGGCCCGCGGGATACGCGGGATCGCCGAATTCGGTTTGAGCCGGAACCGCCTGGTCTGCAGGCTTTTGATTCCCAGAATCCGGCTCTTCAACTCTGGGTAAAGCGCTGATAGTAACCCGGGACGGCCGGAGCAAACGGTCTTTGAGTAAATAGCCTTTGGTATGTTCTTCAATCACCACCCCGGGCGGATATTCCAGATTGATCACCTGAACCATTGCCTCATGATAGATGGGATTGAAGGTCTGACCAATGGCTTGAAGCGGTTTCACTCCGAAATTCTCCAGCACCTTGAATAATTGACGATAAATCATTTCAATCCCCTGCTTGAGCGACTCAAAGTCCTCGGGCCTCTGCGCATGCGAGAGCGCGCGCTCAAAATTGTCCAGCACCAATAGCAATTCCTTGATCAAGGGCTCGTGTCCATAATTGAACCAGTCCGCCCTCTCCCTCATCACCCTGGTCTTATAGGCGTCAAATTGATTCTTGAGCATCATCCCCTGCTCATAATTCTGCTTGATTTCTTTCGCCTTCGTTTCCAGCTCAACTTCCAGATCCTGGACTTTGTGCCTTAACTCAAGAATCTCCACTTTCAGCTTGAGCTCCTGCTCCGTGGGCAGAGCCGGTTGCGCTTTTTCCTCCTCCGCCTGCCTCCGCTTTTTCTCCTCGGCCTTTTCAAAACTCAGGACCGCCTCGGTCAGGGCCCGCTTCAACTCCGCGCTTGGCTCCAAACTGGGGCATTCTTCCAGCTCCGGAGTTCCGGTGTCTTTCACTTGTTCTTTCGCCTTTTCCGGCTCAGGAGCTTGCGCAGTTTCACCCTGAGCAGAACTCGCCGAGCCTTCCGCGCTCTCTCCGGTCTGCGCTTCCGTCTTTTTTTCGGATTTCCCTTCTGGATCTTCCTCTGGCATCAACACTCCCATATCAACGCCCTGCCCCTATAAACAAAAATACCTTCCCCCTCTTTAGATTTTCCCATCCGTCAATCCTGTTGTCAAAAGAGGAGCCAAGAAATATTCCTTTCAGATTTTTTCTTAAACTAATCCCGACCTGGTTCTCAGCCTCTAACCCATCCCCCCTCTATTAATAATTAATAATATTAGGGCTTTATCTTGCTTTGTCAATTCTGGTTAGGTTTTTTGTCTGCCAGACCCGCGTACAGGGCGTTCACCAGTTGTGAAATTTTTTCATTGCCGGCTTTTCCGCCTTTTTCCGGGTCCCGCAGGTAAAACACATCAAATACCTTTTCCGACCGGGTGCTGATCTTGGCAAAATGAATGTCCAGTTCCTGCTTAAAAATGGTTCGGGTGATTTTGTAAAGCAGTCCGGGCTGATCCTGCGCCTGAACCTCAAGAATCGTGTAATCATCCGAGCTTTCCTGGTCGGCCTGAACTTCCGGACAGATCTCCAGATGAGATTTGGGACGGAAAATCCCCCGCTTTTTCCGAACCAGCTCGGGGACCGGGATTTTCTTTTCAATCGCCTCCCTCAAAGCCTTTTGCAACCGCTCGGTCCTGGCCTCGGCCTCCTGCCCCCAGTTTTCCGCCCGGGCTCCTACCAGGTCTTCCACCAAAAAAATATCCAGAACCGTGTTCGCTTTCAGGGTGTTGATCTCCGCGGATAAAATGTTGTAATTAAGCGCGCTCAACACCCCGGAGAGCTCTGAGAATAATCCGGGCCGGTCATCGCAGATCACGGAGAGCTCCAGCCGGGGCTTCTCCAGGGTCTTGAGCTCAATGATGCTCTCGCCCGGCCCTCTTGCCTCCACCAGCTTCATCTGCGCAATCAATTTTTCCGGCCTGGCGCCCAGCAAATACCGGGTGGGCAATTTTTCCAGCTCCCGGATCATTTCCCGATCAATCGCTCTTCCTTGCAACAGTCCGCTGATCTCCTGAATCCGCTTTTTGACCAGAAGCGAGGGCGTTTCTCTTTTTTCCATTTGCGCCAGAAGCCAGTGATAAAGCGCCCTTAGCAACTCGGCCTTCCAGCTGGTCCAGCTGGTATCGCTTACCGCCTGAATATCAGCGCAGGTAAGCAGATAAAGCATTTTCAGGCGGGAGCTATCCTTGATTTTGCGGATCAGATGTTCACTCGCTTTTGGCTCGTAAAAATCCCGGCGCTGAGCATAATGATTCAAAAGCAGATGCTCCGAGACCAGAAATTCTAACTGCTCGGTATCCGCCCCGAGCCGAAATCGTTTGCCAAGCTTGCGCGCCAATCCTGCTCCGGCTTTGAGATGATCCGGCCTGGGCGATCCCGCGGATCCCGCGGCACGAGCCGAACCGCTCCCTTTGCCCAGATCATGAATCAATCCCGCCAATTTCAGAATCGGCCAATTGATCTCGGGATCATCTCCGAATTCCGGCTTTTTTCCAAGTTCCTCCATCCGCTCCAGGCACCGGAGCGAATGCCAGCCCACCGTGTAAATATGGTAGCCATCGCGCTGGCCGAGATGAAAAGCTGAATCCAGTTCCGGAAGCTCTCGTTTTAACCAGCCCTGTTTTTTTAACTCCTGAATAGCCATTGATGCTTTATCCCGGGATAAAATTTCCATAACCGGCGCGCTGCCTCTGGCCTGGGAGGAAAAATATTTTTTGACCCGTTCTTTGAGCTCACCTGGATCCGGCGAAGATAAATCCATTTTTCCCCCTGCCAGCTTCCGGTTCAGTTCCCAGACCAGCCGGTCCAGAATTTTGGCCACCTGCTCGGCTCCGGAAAAAGCATCAGCCAGCAAAGCATCCGCCTCGCTCTCGCCTCCCGCGGGTTTGATCCCCAGCATCCTGGCCAGATCAGTTTGATACTCAATTCGGAGATGATCGCTTTTTTCTCCGGTTAAAAGATGAAGCCCGACCCGGAGCTTGAACAATTTCCCCAGGCCAATATGAAAGGCTCTCAGCTCAGGCTTTTCCGCCAGACGCATCTTTTCCAGCGCCGCGCTTGCCTCCAGATTCAGGCAGGCCTGGCTGAGCCATTTGATCAAATGCCAGTCCCTTAAGCCCCCGGTTCCTTCCATTAAATGCGGCTCAGTCAGCCAGATTTCTTTTCGGTATTTAAGCTGACGCGCCTCCCGCTCCTCCAGCTTGGCCGAAAAATACGCCGGCTTATGATCGCTGACCAGTTTTTCAAAGCCCGGGATCAGTTCCTGGAAAAGCGGCCGGCTTCCTGCCACCAGCCGGGCATCAAGCAGGGAAGTGAGAACCGAATAATCCTTCTCGCAAAGCTTGAGACACTGCTCAATGGTCCTGATACTGTGTCCGACCTGAATCTTTTGATCCCAGAGCAGACCCAGCAATCGGCCGGAAAATTCCTCCAGCTTCCGCCCCGGCAGATCCTGATGAAGAATCAGAAGATCCAGATCCGAATGCGGGCAAACCTCCTCCCGGCCATAACTCCCCACCGCCACCAGCGCCATCCGGTCAACCATTCCCACCCCGAACACCGGAAACGCCATCTTCAAAATCCGATCAAAGACCAGCGTGTCCGCCTTCAAGATCTCCCGGACGCCGGCGTCCCGGAAATTCTCCTTGAGCCAGATTCGGTGCCGGCCCGCAATTTTGGAAACCTGCGCTTCCACCAGTTCGCTATCTCTATCCACGCTTGCCATCTTGGGTTTGAAAAAATTATACGCTAAACCGGCTCCGGGATAAAACCGATAGTCTCAATTGCCCGCTCATTTCCTCGGCATCAAAGATCACAGATCAGATAATTTTTCAGCAAGATTTTTTCCCGGCAGGAGAGGATAAGTTTTTCAATCAGCTGATCAGCTTTTTCCGAGGCCATGGGCTGGAAAATTTTTCCATTTTTCAGCTGAAAAATCACCAGGGTTTTATCTTTTAAAGCCAGGTCCACGGCCCTTTCCAGTTCCTTTTGGTCCGCTAACTCAAAGTAAAAATACGATCTCCCGGTAAAGGAAACCCGGCCGGCAAGTGGATAAATCAGCAAATGATGGGGATAAACCAGAATCTTATCCTCCGGACCGGTTCGCTTTTGAATCTCTTTCACCAGCCTTTCCAGGTCCTGCTTATTTTCTTCGGAAGTGTAAATCCACCTCGCAGATTCCAGGTCCAGCCGCGCCGTTGCCCGGTAAATCGGCTCCACCTCCCCATTCAGCTCCCAGCGGGTCAGAAAAAGGAAGATCCCGGTTCCGAACAGGAATAAAATCAAAATCATTCCTGCGGGGCTTATTCCGAGCCAGGTTCTCCGGCTGGATTCCTTCCAGCTTTGAGCCAGAAAACCGATCCAGGGGAGAATTAAGATGGAATTGCTCAGATTATGAGCAAGATCATAGCCGCTGACCGGTCCGATTCCGAAAAAGAGAACGCTGATGATGAAAGCCAGCATCGGGATTTTGCCCGCCTTGGTCTCAACCAGTTGTAATCCCGCCAGCGCAAAGAGCGCCACCGGCAGGATCAAGGAAACCAGATGCGGACCCAGGATCAGAAAATCTCTTCCGGCCTCGGCGAGCTTGGCCGGGCTGAAAACGCGCGCCAGGATGAGAAGGAGAATCAGAAGGAAGGCCAGGAGGATTTTGCTCATTTTGGAAAAGCCCCGGAGTTTCTTTAACAGGATGGTGATGATGGCGCTGATAATGATCCCGGGATAAATCAGGTTCAGCAGGATTTTGAAATTATATCTTTTGATGGCGCCGGCTAAGATCAAAGCCTGAAAACTTTCCATCACCAGATGCGACCGGACCAGATAAATACCCCAGATCGCCGGCAGGATCAGAAACCCGGCAAGGAAAACCAAAAGCGCGATGCGCCAGGCTGACCCTTTCCGCAGAAGCCAGAAAACACCGAGCAACTCAGCCGGAAAAAGAAAAATAAAGGTCTGATAAGATAAGCTGGTCATCCCGGCGAAAAATCCGGAAAGAAAAATCAGGCTCAGCTTCCGGGTTTCGGCCCAGGCAAGGAAAAGGGAAAAGCTTATCAGCCAGAAGACCCGGCTGTCTATGCTGTAATGGGCGAAGTTGAGGAGGTTGTTGGAATAGAAAATATACAGGCAAGGACCCAGAAGCCAGAACCGGCTGGAGACCACTTTCCGGGAAAGATAAGCGATACAGAAAAATCCCAGGATCCCGAGCAGGACCGTATAAATTCTCAGGACGATCAACTGGAAGCCGAAGATTTTGATCAGACCCGCCTTGACCAAATAACTGAAGGGAGGAAGCAGAAGCTGAAAATCGCGATAAAGTTTGTCGCCCCGCGCCAAAAGCCAGGCAAAATAAAGATGATACCCCTCCTCGGATAGAAAAAGGCTCCGGTTAAAACTGATCCCCCCAACCAGCAGATAAATCAAAAAGATCAGCCAGAGCCTCGGCTCCCGGATCCAGCTTTGATCTTTTTCCCGCCCGCTCATTTCCGCTTTTCCATTTGATCCAGCCATTTGGTCAGAACCTTCAGCTCTTCCAGAAGTCCCGGGATCAGCTTTTTCAGTTCCGCCTTTTTCGGCGCCCTTGCCTGAGCCCGCAACTGAATCAGCCGTCTCAATCCCGGCAACTTTGCTCCCGAGATGCTTTCCACTTTCTCAACCATCCCGGGCCCCGGCGCTTCCGATTCCGGAGCCAGGAGCGCGAGCGCCCGGAGATGCGTGTAAAGGGATCGGCAGGCATTCAAAAGCCCGCGGGAAAACGCGCCGGAAAAATCCGGATCTTCAATCAGAAGCTCTCTCAGCCAGAGCAGATTCTGCTTGAATTCTCGCTCCAGCTGAAGCCGTAAATGATCGCGCGAAATCTGAAGCCCGGAGATCAAATCCTCGCCGAAAATAATCCGGTGATGCCGTCTGATCTCCTCAAACTCAATCGGAAAAACATCCAGCGAACCCTCCAGATATTCCAGATCCGCGGCCACCGGAGTGGCGAAGCGCTTGGACCGATATTTCCGGGCCAGCCGGCCGATCTTGCCCAAAGAATCGTAATCCGCGGATTTCAGAATCAGCATCAAATTGACATCGCTTCTTCCCGGCACAAAATCCCCCCGCGCCCCGCTCCCATACAGAATCAGGGAACGAAGGTTGGCTCCCAGATCCCTTTTCAACTCCGCGGCAAATTTGTCCAGAAGCTTTTGCGTCTTCTTATCCATCGTCATTCCTCCTGAAATCGGATCGGTCCCATCCGCGATTTTTCCGGACCGGGAATTCCCGCCAGGGCCGACACCGTCCTGGCAAATTCCAGATGACTCCGCTTCCCGAGCTTCGCCGATCCGGGAATACCCGGTCCTCTTAAAAACAGGATCGCCGGCATCCATTCCGACTCGGGCCAGAAATGATGCTGACCACCATAAGGCCCGGGCTCCAGAACCTTCCCTTCAACCTTGTGCGAAAGCGCGGTCTTGTACTTGGGGGTCAGGTAAAATTCACCCAATCCCGGAATTTCCGGATGTTCCGCAACTGATTCCACCTTCTCCAGAACCGATCCCAGATATTCGCCGAAAAGATCGGAAACCTTTTGCTTTAACTCTTCCGCGTCCTCGCCCCGAACCGGCCCCCCCCGTTCCCGGCTATTGATCACAATATACCCGGAATTGCTCTGATGATAAACCGCGGAACTCCGCTCCAGGATCGGCTCGCCCTTTTTCCGATCCCAGCTCAATAGACCGGCATCCGCCAGAACCTGATTCGGATAAAAAATGCGCTCAATCGGCGCCATTCCATGATCGGATACCACCGCCAGCAAATCATCCCCTTCGCAACCATCCAGCAACAGACCCACCACCTGATCCGCAAACTCAAAAGTCCGCCTCACCATGGGCAAAAGAAATTCCCGGATTTCCGGACTGAAGCCCGGCGATTCCGGATCCAGAAGCCCCATCCAGAGATGAAGCGCAAGATCAATCAAATGAAAATAATAAAACCCAACCCCCGGCCTCACCTGATCCTCCACAAACCGGATCGCCTCAGACATATGATTCCCCACCAGCTCCAAGGTCGCCATCAGCCTCTGCTCCGCCTTCCCGCTTCCGCCTTGATGAATCCGCTTCCCCAACTTCCCCTGCCAATATGAATAAGACGCTCCCCCGCCCGGAAACGGGCCCACCCGATCCAGATACGATTGCGCCAGACCAGACTGGTTGCTGAAAATCTTATGAAGCGCGGTTCCAAAATAAAGGTCCGGATCGCCCGGCAATTCCGCTGAAAATCTGAACCGGGTCAGTCCCGCGGTTTTTTCCGGAAAGATCAGAGTGTCCATCTTCTCCGGCGCCCGAACCGGAAGAAAAAGCTTGCTCTGATCCGAAAGCTTGACCTGAAAAATTCCCTCCCCGGCAAGATCTTTCCGAACAAACTCAAAACCCAGCCGCTGGCTGAACGATTCAATCACCGTAAGCCGATCCGAAAAATCCGCGCCGAATCTCGCCTCTTGAGCGTAAGGCTCAACCGGGAAGGAGAGCGGAAAATGAAGCAAAGCCACTTTCTTGCCCGCCTTGAGAAAGCTCACCCAGAGCGGCTCGGCCTGGAGACGGCGCGCGTCAAATCCCATCCGTTTTTTCCAGGGATGGCTCGCCCCGCGCTCAATCACCGGCTCCTCAAAGCTGTAAATCCCGTGCTCAACCGACTTGCATCCGCAAAGCAAAGCCGCGTGCGCCGGAGGCGTGGTCAGGTCCGGTCCCGGCGCAATCATCCCTTGCGCCCATGCCCCTTCCTTCATCAGCCTCTGAAAATTCCGCAACCCCCACTCCTCCTGATATTGCCTCAGCATCTGAGCCGGCAAAGCATCCAAACTCAAAATTTTAATCCGCTTGACCATCGTCTTGAATAGCTTAACAAACACCATTCCAAAGTAAAATTTACAGCGCGGACTTGGACGCCAGATACTCTTGCTTGTCCGCCAGACACACTTGCTTGGGGGCCGGACACTCTTGTCCGGCGTTGTTTCCTCGCCTGCCCTGCGAAGCTCCTAAGGAGCGAAGCAGGGTCTGCTCACAACGAAGGATTTCAATCACTTGCAAGAATCTCGCTCAGGACACTCCTTCACCGTCAAAATGCTTTTGATGTTTCAAGGGCAAATATTTTTTTGCCCAGGCGCCAGGGCGGTCAAGTAGAGACATTGTTGACGCTGAATGGCACGGGAGGAATATTCAAACAGTGGAAATCAAGTTTTCTCGGTTTCTAAGGTTTCTAGGGTTTCTAAGGTTTCCGGGGTTTTCCCCACTTTCACCCTTTCACCCTTTCAACCTTTCAACCTTTTCTGCTTGCCCGTTCCCCCTCCCATCCGCACATCTTCCCCTTGGCTCGCGCTGAAAATTACCCACGCTCAAGCAGGTTGATAAGATGATCCCCCTTCGCCAAGGCTTCGGAGGACAGGTAGGATGATCGGTTGATCGGAAAAGGAATGTGCAAGGGACTTCCTACTTCGCTAAAGCTACGAAGGACAAGTTAGTCGCGATTCCCTTTACCCTTCACCCTTTACACCTTTACATCTTCAAGTTGCCGTGGGACGCACATATAAAGAACCACTCGCAGATCACATGGTCTCGGCTTGGGGCACAGGCTCCCGCCCGCGACTTATCGCAAGCTGTGCCATGGTTGTTGTCCCTCATCCGGCCCTACTTCGCTCAGACTGAGCTACGAAGGGATTCTCTGAACTCCGGCAGCCTGATGAAAAGATGTTGTTCGGTCTTGAATCTAATGGTCCTTGAGGCTTTTAAG
>Ga0315277_10000739_pt1 | contig 50377 bp, 66 predicted proteins | sample YL17G05_15_MG_FD_203695 | JGI IMG/M metagenome (GOLD analysis project Ga0315277, IMG submission 203695) | Sediment microbial communities from Yellowstone Lake, YNP, Wyoming, USA - YL17G05_15 | ecosystem: Environmental > Aquatic > Freshwater > Lake > Sediment | place: USA: Wyoming | collected... | reverse complement strand
TGAGAGGGAGGTGTCCTAGGCCTCTAGACGAATGCGCCACATTGGCTGGGGATCCAGGATTCGAACCTGGCCTCACGGGTCCAGAGCCCGCTGTCCTACCGCTAGACTAATCCCCAGTATGTTCATATTATAGCTGTTACTCTCGTCTGGAGCAACAGCACGATGTCTGAGAGCGTCTAGTTACGAAACCGTCAGAGTTGGGCTCAAAGAAAATCCCCACACACCGCCACACGCTGCCAGTAAATTAAGTTGGAGCACAGTTAGCGCTTGGTGTATTGTGGTGCCTTGCGAGCTCGCTTGAGTCCGTATTTTTTACGTTCTTTGATTCTATCATCCCGAGTAAGCAAGCCTTCCTTACGTAACATGGGCTTAAATAGCTCGTTTTCTTTAGCAAGAGCTCGAGCAATGCCATGGCGAACGGCTCCAGCCTGCCCACTGAGGCCACCACCATTCACCTTCACCATGATACAAAATTTGCCCATGGTATTGGTAGCCTGCAAAGGATGTTCAATCATATGGCGATGCTCGATGCGAGGGAAAGCTTCTTGATAGGGCCTATCATTGATAATTATCTCCCCCTTGCCGGGGAAAAGCCTGGCCTGGGCTATGGCGCACTTGCGTTTACCAGTTCCCCAAACGTAACTTTCCTCGCTCATAAGTCATCACCTTTCCTTTGACAGTATTTCGCTTTCTTTGCTCTCGGTTATTCCGCGCCCTTTTCCTCGCTCAGGGTGAACAATGGGAGTCTGAGCCTGGTGAGGATGGTCATTTCCGGGATAAACTTTCAGTTTCTTAAACATAACTCTGCCCAAACGATTATGAGGCAACATCCCTTTAACCGCAAGTTCAATCACACGGCGAGGATCTTTACTAAATACATCTTTAAAGCTGGGGCTCTTCAAGCCGCCGGGGTATCCCGAGTATCTATAATAAATCTTTTGTTCGGCTTTCTTCCCAGTCACCTTCACTTTGGCAGCATTAACTACCACAACATAATCGCCGGTATCGATATAAGGGGCATAAAGCGGCTTATGTTTGCCCATAAGTAAACTAGCTGCCTCTGTTGCTACTTTCCCCAAAGTTTTGTCCGCGGCATCAACCACCCACCACTCCCGCTCGATATCTTTAGCTTTAGTACTATAGGTTTTCATTTTCTTCAATAAACTCAGAGCAGGGCTAGCTCTCCAAAGGCTCGGGATAATTGACCTTCTTCAGGCATAAGCCACACGCCGGGGACACGGGCCCGGCTAAACCCAAAGTCCTGGCCTCCATTATATCACGAAATTCTTCGACGCCTATCTTACCCAGGCCCAGCCTGATTAGAAGACCTACGGTGCTTCGTACCTGGTGAGGCAAAAAGGAATTAGCCACGATACGGAAAACCGTAAAATCTCCCTTTTTCTCGACTCCCGCTTCGTAGACATTACGCAGTGTGCTCCTGCTGCCATCCAGAGAACTGGCAAAGGAGGCAAAATCATGCTCACCCTGGATAAGCTGGCAGGCTTCATTCATCACCTGTATGTCTAGCATTCTGGGCATAAATAAAGCAAACCTTCGATTAAACGGCGAGCGAGTATTGCTATTTAGAATATAATAACGGTACTCCCGGCTCATGGCATCGCGCCGTACATTGAAATCATCGCCAGCCCTGTAAGCCGCCTTGACTGCGATGTCTCCAGGTAGATAATGATTTAAGGCATTAACTAACGTCATAGTATTTAATGTAGATTTCGCCCAGAAGCTCACTACTTGTCCTTGGGCATGCACACCGGCATCAGTTCTGCTAGCTCCCATAACCCGGCTGCTTTGCCCGCAAAATCGCCCTAGAGCTCGCTCAAGCTCATCTTGAATGGTAGGCAAGCCAACTTGCCATTGAAAGCCATAGTATTGGGTACCGTCATATTCTATGAGCAAAACAGACTTACTTAACCAATTCAATTTGAACCATAGGCGCGCTATCACCGGGGCGGGGTCCCAGCTTTAGCAACCTTGTATAACCCCCGCTACGGTCAGCGTAGCCTGGAGCAATTTCAGCAAATAGCTTGTCAACCACTTTTTTGTCAGTAATAAAAGCTAAGGCTTCCCGCCTCGAGGCAAGGCTGCCGTCTTTAGCTAAAGTGATCATCTTTTCTGCTAAACTGTGAACCTCTTTAGCTTTAGCTTCAGTGGTGATGATCTTCTCGTGCTCCAGAAGCGCAGTAACCTGATTTCGGTATAACGCCCACCTGTGCTCTGTCGGCCTACTTAATCTCCGTCCTGATACCTTGTGTCTCATTCTTTTTTCTTCTCAGGAGCAGGAGAACCTAATTTTGCCATTAATTCCTCCACTTCGGCTCGAGACTTTGCCCCCAAACCAGGCAGTTGTGGTAAACCCTCCCTGCCTTTCTCTACCAATTGTCCCAATGTGAAAATACCTGCTCTCTTCAAACTGTTATAAGAGCGAGTTGATAGATTCAGCTCTTCCAGAGGTGTATCATATTGCTCAGGCAAAATGGACAAAGCTTTAGCCATAGGGACTTCAAGGTCCCTGAAGGAAGCGAACTGATTAATTAAGACGATAGCACTTTGATTAAGCGCCTCCCAGGGAAGAATGGTGGCATCGGTCCAAATCTCCAGAATGAGCTTCTCTGGACTCCCTTCCTGGCCAGGCTTGACAGATTCTACAGAGAAATTAACCTTCCTCACTGGGGTGAAGATGGCATCTACTGGAAGTGCTCCCACCGGTAAACCGTCAGCCGATTTAGCCGGCACATAACCTTTCCCTAGCTCCACGTTAAGTTCGACGTAAAGCTTGGCTTTGGAGGAATCTAAGGAAGCTAAATAAAGTTCAGGATTGGCAACGCGAAAGTGATCTGAGGGTTTAATATCACCTGCACAGACCTTGCCTTCCCCCTCCATTTCCAAGAGCAACTGGCCAGGCTGACGGGAAAGAGGGCAGAGTCTCAGTTGCTTGATATTCAGCAGGAACTCCATAGCATCTTCTTTAACATGGGGAATAGGAGAGAATTCATGCTGAATTCCTTCGATCTTAACCCAGGTTACCGCAGCACCAGGCAAAGAACTGAGAAGCACACGCCGTAAGGCGTTGCCTAAAGTGACACCAAAACCCGGCTCCAGAGGTTCAGCAAGAAAACGACCATAATTAACATTGCTCTCAACACAAGTTACAGTGGGGATAGATAATTCGGGCATAGCTCACCTCGAGTAATATTCAACAATAGCTTTGGCATTAAACTTGGCTTCAAGATCATCCTTGCCAGGCAAACTTAAAACTCTACCTGTCATGCCTTCTTTGTCCAAGCTTAACCAATTAGGGATGGATTTTTCCTCAATTTCCTCAGCCAATCTCTTATAATATTCCGTTTTTTTACTGGCTTCGCACCATTTCATAACATCTCCCGATTTCACCAGAAAGGAAGGAATATCTGTTCTGCGATCATTGACCATTATATGGCCATGCCGAACTATTTGCCTGGCTTGGGCATGTGAATCAGCAAAGCCCAAGCGATAAACCACATTATCCAGTCTCCTTTCCAGCAATATGAGAAGGGTTTCTCCAGTAGCGCCGGGGCTCTTCTTGGCCCCTTCAAAAAACCTGCGAAATTGTCGCTCCAGGACACCGTAGCTGAAACGCAACTTTTGCTTTTCACGCAATTGAAGTCCGCGGTCGGAAGTCCCACCGCGGCGCCCTCGAGCTGGTGGACGCCCGCCCGGAAGAGTATTCCTTTTCTCTACAGGACATCTAGGCGTAGCACACTTCTCTCCTTTGAGCATCAGTTTGTCCCCAAAACGGCGACATATGCGACAAGTCGGACCTGTATAGCGTGCCATTTTATACTCTTCGCCTCCCTTTCGGACGACAACCGTCATGAGGGATAGGAGTCACATCTCTGATAGCTGCAACAGTAATGCCGGCGGCCTGTAAGGCGCGAATAGCTGCTTCTCGTCCGCTACCAGGGCCTTTAATATACACTTCAACTCGGCGCAAGCCATCACCTATTGCTCGGTGTGCTGCATCTCTGGCAGCTATTTGGGCAGCATAAGGCGTTCCTTTACGGGAACCCTTAAATCCGGCAGTACCGGAGCTCCCCCAGGAGACAACATTACCTTCCATATCGGTAATAGTAACGACAGTATTGTTAAAGGTGGATTGGATATAAGCTTTGCCTTCGCTAACCTTTTTATGGGCTTTCTTCTTTGGCATTTGTTAAAACAAGCTCCTTACTTCTTAGCTACCCCACGTCTCTGCCCTCGACCGGCCACTGTCTTCTTTGGCCCTTTTTTAGTTCGGGCGTTCGTGCGCGTCCTTTGTCCATGGACTGGTAACCTCATACGGTGTCTTGTGCCTCGATAGGAACTGATTTCAATAAGCCGCTTCACATTAGATTGAACTTCCCTCCTAAGATCACCTTCCACTTTGTACTGCTTGTCAAGAACATCTCGAATCTGGCCAACTTGTTCCTCACTAAGTTCCTTCACTCTAATGCCAGGGTCGATGCCAGTAGCAGCCATAATGCGCTGGCTTGATGTAGCGCCGATGCCATAAATACTCTGCAAAGCTACCCAAATTGGCTTCTCTTTAGGAAGGTCTATGCCAGCAATACGTGCCACTGTTTATTAGCCCTGCCTCTGCTTATGCTTTGGATTCTCACAAATAACCCTGACCACACCCTCCCGCCTGATAACCTTGCACTTTCTGCATATCGGCTTAACCGAAGCTCTTACTTTCATTTCCAATCACCATTCAAGCAAACCCTATTATGATAAACTTTCTCAGTTAACCTGTCAAACTATTTAAGCCTATAGGTAACCCTGCCCCGGCTCAAATCATAAGGGGAAAGTTCTACCAGAACTCTATCCCCCGGCAGAATCTTAATATAGTGCTTCCTCATTTTGCCCGAGATATGAGCCAATACCTGATGTCCATTGGCCAATTCGACGCGAAACATGGTATTAGGTAAGACTGTAATCACCTTGCCTTCAACTTCGATCCTCTCTTTCTTAGCCATTTCTTACTCAACACCTAAACAAGTACTTCAGCTGCATTATCAGTTATGGCAATGGTATGTTCAAAATGCGCTGAAAGACTTCCATCGGCTGTAAGCACCGTCCATTGATTAGCCGCCAATTTAGTGTGCCAATCTCCAGCATTAACCATAGGCTCAATAGCCAGAGTCATGCCTTTACGAAGCAAGAGACCTTTTCCCATCACACAATTAGGTATCTGGGGCTCTTCATGCAAGTCCCGACCCACCCCATGCCCTGTATATTCTCTAACCACAGAAAATCCTTTCGCTTCAACATAATGTTGAATAGCAGCTGAAATATCCTCTACCCATGCTCCACTTATTGCCTGAGCAATGCCTGACTTTAAACTGCCTTCTGTGACCGCGATAAGGTCTGCGGCCTCCTTACTTATCCTCCCCACACCAATAGTTACAGCGGCATCGGTATGAAAGCCATGAAGTTTTGCTCCCACATCTAAAGAAACGATGTCTCCTTCTTGCAGTACTCGTTCACCGGGAATGCCGTGGACTATTTCATCATTTACGGAAACACATAAATTCGCTGGAAAGCCGCGATAGTTCTTAAAAGAAGGTATAACTCCCCTCTTCTCCGATTCTTCAGCCATGATTATGTCCAATTGGCCAGTCTTAATCCCCCGTCTTACTTCCGACCTCAGTTTATCTAAAATAGCAGCAAGGATTTTGCCACACTTTTTCATAATAGCTATCTCCTCGTCAGATTTTATGATCACCATTTATTTTGTCCCTGCTTTGAGTGCAGAGACTATTTCTTTAGCTACCCCCTGCAGTCCCAGGTTACCATTGACCTTAATTAGTTTACCTTGTTTTTTGTAATAATCAAGTATGGGAACGGTTTGAGCAAAGAAAACATTGAGCCGGTCCTTTACTGTCTCCTCTCTGTCATCCGTACGTTGATACAATTCACCACCGCATTTGTCACATTTCCCCGGCGTTTTAGGCGGCGAATTTATTATGTGATATGGTGTTTGACAAGTCCGGCAAAGCCATCTACCACTGAGGCGCTTCACTAGCTCTTCATTGGGCACTTCAATGTATATTGCCTTATCTATGCTTCTTCCTTGCTCCCCAAGGGCTTTATCCAGAACTTTAGCTTGACGCAAAGTCCGGGGAAAGCCGTCGAAAAGACACCCGGAGGCACAGTCCGGCTGATTAATGCTTCCCAGAATCATTTTTATGGTTATCTCGTCCGGGACCAGCTCCCCTTTATTCATATAGTTCTTCGCCAAGAGACCAACCTCGGTTCTTTCTTCCAGCGCCTGCCGAAACAAATCGCCGGAGGCTATATGAGGTAAATCCATCTCCTTAGAAAGAATATCTGCTTGAGTTCCCTTCCCTGCCCCCGGAGCACCTAGCATGATAATGTACATTACTTTAGGAAACCCTCATAGCGGCGCATGGTTAATTGAGCCTCCAATTGCTTCATGGTATCTAGAGCCACACCAACGGCTATAAGCATGGCGGTGCTCCGGATTACCAAATCAACACCGGTGATTTTTTGAGCAATGAAGGGCAGAATTGCCACCACAGCCAGAAAGAGGGCGCCACCAAAGGTAATACGCCTTATGATTCCATTCAAGTAATCAGCCGTTGCCTTGCCGGGCCGAACCCCGGGGATGAAGCCACCTTGCTGTTGCAAGGTTTGAGGCAGGTTCATTTGCTCGAATATGACCATAGTGTAGAATAAAGTGAAACCAACTACCAAGAGAAAATACACCGCCTGATAGAGTACGGTGCTAGACTGAAACATGTTATAGATTGTATTCCAGAAATTCGGGTTCTCGCTGCTCATGAAATATGTAGCTATCGTCCAGGGAAGCTGCATCAGAGCAATGGCGAAAATGAGCGGTATCATCCCCGCAGTATTGACTCGCAACGGTACGTAGGTGGAACCTGATTGGCGATACATGCGGCCACCACGAAAGGTGCTCCGAGCATACTGTACAGGGATGCGACGATGAGCTTCTACAAATATGACTATAAGGACCACCATAGCTAAGGTTAGAATAATGTAGGCGATCAACCCCCCAGGTTTTCCGCCAACAGCAGCAACAATGCCACGACCCACTATCCCAGGCAGGTCAGTCACGATGCCACCAAAGATTATTATTGATATCCCATTCCCGACGCCACGCTCAGTAATCAATTCACCCAGCCACACGAGGAATATGGTTCCAGCGATCATTGTTATTATTATGTTGGCTATGGTCAGTGATGTAAGCGGCGAAACAGTAACTCCTTGGGAACGTAACAAGGCAATCATAGCATAGCTTTGAAGAGCAGCCAACGGTATAGTTGCTAAGTGAGTAATTCGATTGATTTTCTCTTGACCGAGTTCTCCCTCCTGCGACATGGCCTGAAGCCTGGGGATTACCGGGACTAGCAACTGCATAATTATGGACGCAGTGATGTAAGGATAAACGCCCAGGGCAGCCACACTGAATTTTTCCATGGCACCACCGGTAAAAAGGTTAAGCATGCCAAAGAGGGGACTTTGCCCGAAATAATTCTTCAAGGCCACGATGTCCACGCCCGGCAAGGGAACGTGAGTTACAAAGCGAAAAACCACGAGCATGCCTATGGTGAAAAGAATCTTTTGCCTCAAATCAGGCAATGTCCATATGTCCATCATTGCCTGGATGAGACGCGGTCGGGTCGTTTTGCGCTCCATTCTAAGCCTGCTTTATCTTCCCTCCAGCAGCCAGAATCTTCTTCTCCGCCGATGAAGAGAATTTGTTAGCACTAACTAGCAATGGATGCTGAATATCGCCAACGCCGAGAATTTTGGTTGGATTACCCGTGGTGCTAATCAACCCTGCCCGAAGCAATTCTTCAGGAGTTACTTCAGTCCCTGAAGGAAAAATGGTCAGCTTTCCCACGTTGACAACATTATATTTGGTTTTAAAAATGTTAGTGAATCCCCTCTTTCGTGGTAGCCGTTTTATCAAAGGCAACTGCCCGCCTTCAAAACCAAGACGCACGCCACCACCAGAGCGAGCCTTTTGCCCTTTGCACCCCCGCCCCGAATAGCTGCCATGCCCGCTGCCATTTCCCCGACCTACAAACTTCCTCTTGTGTTTAGCACCTACAGGAGGCCTTAATTCATTCTGTTTCATCTACCTTCTCTTCCTGAGCTTCAACATCGGTTTGAATCGCCGCTTCCTCACTTTTCCTCAAATTAGACAAGGCAAGCATCGTCGCCTTAGCTACGTTGATTTTGCTTGGTCCACCAAATGATTTGCCAAGGGCGTCTTTTATGCCTGCCAATTCAAGCACTGCCCGAGCACTACTACCGACAATTAAGCCTGTGCCCGGCGCTGCCGGCTTTAGTAAGATCTTGGACGCACCAAACTTGGCTAGAATTTCATGAGGAATGGTACCGCCCTTGATAGGCACCTCAATCAGCCCCTTCTTCGCCACAGTACCTGCTTTGCGGATTGCTTCAGGAACCGCTGCCGCTTTAGCTAAACCAAATCCGACATGTCCCTGGCCATCGCCGACTACCACTAAAGCTCTGAACCGAAGGTGCCTACCACCTTTGACCACTTTAGTTACACGGTCGATGCCTAACAGTTTCTCTTCGAGAGTCAGTCCTGAGGCATCAATTTTGACCTTCTTCCCTCTTACTTTAGTAACTGCCTTCATAAGCTAATCCTCAAAATTCCAATCCAACTTTCCTGGCAGCCTCAGCTAAAGCCTTAACTCTGCCATGATATTTATTGCCACCACGGTCAAAAACCACCTGCTTGATCCCTTTGTTTAATGCTTCCTGCGCCAGCAAAGTTCCCACTATTTCGGCTTTCTTGCTTTTTCCCATTCCATCGGTCTTGCTTCTCACCTGAGAGTCGAGAGTGCTCAGTGAGACCAAAGTCTGGCCCATAGAATCATCGATAAGCTGGGCATGGATATGATTCAAGCTACGGAAGACGCATAATCGAGGACGTGATATCGTTCCCGTTACTCTTTTCCTCACACGTCTGTGTCGTATCTTCTGGATTACCTTTGAATATTTCCCGCTCATTATAGCCACTATTTCTTGCCTATTTTGCCCGATTTCCCGGGTTTGAGACGCAGCTTCTCACCCAAGTATTTAATCCCTTTCCCTTTATAGGAATCAGGAGGGCGTATCGCCCGAATTTTGGCAGCCGTTTCCCCAACTACTTCTTTATCAATACCAGTGACACGAATGCGATTTGTCCCCTCAATGGTGATACTAATTCCAGAAGGAGGGGAAAACTCCACAGTGTTGGCATATCCCACTTGAAGCAAAAGCTTGTCACCACTTTTCTGCGCTCTGTAGCCCACACCACTTATTTCCAGGGTTTTTTCAAAACCTTCACTCACGCCTGCAACCATATTTGCCAAAAGGCTGCGAGTGAGCCCATGTAAAGAACGATGCATCTTACTATCACTGGGACGGGTTACAATCAGGCTCCCATCCTTCAAAGCAATAGAAAGAGCAGGGTGAAACCGGCGACGCAGTTCTCCTTTGCTTCCTTTTGCTACAACCTCGCTTCCATTGATCTTCACCTCGGTACCCCGAGGGATAGCAATGGGAAGCAAGCCAATACGAGACATAATCTATAGCTCCTCAGTCAATTTACCATACATAGCACAGAATCTCACCGCCAAGATGCTGTTTCCATGCTTCCTGGCCAATCATAACGCCTTTGGATGTGGATAGAATAGCAATACCCAGGCCCCCATAGACGCGGGGGATTTCATGCCCCTCCACGTAGACCCTCAGGCCCGGCTTGCTCACTCTTTCCAAACCTAAGATTGCGGGCTGCTCATCTGCATACTTGAGATGGACTTTTATCATTGTCTGCGGCTTCCCTTTAATCACTTCATAGCGGTCAATAAAACCCTGTTCCTTAAGTATTTTAACGATAGAAAGCTTTATTGTAGAGGAGGGCACAAGCACGCTCTCATGACTCGCCATGATAGCATTGCGTATCCTGGTCAACATATCAGCGATGGGGTCAATAATCGTCATTTTTCCTTTACCAGCTTGACTTTCTTATCCCAGGGATTACACCAGTTAAAGCAAGTTCCCTGAAACAAATACGACACAAGCCAAATTTACGCATATAAGCCCGCGACCTACCACATAACTTGCAGCGACTATGCTGCTGCACCTTATATTTCGGCGGGCGCTCTGACTTAATAATCCTAGATAATTTCGCCATATTAAGTTCTCCTGAACGGCATTCCCATTAGTTCCAACAAAGTCCTGGCTTCATCATCGTTCTTGGCCGAAGTAACAATGGTTACCTCGAGGCCACGAATTTTGTCTACTTTATCGTAATCAATCTCAGGGAACACTATCTGTTCTTTCATGCCCAGGCTGTAGTTTCCTCGGCCATCGAACGAATCTCGTGACACTCCGCGGAAATCTCGAAACCTGGGTAGAACAACATTAACCAGTTTATCAAAAAAATCGTACATCCGCTTACCTCGCAAAGTCACCATCATCCCAATAGGCACACCCGTTCGCAGCTTAAAAGCGGAAATAGACTTCTTTGCCCGTGTCGTCACCGGATGCTGCCCCGAAATTGTACCTAGGTCCTTCTCCGCTGCTTCAAGAGCTTTAGGCTCCTGTGTTGCTTCACCCAGACCAATATTAAGCACAATCTTTCTCAACTTGGGCAACTGCATTATATTGTCATAGCCTAGTACAGTCTTAAGCTGGGGAGCCACTTCGGTTAAATATTTTTCCTCCAGGCGAGATTTCATAACCAACTCCCTCAGTCAATAACCTCTCGACATGAACTACAAATTCGCACTTTCTTGCCATCGTCCAAAAAGCGGAAACTAACCCGCGTGGGTTTGCCGCATTTGTCGCATATCAACATTACATTAGATACATGAATTGGAGCTTCAAGTTCAATTATGCCAGCTTGTCGGGCAGATCTGCCAGCTCGAGAGTGCCGCTTAATCATATTGAGTCCTTCCACTATCACTCTATCTTCGTTGGGAAGGGCACGGCGAACCTTGCCCTTTTTCCCACCGTCTTTGCCAGCAATTATGACAACTGTATCGTCTTTTCTTATTTTCATTTTACAGGACCTCGGGGGCCAAGGATATTATCTTGGCAAAGTTCTTATCTCTAAGTTCTCGGGCGACAGGACCAAAAATACGGCTGCCCTTAGGATTATTTTTATCACCAAGAATGACTGCGGCATTTTCATCAAATCTGATGTAAGAGCCGTCAGGGCGGCGATAGGTCTTAGTTACACGCACCACCACAGCCTTCACTACCTCACCCTTCTTCACCATGCCATGGGGTGTGGCTCGCTTCACCGTGGCTACGATAATGTCACCTATATGAGCATATTTCCTTCCCCCAACAGGGACATTAATGCACATAATCTGCTTAGCCCCAGTATTATCTGCTATCTTCAGTCTGGCATAAGATTGAATCATGTTTCTGCTATGGCTTAGTTTCAGCCACCTCTCTTTTAGACATTATCTCTATTACCCGCCATCTCTTCTCCCTGGACAAAGGGCGAGTCTCGACAATCTTCACTTTGTCTCCAATTTTACAGGCATTCTTTTCGTCATGAGCCTTGTATTTCTTGGTAACTCTGATAGCCTTCTTATAGAGTCGGTGGACTTTTCTGGCTTCCACGGCTACCACAATGGTTTTGTCCATTTTGTCGCCCACCACTAAGCCCTCTTTGACCTTTCTTTTCTCGAGATAATTCATCTTATTGTGCCAAGTTCCCTTTCTCTTAAAATGGTCTTTATTCCGGCAATCCTTTTCTTCACTCGAGGAATCTCCCGGTGGTTCCCCAACTGCCTGGTGGCCAACCGAAAACGGAGGTTAAAAAGTTCCTCATGAGCTTCTTCGAGCTTCTTTAATAGCTCCTCATTATTAAGAGCACGAATTTCGCTAGCTTTCAACTCTCTGTCTCTCCTTCCTGACAAAACTAGTAGCTATAGGAAGCTTGTAGGAAGCAAGACGGGCTGCCTCCGAAGCCACATCCTCCTTTACATCAGCCAATTCGAACAAGATCTTGCCTCTCTTAACTACGGCTACCCAGTGGTCCGGAGCGCCTTTCCCTCCACCCATTCTTGTCTCCGCAGGTTTCTTTGTCACAGATTTGTCAGGGAAAACTCGTATCCACAGTTTGCCACCACGATGCAATTGGCGGACAAATACACGACGGGTTGCCTCAATCTGCCGCGCTGTTACCCAAGCAGATTCCTCAGCCCTCATGCCAAAATCACCGAAGGCAATGGTATCCCCTCTATGGGCACTACCTTTTCGCCTTCCTTTATGTACCTTGCGGTACTTCACTCGTTTCGGCTGCAGCATTTTTCTCCTTCACTTCAGGGATGATATCGCCCTTATAAATCCACACTTTGACCCCAATACGCCCCATCACAGTATGAGCTTCAGCAAGATCATAATCAATATTGGCACGTATCTTATGCAACGGCATTTGACCTTGACGGAGTGTTTCACTTCTGGCAATTTCATTCCCGCCAAGTCTTCCACCGCACCTTATCTTCACTCCCTTAGCACCAGCTTGCAAGGTTCGGAAAGCCGCTTGCCTCATAGCTCGCCGAAATGGGATCCTCTCTTCAAGTCTCTCAGCTATGCTCCGTGCTACCAAAGCAGCTTCAAGTTCAGGGTGTTCAACTTCCCTGATGGTCAATCTAATTTTATCTCCATTGACCTTTTCCAGGTCTGACTTCAATACTTCCACATTTTGTCCCCCCCGACCAATCAAGATGCCAGGGCGAGCTGAGTAAAGAGTTAAATGTATCTCGTCCCCCGAGCGTTCAATTTCCACCCGAGCAACTGCTCCTCCAAGACATTTTTCCTTCACAACTCTGCGCAGCTTTAAATCGTCTAACAAAAACCGAGCATAGTTCTTCTCAGCATACCACTTGGCTCGCCAATCCTGGTTAACACCCAGCCTAAAACCATAAGGATGAACTTTTTGTCCCAAAACTATTCCTCCTCTTCAGTAACGAGAACTGTAATATTGCTAGACCGTTTCAAGATAGGACTAATTCTCCCTCTCGACTGAGGGCGGAATCTCTTCAAGGTATGCCCCTGGTCAGCAGATATATCAGTGATTCTAAGCTCAGCAGGCGACATTTGAAAATTGTTTTCAGCATTGGCTACTGCTGATTTGATTACCTTAGCCACGGCCTTGGCCGTAGGGGTAGACAAAAAGCTGAGGATACTCAATGCCTCGTCAGCTTTTTTGCCTCTAACCATATTTATCACCAAACGAACTTTCTGAGGCGAAATGCCAATTCCATTAGCTACTGCTTTTACTTTCATCGCGTCCTATGTCTTCGCCACCTGTTCAGTTACCTTAGCTTTAGTGATATGGCCCCTGAATGTCCTGGTAGACGCAAATTCTGCCAGTTTATGCCCCACCATATTCTCAGTGATGAAAATCGGCACATGCCTCCTGCCATTATGCACTGCAATAGTGTGACCTATCATTTGAGGCAAAATAGTAGAGGCACGCGACCATGTCTTTATCACCGTTTTCTCGCCCGAATTATTGAGCGCTTCTATCTTCTTAAGCAATTTGACATCGCAAAAAGGGCCCTTCTTAAGCGACCGTGACATCTTCCCTCCTTCGTTTGAGGATCATCTTGTCTGACGTTTTACGGCGACGTGTCTTGGCCCCCAAAGCTGGCTTCCCCCACGGAGTCTTAGGATTCATCCCCCGTGGATTTCTGCCCTCCCCACCTCCATGTGGGTGGTCACGAGGAGACATAGCAGCACCCCTGACGGTAGGTCGCCAACCTGACCATCTCCTCTTTCCAGCTTTGCCCAACGTTATATTTTCGTGGTCAACATTGCCTATCTGGCCAATAGTAGCCCAGCACTTTTGATGAAATTTACGTAGTTCGCCCGAAGGGAGTTTAAGTACAACATATCGGCCTTCCTTGCTTATAATTTGGGCAGAACTCCCTGCGCTATGAACAAGCTTTCCCCCCTTGCCTGGCTCAAACTCAACATTATGCACCACGGTTCCCACAGGAATGGACTCCAATGGCAGAGCATTCCCAAGCTTTATATCAACATCCCCGCCTGCCTGTACAGTGTCACCCAGTTTGATATCCAGAGGGGCGAGTATATAACGCTTTTCCCCATCAGCATAGTGAATTAGGGCAATACGGGCTGCCCTATTAGGGTCATATTCAATGGAAGCTACCTTTCCTGGAACGGCAATCTTATCCCTCTTAAAGTCGATAAGGCGAAGCTTCCGCTTACTGCCGCCACCGCGGTGACGCACAGTTACAACACCCCGGCTATTGCGCCCTGCCTTCTTTTTCAACGGAGCCAGCAAGGACTTCTGAGGAGCTACTCCAGTTAACTCTTCGAAAGTAGCGCTGGACATAAATCTCCTGCCTGGAGAAGTTGGCTCATAAGTCTTTAATCCCACGAATCGCTCCTTACTTATGCGTCCTTTGCCAGCGAGTCTTCTTCAGAAGCTTCTTATGCTGGTGCTTCGACATCTTCTTTCTTCTCCACTTAGTAACTGAACCCATTAAACACCCTCAAAGAAAGTAATTTTGTGTCCCGGTGCCAAGGTAACTACTGCCTTTTTCCAAGGTGAGCCGGTTACTTGTCTTCTGCCAAATTTCCTTGTCTTACCGGGCACCGTCATCACATTTACTTTGTTTACCTTTACCTTGAATGCCAGTTCCACTGCCTCCTTGATCTGAGACTCGGTAGCCTTCCTGGCCACCTCAAAGGCATACTTATCTTTCTCCTTAAGAGAAGTAGCCTTCTCCGTAATTAAAGGACGCCGCAGAACTTCGTGAAGATGCAATTCATTTACCCCAAATTTGCTCGATGTTGCGTACTGCCGGTACAGTTACTACCAGCATCTTATAGGAAAGCAAATCCAATACATTGATTAGAGCCGAAGATAGAACCTTGACCTCGGGCAAATTGGCCGCTGACTTAATCACATTGGGCGTGGATTGAGCAGTAAGAATCAAGGCAGAAGAATCGATGCCGAGCGAAGACAGAACATTTATCATGTCTTTTGTCTTCGGTTCCTCGAAATCAAGTTCCTGCACCAGTCTCATATTTCCCTCTCTAAACTTAGCAGAGAGCAGGCATTTCAAAGCTAACTTCCGCATTTTCTTGGGCATCGATTGGCGATAGCTGCGTGGCTTCGGACCAAAAACTACTCCACCCCCCCTGAGAAGTGGTGATTTTATATCCCCCCTTCGCGCCCGGCCAGTATGCTTTTGAGGATACAGTTTCCTTGTGCTCCCGCTGACTTCTCCCCTGGTCTTGGTAGAGGCAGTACCTTGACGTCCATTTGCTAATTGTCTTACCATCGCCTGGTGTACTACAGCCTCATTAAAAGGAATAGCAAAAATGGCCGGATTAAGCTCTATCTGCTCAACAACTTCACCTTTCAAACTATAAACCGGCACTTCCACTTCCTGTTACCTTACTTTCTCAATTATTAACAGCCCCCCGTTGGCTCCAGGCACTGCACCCTTCACCAAAAGCAAATTGCTCTCTGGGTCGGCTTGAACTACTTCGATGTTACGCGCTGTTACTCTACTATTTCCCATATGCCCCGCCATGCGCATCCCTTTAAGCACTCGCCCGGGCCAAGTGGTAGCTCCAATTGAACCGGGGCCGCGATGGCGGTCAGTTTGGCCATGAGTCTTGGGCCCACCGGCAAAATGATGTCGCTTAACCACGCCGGCAAAGCCCCTGCCCTTGGAAATGCCAGTGACATTTATCAAGTCACCTTGCTTCAAAAAGCTAACATCCACTTTGTCACCACGCTTGACCGAGCTAATATCATCAGTCCTGAACTCGCGAAGATAGCGAACATTCTCTAAGCCTCGAAGATGTCCTTTCTGTGGAGAATTAACCTGAGATTGCTTCACTTTGTTCTCAATGAAACCTATCTGGACAGCATCATAACCATCCGTGTCCCGGCTCTTCACCTGAGTTATCACAGAAGGCCCAGCTTGAATAGCGGTTACTGCCACCGTTTCTCCGCTTTCCTGAAACAGCTGCGTCATGCCTATTTTCCTACCAATAATGCCTGTAAACATGGTCTTAATTACAACTTAATGTCTATGTCCACTCCAGATGCCAGGTCAAGCTGACTCAGTGCATCTATAGTCTTGGAACTTGGCTGCAAGACGTCAATTACCCTCTTATGGGTCCTGATCTCAAACTGTTCCCTGGAATCTTTATCGATGTTAGGGCCACGAATAACACAAAATTTTTCGATATGCGTTGGCAAAGGTACTGGGCCAACCACGATAGCCCCGGTACGTTCCACCGCATCTATTATTTGCCTTACTGCTTGATCAGCCAACCTATGATCGAAGCTTTTGATTTTGATACGAACTTTTTGCTCAGTCATCTGGTTTTTCCTACTTTAGCCGCAATTTGCTCAGCCAAATCTTGGGGCAACTTCTCATAGCGATTAAAGGACATAGTATAACTCGCCCTCCCCTGACTAAGCGACCTCAAATCTCCAGCGAAACCAAATGTCTCAGCTAGAGGAACAAGACAACGTATAGCAGAGGATTCGGCGCGACTCTCAATGCCTTCAATATGAGCTCTTCGAGAGTTTAAATCGCCAATGATGTCTCCTAAAAATTCGTTGGGAGTTGTTATCTCCACTTCCATAATTGGCTCGAGGATAATAGGTTTAGCTTTGTCTATTCCATCCCTCATAGCCATGAAGGCTGCCATCTTGAAAGCCATATCTGAAGAATCGACCTCGTGAAAACTCCCGTCATACAAATTCACCTTTACATCTATGACAGGGTAACCAGCTAGTCCTCCACTTTGTAAAGCTGACTTAGCACCGGCTTCTATTGAAGGAGTAAATCCCTTAGGTATGGCCCCACTTCGAATCTGGTCATGAAACTCAAATCCGCTGCCACGCTCGCCTGGCTCAATGCTGAGCCAAACGTGCCCATATTGTCCCTTACCTCCAGATTGACGGACAAACTTCCCTTCAGACTCCACAGGAATGCTGATCGTCTCCTTATAAGCGACCTGAGGCTTACCGGCATTGACCCTTATACCATATTCGCGAAATATACGCTCCATCAATACTTCAAGATGAAGCTCGCCCATACCCGAAATCAGGGTCTGGCCTATTTCCTTGTCATGGAAAACCTTGAAGGTGGGATCTTCCATAGCAAGCTTAGCTAGCGCGTCATCCAATTTGTCCTGGTCGATTTTACTTTTGGGTTCAACAGCCATGGCAAGCACCGGCTCGGCAAATCGTATAGCCTCAAGAAGCACCGGCCGTGCAGGCTCACAAATGGTATCACCTGTCGAGGTCGCCTTAAGTCCCAGACTAGCTACAATGCTTCCCGTATCAGTGCGGTCGATCTCCTCTCGGTGATTGGCATGCATAATATATATTTTCCCCAATCTCTCTTTTTTATCTATGCTGGAATTCAAGACCTGCGCTCCGGCCTTGATCCTGCCTGAGTACACACGCAAGTAGACCAGCCTGCCCATAAACGGGTCAAAAACCGTCTTAAACGCCAACGCAGAAAACGGTTCATCATCGCTCGCCCCACGAAGGATTTTCTCTTCATTTCGAGGATCTGTGGCCGAGATAGGAGGAATATCTAGCGGCGAGGGAAGGTAATCTACAATAGCATCAAGCAATGACTGGACGCCTCTATCCCTCAAGGCACTGCCACAAAGGACAGGTACTATGCAGTTAGAAACGGTCAGCCTTCTTATAGCTGCCTTCATTTCAGAGGGGGACACATCTTGCTCATTAAGGTAGAGCATCATAATTTGCTCATCGAGTTCAGCTAACTCCCCAATTAATGTTTGACGATTCGTGCCCAACAAGGTTTCACTGTCCTTTTCAATTGAAGTTGAATCAGGCTCATCCGTGAAAGAAATGACTTTGTTTTCCACAAGGTCGATGATGCCTCGAAAGTCCTTTTCACTTCCTATGGGAAGCTGTATGGGTAACGCCTTGCTCCGCAATCTTTCATTAATCATGGTCACCGTGTGCTGAAAATCAGCGCCAACCCTGTCCATCTTGTTAATGAAGCAAATCCTGGCCACGCCATATTTATCTGCCTGGCGCCACACAGCCTCCGACTGAGCTTCCACCCCGGCTACACCATCGAAAATCACGACACCACCATCCAGCACACGGAGGCTACGCTCCACCTCAGCGCTGAAATCTACATGCCCGGGGGTATCGATGATGTTTATACGATGTTCGCGCCAATGACACGTGGTAGCCGCTGAAGTAATGGTAATACCCCGTTCTCTTTCCTGCTCCATCCAATCCATTACCGCAGTCCCTTCATCCACGCTGCCAACTTTGTAGGTACGCCCTGTATGGTGAAGGATCATCTCCGTAGCCGTGGTCTTGCCGGCATCTATATGAGCGATGATCCCTATGTTCCTTATTTTTTCCAAAGGGAAAGTCCGCGACATAAGCTTATCCTTTACCTCAAGTACTGCTTTTGACACGACTTCTCACCAGCGATAGTGAGCAAAGGCTTTGTTAGCCTCTGCCATCTTGTGAAGATCCTCACGTTTCTTGATTGCTACCCCTCGACCATTAACAGCATCAACCAACTCACTTGCCAGCTTTTCTTCCATGGATTTGCCACTACGAGCTCGCGCTGAGGAAATGAGCCACCTTATGGCAAGAGCGCGCCCCTGATCTCCCCCGACCTCCGTGGGAACTTGGTAGGTGGCCCCACCAACACGGCGTGATTTAACCATGAGAAGCGGCGCAACATTTTTAATTGCCTGCTCTAAGGCTTCTTCGGGTTTGCTGTTCACTTGCTGAGCAGCGAGTTCCAAGGCATTATAGACAACGCGCTCAGCTGTAGTTTTTTGCCCTCGTAGCATGAGCCTATTAATAAATTTAGCCACCGTGATGCTGTTATATTTAGCATCGGGTGGTGGTATCCTTTTTACTATTTTTTTAGTTCCTCTTGGCATTTGACATCCTTACTATTTTGGCGCCTTGGCCCCATACCTGCTGCGACCCTGCTTTCGATTAGCTACTCCTTCAGTGTCCAATGTGCCGCGAATAATATGGTAGCGAATTCCAGGAACGTCCTTAACTCGGCCGCCACGAATCAAAACTACCGAGTGTTCCTGCAAATTGTGCCCTTCGCCAGGTATATAAGCGGTTACTTCCATACCATTAGTCAGTCTAACGCGGGCAACCTTGCGCAATGCCGAGTTGGGCTTCTTAGGTGTAACCGTCTTAACCTGGATACATACACCTCTTTTCTGAGGCGCCCCTTGGATCCAATTAACTTCCCCTTTCATCGTATTTCGGGTGTAATGCAATGCCGGGACCTTGCTTTTCCTTCCCAGCTTGCGCCGCCCTTTACGAACAAGTTGACTCACTGTTGGCATTCCTATACTCCTCTATTTTAGGCTCTATTTTAGGCAATCAAAAAGCCGCCTGGTTACTTGCCGGTGTACTCTAGGAAATTTTTGCTCGGCTTCAGCCAGCCGGCTTTTATAACTCTCTAAAGTCTTACCTTCTAGTAGACGCCAAATTGTTAATTTAACACAAGGTAATCAGGCTGTCAACTAGCAAAGCAATTTCCTCAAACCAAAAAAGTGACGAGACTGTAATCACATAAACCTCAGATATGCTCTGGGGGCCAAGTGGCTTCCGGGAAAGCTGTTCATGAGCGCCGGCTCACAAATCAGAAGTGTAAGAGGCACTTTTCAGGGCAGACTTTGCTGTTACGATATTTCTGAACGCTCTGATTGTCAACGCGGGTGCTTTCCTACTCCCGCTTTAACTTTGAACATCTTACTACTGGCTAGATTATCCAAAGATGCATTGAGCGTGGCTACGTATTCGTTTACTTCATCTCGATCGAATTGTATAACTTTGCCGGCTATTCGTTGACAATAATCACAATGGCTACACCCGGATAAGCAATTTTGCTTCCTGAAGAAATCCATAAAACCTTCCAGAGCCTGGTTATCGATATGGAATTTGGGCACTGCCCCAATAACATTGTTTTGTCCGCCCGGCAGAGCAGAACTAGTAAATCCAAGTTTCGGAGTAATGACGTTCATAATATCATACAGGTTCCCCTGGTAATGACGAGACGAATATGCCCTGGCAGCCTGCAAGATTCGCTCGGAGGGCATTGACCTGCCACTGATCTTGAACACATCAATACCTATCTCTTCGTAAACATGAATATCTTCAGGCCTTACCCAGCGACATTTAATGATTTGAGAAATATCACAGAGCCTGTCCAGAGTACAACGAAGTACACAATAGTCTACATAGTAGCCATTGAGCGGGTTGTAGTTTTGACTGGCATGCCCCAGGCCGTCATGGTGATAATATTCGTAAGGGCACTGGTACAAGCAGAGATTATTCATTAGTACAGTAAGTTCGCAACTCACTGCGTCCCTGATAGCCTTGAGCACCGTGAAGTCCCGATTTACGTTAATGTCCAGAGTAATAGAATCGGCGCCCAGGGATTCAACCAATTTAGCTCTGGCAACGCTGTTCACATGAGCGATAGTCGAAACTCTTATCTTAAGTTGTGGAAATTGACGCTTTATAAGCTCGATCAGATAAGGCATGGTCACTGTAACGCTATCCGCACCAACACTGCTGATCCAATTAAGGTGCATTAACAACTCTTGATGTGTGTTCTCGTCCCACTCCATATTACTCATACTGGGAGCATTCAAGATGTAGTCAAACTTCAAACCTGCTGAGTGAGCCTGTTCGATGTATTCTTCCGCCTGATTTGCCACCATGCGGACGCTTTCAGGACCCGATCCGCCACTGCCTATCATTGAGGTTGGCAATACGCCATATATCTGTACATCAGCTTCCAGCTTGCTTAATGGCAATATCAGATCTGGATCCCAATTCGTGGGCACTAATAGCTGCATGCTACCCCACTATGCCGAATAATGTTAATACGAAACTGGGCACCTGTGCCCGACTCCATAACTTTCTTCATATTTAGCAAAACCATTACCTATATCGTGATACGATGTATTATGAACATAAACAGAATTCTTGTCAATACCTCCGAATCAAAAGCCGCTCCTCCAAAATTCTGTCGACATGTAATTGCTGCGGGAAATGTCACCCTTCCCTGGAAAAAGTAATACTGAAGAGAAAAGGACAAAACCTAGATTATGCCTTATATGTCTTTGTATCGTAATGCGATGTATTATGAACATAAAGAGATTTTTTGTCAATATTCTTCTGATATTGGCATATGGTTAGATATCTTGCACAACCATAGCAGCATCAAGCTATCATCCTACAAAAGCGATTGATTAAGGAAATGCTCCGCCATCCACAGTGATAACCTGGCCCGTGATATAGCCAGCTCCTTTACCGGCTAAGAAAGCTACCAATTCAGCCACATCCTCAGGTTGGCCAAAGCGTTGCAGCGGAATCATTGCCAGTATGGCTTGTTTTCTTTCCGCAGGCAGTTTATCCGTCATCCCGGTAATAATGAAACCCGGGGCCACAGCATTGACAGTTATGTTACGGGAACCCATCTCTCGGGCTACGCTTTTGGTGAAAGCAATGATTCCCCCCTTGGAAGCAGCATAGTTGCTTTGCCCTATATTCCCTACTATACCGGTCACCGAAGAAAGGCTAATAACGCGCCCCCACTCCTGTTTCATCATAGACCTCAGGGCAAATTTGGTGCACAGGTAAGCTCCCCGTAAATTAGTGGCAATTACATCGTCCCAGGCATCATCAGTCATTCTTAGTAAAAGGGTATCTCTATTTATTCCGGCATTATTCACCAGAATATCAATCTTGCCCCATTTGTCAGTCACCTGCTCTACCATGGCTCTCACTGCTTCGCTGCCCCGAATGTCAGCTTCAACTGCCATGGCGTCCCCACCCAGGTGGATTATGCTCTCCACTAAATTATCGGCGTCAGCCTTATTACTGGCTTCAATTGCCACATAATTAACTGCTACTTTGGAACCAAGGCTGGCAAGCTTCAGGGCAATGGCTTTACCTATGCCGCGAGAGGCACCGGTAACTAGGGCTACCTTTCCTTCCAATTCCATCACTGGCCCTTCCCATTGACGCGCTTAAGTACCAGGCAGCAGTTTTCCCCGCCCAAACCAAAACTATTCTTCAGACATACATTCACCTGAGCCGGGCGAGCTATATTGGGGACATAATCCAGGTCACAGTCAGGGTCAGGGGTCTCGTAATTTATGGTTGGATGGATAATCCCTTTGTTCATAACTAATATAGCAGCGATAGTTTCAACAGCACCGCCAGCAGTAATGCCATGCCCAATCATTGACTTAGTAGAGCTTATGGGAATTTTGTAAGCATGCTCTCCAAACATGATTTTAATAGCTTTAGTTTCACAGGCATCATTCAGCTTGGTGCTGGTCCCGTGAGCGTTAATATAATCGACTTCCTCAATCTTTATCCCGGCATTTTGCAGGGCGGTACGCATGGCATAAGCCTCAGCCTCAGGGGCAGGAGCAGTTGCATCATGGGCATCAAAAGACCAGCCTGCACCGGCAACTTCAGCCAGGATAGGTGCACCCCGCTTCTTGGCATGTTCATAGCTTTCCAAGACAACTAATCCAGCACCCTCACCATAGACGAAACCATTGCGGTTGAGATCGAATGGGCGACAAGCCTTGGACGGGTCAGTTTCGTGGGAAAGGGCTCCCAAAATATCTATTCCAGCCACGCCAACTGGCTCCAGGCTGGCGTCGGAACCCCCGGCTATCATCACATCAACATACCCTAAGCGAATGAAATTGGTCGCTGTGCCTATGGCGTCAGCGCCACTGGCACAAAGGCTATTTACACTGCCGTTAGGGCCTCTAGCCCCCAGCATCATCCCCACCTTCATGGATGCTGCACTGGCAGTTGACTTGGTGATGAACAGCGGGTCGGCTCCTCTCCTGGGACCCGTTTTTTGGTATTGCTCCCATCCCCAAACAACATAGCCTTGCTCCGTCATGGTAGAAATGCTGACACCTACTCTATCAGAATTTTCCCGGGCCATATCCAGGCCGGCTGATTGTATTGCTTCTTTGGCAGCAGCAATGGCAAACTGAATAGTCCTTGAGGTTCGGTCAATTGCCTTCAAGTCCATATACTTTGTGGCATCAAAGCCATGCACCTCAGCATCCACTTTCACTCGAAAGTTGCTGGCATCAAAGTGGGTAATAGGACCGATGCCTGACTTGCCTGCCACTAATCCCTCCCAAAACTCCTTTACACTTAAGCCCAGGGGATTGATTGTGCCCATACCAGTAACTACAACCCTAGGTATTTTTATCGTGCCCTGGTAATTCACCGAGTTCTTAGAAACTTTAGCCGTGTTCATTATTCTCATTTTCCTGCGAGGGCAAATAGCCCGACAGAGGTGCCTCCATCAATAATAATAGTTTGTCCTCTTATCATAAAGGCCTCTTCACTGCACAAAAAAGCCACTACATTAGCGACATCTTCGGGAATCACCATTCTTCCCGCTGGCGTTACTTGACGAGCATCTTTTACCAGCCCCTCTTTGAAATAGAACTTCAAGGCCTCCGTCTCTACAGCAGAAGCAGCTACAGCATTAACGCAAATGCCCAGAGGAGCCATCTCTATTGCCAGGTAACGAGTCAAAGCTTCCAGGGCAGCTTTGGAGACTCCAACGACAGTATAATTGGGCAAGACAAAGCGCGAACCCAGGCTAGAGATGCTTACTATCTTACCACCCCTGCCCTCCATTAGCTTAGCTGCTCTCTGGGCACAGAGCAAAAGAGCTCTGGCGTTGATGTTCATAGTCCATTCCCAGGCTTTGACATCTATATCCGCTACAGGGCGACCTACGCCTGAAGCAGCATTGCTAATCAATATATCCAGGTGGCCGAACTTATTGCCAATCATGTCGAATATTTCATCTACCTTTGCCGGGTCTCCCACATTGGCTCGGATGACTTCAGCTTTCACTCCCAGAGCTTCGATATCCTTAGCTGTTTGTTCCGCACTCTCGCGGTGGCGAAAAAAGTTGACAATAATACCAGCACCCTGAGAAGCAAGTTTCAAAGCAATCGCCCGACCAATGCCTCGCCCGCTACCGGTGACTAAAGCCAGCTTCCCTTCAAGGGACATGGCTAAACCTTCTCCTTTTGTGCTACCCGATTCTCTACGTAAGAGACAAAGTCGCCGAAGTTCTGAAACTTCTGGGCCTCCTCGTCAGGAATCTCAATCCCAAACGTCTCTTCCACTGCTACCAATGCCTGCACTACATCCAGAGAATCCGCCTTAATCTCCTTAAATGTGCTTTCTCGAGTGATAATGCTCTTATCAACACGAGTAATCCTGGCTATGATTTCTCTGACCTGCTCTTCAACAGTCATAATTTACCTCCCTGGTTAAATTTCGTTAATTCCGATTTCAGACTTTCCACAACCCCGGCTTTTACCGCTTCCTTGGCGCTTTCTATAGCAATAGCGATTTGGGGAGCTCGGCTGGCGCCATGCGCTATCTTCACAACCCCGTCAACCCCCCACAAAATACCACCACCCTGCTTCTCAGTTTCACCGGATATTTTAGTTGCCGGGAACAATCGTCTAAACAATAGCCTGACCAAAACACGTACAGGTGGGTATTTGCTTAGCTTTCCCTCTATCCAAACCTGGGCATGACTCCCGATGCTTTCATAAAACTTTAGAATAACATTGCCCACAAAGCCGTCACAGACAATGACATTGGCCTTGCCGTTTAAGATATCGCTTCCTTCTATATTGCCAACAAAGTTCAACCCACTATTCTTGAGAAGTGCATAAGCTTCACGCACTGCGTCATTCCCTTTGCTTTCTTCACTTCCCGTGCTTAGCAAAGCTATTTTAGGGTCGCTGATGTTAAGGAATTTCTTAGCGTAGACCGAGCCAGCGATGGCAAAAGCTAGAAATTGATATGGCTTGCAATCTACATTAGCTCCCAGGTCTACCATCACGGTATTCGGTGCAAAACTACCCAGAGAGCCCACAAGCGCCGGACGATATACCCCATCTACCATGCCTATAAATTGAATGGCGCTTATTGCCGCCGCTCCACTGGACCCGGCACTAAATAATGCATCTGCTTCGCCCGATTTTACCATCTTCGCCGCTACGGCAACAGAACAATTAGGCTTGCGGCGAATAACGTCAACCGGCGACTCATTCTCCTTGATGAATTCGCTGGCTCCAACGATATGGATGGATGAACCATTGGCGGCAAATTTGTGCTTGGCTAATTCCTTTTCCAGAACGTTTGCGGTGCCCACCAGGAAGATTTCTACATCGCCCTTCCGAGCTGCCAGCACTGCCCCCTTCACTATTTCCTCAGGAGCATAATCACCACCCATGGCATCCACAGCCACCCTTATTCTGCCGTTTCGAGTCATATGTTTACTTCTTATCACTTGATAACTTGACTATTGCCTCCCCTGTGATTATCGCTTCGCCCTTTTGATTGCGGCACTCAAAATTGCAATTTGCGTATGATACACCATCTTCTTGTTCAATGCAATTAATCTTACCGCTGACAGTCAGAGTATCTCCAGGTCGTGCCGGCTCCTTAAACTTCGCTCTAAGCTTACCCCCGGACAGCCAGCTTCGACCAAAAGCCAAAGTCATCATCTCCGATACATAAGCTAAGTTAAGCATGCCATGAGCAATAGTTCCACCCAGAGGAGTCTTAGCGGCAAAAGACTCATCTACGTGTATGGGATTAAAATCACCCGATGCCTCGGCATAAAGGTTAATCTTCTCACGGGTGATATGTTTCACCACCGGATCAAGAGCCTTCCCTTCTTGAATCTCTGTTAACATTTCTTTCTTAAGCGGGCAATGCTATAGTTGCCCTCCCCGATTGCACCTTCTCTTCATTTTTGTCAAAGACCTCGATCTCCAGGATTAACATACTCATCTTGCCCCGAGCTATCTTTTGTGCCACTCCTATGTGACACTCTATAGTGGCGCCAATGGGCACCAGCTTGAAAAACTCTAATTCTTGTGAAGCATGTATAGCGATAGTGCCAGATGGCAGGGGAATAGACTTTGTCATAGCAGCTATGGCACAGGCTGTAATGGCCAGGGGGGGAACAAATTCATCACCGGCGCCATCCACAGCCTTGAGATATTTGGCAACGAAGGAGGCACTCAGCTCATAAGTGGCAGGGGGGAATTTGTAACCGGGTGTTAGCCCTTCATAGGTTATGGTTTTGTCCGCCATTTGAACAGTTCCTGATACATCGGTATACTATGTAGATTAAATTATACACGACCTCTGATTATTGTCAACCTCTTCTTACTTATTACTTATTACTTATTACTGTTACCATCACCGGATGGGAGACGTAACTAAAGAAAAGGGTATTGAGTAAAGTTGGTAAGCCGCACCGGATTCTCTCTGGTTGACTGCGAAGTGGGCTCGGCAGGATTCGAACCTGCGACCAACCGGTTATGAGCCGGCCGCTCTGCCCCTGAGCTACAAGCCCATTCTTTCTGCCATGAAAGATTCCACTTTCATGGTCACCAAATTTGCGTGGAGCGGGAGACGGGATTCGAACCCGCGACACCCTGCTTGGAAGGCAGGAACTCTAACCACTGAGTTACTCCCGCAAAACTGAATCTATTTTACCTCAAATCTTGCAGTTGGTAAACAGGAAGAGGGGAGACCGCTCGATAATCTCATTCTGAGGAGTCTCGATAAGTCGGCACAAAGAGTCTCTAGACCTACTACAAAACAGATATTATGTCCCCGGAATAGATGTCATAAGCGAAGATTGACCGAATACTACCTTACATATAGCTTGTAGTGCTCAACGGCCCGACATGCGGAAGCCGAACACCCAGGACCTCTGCTTCTTGTGAATCCAGATTCTCAGTCTCTCCCTTGACGTGAAGAGACATCTGTGGTAGCATCTACTGAATACCTGAAGCCGGCTCTGGACGGCAACAGGAAACCAGAAAAGGAGGGACTTGCATGTTTAGAGAATACGTACGCTGCATCGTTATAGCGCCCTCCTGGTGGGTTTCCGGCTAATTAGCTCTTCCTGACTGATCTTCGTGTTTGACCGTTCCCCCCAGGAACGGTTTCTTTGTTTCTCTTGCTCCTGAAAACGGAGCAGAAATAGCAACCTAGGGACTGGCCGCGGGCGCTCTGCATCCGCGGCCTTTTCTTTTCAGGGGCGCTAACCGAGCACTAGAATCAGAATCATCTCTATGGAAGGAGCAATGAAGTGAATATTGATAAAGACAAATGGCCACAGTTCGATAGAGCAGGCATCGCTACCGGCACTAATCAGTTCCCTTCGGACGAAGACACTCTCAGAGCCGATGGCGGTGGGCATATAGCTCTTGCTAGAATGGTCAGTTGCAGGAAGGAGCAAGAGAAGGTGACAACAGATAATACTTCACCGACTCTTGAGCAATTGGGATGGAATTCCTTTTTCTCACAGCACTTCGAGTCACTGCAAATGCCCGGCACTGTACCGGCGAGAGTTGTCTCTGAGCGAAGGAATTCCTACCAGGTGTACAGCCAATACGGTGAACTATCCGCCGAGATATCCGGTAAGATGCGATACCAGGCCACAACCGAAAACCAGTATCCGGCTATCGGTGACTGGGTGGTTATTAGACCACAAGTGAACGAATCGAAGGCCCTGATTCATAGCATACTGCCCAGGAAAAGCAAGTTGTCGCGTAAGGAAGCAGGGACCGTGGCGAATGAGCAGATCATCGCTGCAAATGTGGATGTAGTCTTCATAGTAGGCGGATTGGATGGTGGTAGGAATCTGAATGTGGGAAGAATTGAACGCTATCTTAGTCTCACATGGAGCGGTGGCGCTCTGCCCGTAATTATTCTTAACAAAGTTGATCTTTGCCCGGATGTTAATGCCTGCGTAAAGGACGTTGAATCGGTTGCTCTTGGTGTTCCAATTCACCCTGTCAGCGCGGCAGAGCGAATAGGGCTGGATGCTCTAAGAAGACATCTTGCCAGAGGGGAAACTGCGGCTTTCCTCGGTTCTTCCGGAGTGGGAAAGTCTGCTCTCATCAATGCCTTGCTGGGTGTTGAAAGACAGGAAGTTAGTAGAGTTAGACAGAGTGATCGTAAAGGAAGACATACCACATCACGACGTGACCTTATTCTCCTTCCCGATGGCGGAGCCGTCATTGACACACCGGGGCTGAGGGAGATTCAGATGTGGACCGATGAAGATCGTCCGCAGCAAGTCTTCAAGGACGTTGAAGCACTTGCCCGGGAATGCCGCTTCCGGGATTGTCAGCATGACACCGAACCAGGATGTGCTGTTAAGGCGGCAATTCGGGCGGGTAATTTAGATGTCAGCCGTTTGCGGGATTTCCGGAAATTGCAGAAGGAACTAGATCACTTGGCGAGACGTCAAGACCATAGGGCCGGCCTCGAAGAAAAGGCAAAACGGAAGAAGATCTCTCAATGGCCAAAAAAGAACCTGAAGTATGGTGAGTGACATCATCGACTGGACTAGGGGTAACCTGAATAGTCAACAACTAGTAGACTGTTCCAGATAGTTTGATTATTTTTTGATTTCCCAGTATTTCGCCAGGATACCGCTCCCAACCCAGCAGGCTATTGCTATTATCAGGCCGACGAAGAAGCCATACGCCGCGGTAAACAGCCCCACCAAAAGCACTATCAGCCCCACCAGACCAATAAGGCTGACGTAAGCGATCTTTGCATTTTTAGACATGTTACAATCTCCTTTTTCCCCTACAAATCATGCCTCGGGAACGACAACACTATAGTGTTCAGGGAAGAACAACTCAATGCCTTTACAAGACAAGCCACAAAGTCACGAACACAATGCCTGGGTGGCAGCAGGTCAACGGCAGTGAAGTTTGAGGATGCTTCAGGTTTTATGGGTCAATGATGTGGGTGGATTTTCAAGAAGGGATTGGCCTCTTCCTTCGTACCTTAATGCCAAAACACCACAGATTGCCGGTAAGATAATCAGCAGGACGGTTCCGAACTCGTTGTAACCGTGAAAAGCCAGCATATTTGCATCAATGGCTGCAATGGCCAGAAGTATAATCACTGCCCAGCTAGTTCCTGCAGTAGGTTCTTTCATTTGTGCTCCTTACCCTTGCGATACTCGTACCATAATAAGCGACCTGGCGGGAACTGTCAATATACCTCTTCACTTCAACATCGCCTCACATAGAAGTATGCCCTTAGCCAGCGGCAAATGGAATACCGATACAAAGCTAACACTTGCTTAACACGAAGAACAGTCAGTCCATCTTCTATGCCAGACAAGCATTGACCAATAGGCATGGATTCAAAGCTAGGTTGTTTGCAAGGCAAGGGGGTGTCCCCCAGGAACATAGCTGCTACCTCAGCCTGGCCACGAAGATGCTGGCTCGTAGAAAAAATCCAGTTAAGCTTGAAACCTGCCGTACCTAGCATGATTTGCTGACTACTTCTCTTTGGGTCTTGACTTCACTAAGCCGATGTCACAGGCTTCTCGCCAGGCTGCAGTAGTATTGTAAAGTGCCCATCCTTCATCAACTATGTCACTCACCCATACAGCCTTATGGTACGTTGGATTACCGGTAATCCAGTCAAAGTATAAGACTATAGCTATATCGTCTCCCACTAGATCTACAACTTCCCCTTGATACTGAACGTAATCGTCTTCATCAAATGTATGAAAAAACTTGCCTTTGAGCGTTGTCCACTGGACAGTACTACTTCCCCTTTTCTTTCTTTGCGCCATTAGTATCCTCCTATTGCGTTGTACATTTCCTAGAGAAGCTTCTCATGCCTCCTGTGTAGTCTAAATTCTACCACCATAATCACCGTGGGGGAAGGTCAAGGACGGGAGGTCTATTCCTCTGCCTTCCAGATGCCAACCAGAAAGTCAAAGCTAGATTGTTCACAAGGGAAAGCTGGTTGTTCACAAGGCAAGGGGGGTGTCCCTTGGGTACACTGGTATCACCCACGCCTGGCCACGAAGATATTGGCTCACAAAAGAATCCAGTTAGGGTTAGAAAATCCGCTGGCCGGGCTTGCTGCTATCCGCCTTCAGACTGAGCAAGCCTCACCCTGATTGCATGGAGGTGACCGTTTGGGTCCCGTGTAACTTCAAATTCCACTTCTTGCCCTTCTCTAAGAGAACCATAGTCCACCCCTTGAAGCTGGTTGCGGCCAAAGAAGAGGTCTTCTTCCCGCTCTGTCTTGATGAACCCAAAACCACGGTCTGCAATTAGCCGTTTTATTGTGCCCTTTTGCATGGAATACCTCTCCCAATCCGCTGGCCGGGCTACGCCCGGTTTATTCCCTGGCTATCTGTAGGGCAGCAATGAAATAGAATCCGCTCAAGATTGCGAATAGACCGGCCCCTATCTCATCACTTCTTCGGGCCCTTCCGAAGATATTCGGCCGCTTTCTTTCGCGCGTTCTTTCCTGTCTTTTTGGCTGCTTTCTTCTGAGCCATCTGTCTCCTAGCAAAAGTAATTCCCCTTGCGACATTATAGCAGCCTGGTAGACAACACACAAGAAACATAAAGTCTGAGGACAGCTTGAGGCTCTATCGGAGGATTAAACAAAACCGGGCATTGTTGAGCAACAACACAAGTTTCTATCCTGACATACGCAAGGTTAGTGGTTGACTGACTGCAATTTAGCCCGAATCTCATGTTCTCGTTCCTTTAGTGTATTCAATTGCTTTGCAGCTTCCGCAGCCTCAATCATCTGTTCCTTACCTGCGATGAAGCTGGCTCTTGGCTTTCCCTTTGAGGTTTCGGTCGGATGTCTTCGCAGGGCCTTCAATTCCCTCTTAGCCTTATCTATTTTGGTCACGATATCCTCGAGTTGTATATTGAGCTCCTCTTTTGTCTCCATAGTCTCATCCTCTAGTTATTTCTCTCTGGGTTATCTTATTCAAATCCACCTGGCTGGAATTGTCAATACGCCTCCCCACGCTGTTTGATTTCCTGGTACCGCCCACTCTATCAGGATTTCGCTACCATAACAATCCTTAGAGAGAAGACATGAACAAATAGAGCAAAGGATGGCGCCCCAGTGCAATTGACACCCACTACTGCGGGTGCTACCTAAGCCTGGCCACGAAGATGTTGGCTCGTAGAAAAATCCAGTTTTAATATATTTGTTTACTACATGTTAATGGCTATTAATATCCCACCCCATAGCCAAGATGCTAACAACAATGCCCAGAATAATTGCCTTGCAAAGTCTCTATTCACATCGCTTAAGTTAGAATACCGACGCTGCAAAGCTATTCCAGCCTTCAAAAGCATTAGTAAGCTAAAATAAAGAAGCGAAAGCACAAATATGCATGACAAAAACATTAGTAACACCAAAATGAAACTCGATAGTGCTATTGCTAAAACAGAATGACTAGAAAATAAACCAGATATTGGGACTATTAAAATTATCAACGCAAAAAATACCAACGACAAAATGAGCAATACTAAATTTGTTATAGGATAATTTGGAGATGTCTCCTCGACTACCTTGCCCAGTTTTTGCCGAATCCACTGAACCAATCTATGAACCCACCTTTCACTATTGACAACAGCAAACAAGTAAGATGTACAGGCAACGAGGGTTGCTCCTATAATTGAAATTAACGCCTCACCCAGAGGTATATCGGTTGACCTAGTAAATCTGAAGTAGAATACGAGCAAAAGTGGAACGACAAATATAATTGCCAATAGCGGCATTCTCGACTGGAAATCTTTACTATTCAATACTTTGGTCAACTTCTCAGTTGGGTTCATCTTTAAGATTTTTTCCCAAAACTGTTGTAGAAGGAATATGAGACCAGCGACTATTTGAAGAATTATCCCAATTAGCCCGCTTCTAGGCATAAGGAGAGTAACAGGTACGGTGATGAATAGTATGTAAAGGAGCATATAGACTATGGTGCGTTTGTCAACTTTTTGCTTATCAGATTTGACCTGTTTCGTAACTTGGGTTGATTCGGTCTCGGTCATAGGTGCACCTCCTTTATTAACTACCTAACATTATAATACAACTTTAATCGTTTCATTAATATTCGCCAATGATGTAGATTATAGGGAACAAATAGAGCAAAGGAGGAGCACCGCACTGCAATTGACACCGATTGTCGAGAGAGACGCACAAAACGAGCACAAAGGAATGCTGCTCCTCTACTGAAGGCTATCGATTAGTTTGTGTGTAAAACAGGTGGCGGAACGCTAGTCTTACGAAGCAGTTTTTCTATAACGCAGTATGCAGATTCTCTTAGTGTGCAACATTGGAGAAGGATAGTTTGGTCTTGTGTCTTTTCAACCATTTGAGGACGCTTAACAATCCGTCTAGCTCTGGCAGCTACTCTTTCACCCGCTAGTGCATGGTCTTTATCCTGATATACTATTACCATATATTTACCTGCCCGATTGAATACAACCGATTACGAGAAGCCTTTCAAGTTATTTACGAGAAGCAACTAGAGGAATCTCAATAATGCAAAACACCTTATCTTCGAGAGTAAGCGTCTGTATTTGGTGGCGTGACGAACCAACTTGAATATTACCCATGCGTATTTTTTCTGCTTTTACGGCTATCTTCTCAGCACGAAGAGCATCGCCTATATTTCTATGCACTATCGGCAACGCTGATTTCACCTTCACTCATAAGTTCATTACAGATGTCTACAACCAGTTCCAAGTCAAGCCGCAATTTCGTTGCAATGTCTGAATAGTATAAGGTTTGTCCTTCCGAAAATAGTTTTGCTATTTCTGCCTTAGCTTCCTCTCTGGTAATTTCACGCAATACGATAACATTTTCTTCCCCAGGCAACTTGCTCTCAAGGATATTCATTCTCTTCTCTAATTTAGCTGCTATTGCTGCCAATTTCCTGTTTTCCAATCTGAGCTCAGCGTTCTCCTGCATAATCTGTACAACAGTTTCATATGGAGAATAAGTCCACAACTCTGAAGCACCTGATATCCAATTGAAGAAATTAGACTTAACTTCGATTACATATGTTGGAATGGGTAATGTTTCACCAAAACTCAGTTCAGGCAAGTCCTGTGCAATCTCTTCAATAGTTCTCATCTGTCTTCCTACTTGGGCAAGACTGGCTGCGTCAATCTTTATTTGTGACATAGTGCCTCCACCACTGAAGTCGTCTTTTCGAATATCTCTTGTTGTTTATTTAACCGAGCCCTTATCTCATCAGAGCTACTGATGCTACTGTGATAGTTGAATCTCAATTCACGGTCTCTCTTTTCCCGAGCTATAGGGGACACACTAAAGGTAACGATGAATCCATCAAAAGGAAATAGTATATTCGCTCCGAGTTCATACTCTTTAGACATCAATTTCGCTATATGTTCACGGTTAGGAGAAAACAAGAATTCAATGTTGCACTCGTCCTTACTGAACCTATAGCCAAAGTTATAGCCAATAGCCTTATATGGCGTGTGGGGAAGCAAGTCGACTATCTTCGTCAGTTTATCTAAAGCGGCTTTTATATTAGCCTGGGTTACTTGTTTTAGCGTTAATTGCAGCCTATCTTGAGCCACAATCATTTGAAATTCATTAGTCTCCGAATTCGAAAAAACGGGTGTGTTAATAAAGTTTGTTAGTGGTTCAACAAGTATGCTATTTTGGTAGAGCCAATCTTTTGTAATTATTGATGGGTTGAAATTGGAGGCCGTTATCACAATATTAGCCGTATTAGGCAATATCATTGAATACACTTACTCCTACACTGGCATTAAGAATTACAGACAACCAACTGCAACTATCTTACCATATTTGTCAATTGAACTGGTACATACTATATAATAATACTATAGATAGTATATTAAAAATCTACATTATTGTACATAATGTTGGAGAATATCTCTACCCTTTGTTACTTTGTGGGCGTTATCTCCATGAACCTCTCCCTACATATCTCCCCCGAATTACATTGTAACTAGTCTCGCCATTAGCCTGGGGCGGGGAGGGTCAAGGAAGGGGGGCGTTAGCCCCATCTCTATTTTGACCTGAGCTTAGTTACCCAGCTTTACATTTATAGCTCTATCTAGTCCTTTAAGGAAACTTTCACTGAAAAAGTCCTGCCCTATTGCATTCTTTAGCAACTCCAATAGAGCATTTTCTCCAATCATAGGAGCAAACTGACCATACTTTTCTTTACCGCCAATCGTAATCCAGTATGGAAACCAGAACTCGTGTTTGTCTTCAGAGGGTGGTGTCTCCCAGCGTATCTTCACTATAGTGGGGTCAAAGAATGCCATGCCTATTTCCTCACATTGACATCCCACAGGTTTCTTTAACCGAGCTACCTTGCTTACACTAAAATCACCCCAGTATTTAGCCTTCTTCTTCTGACCTACTTGTATCATGGATTCCTCCTTATCAATATGACTGGTCTCTGTCCTGAATTCTACCACCCTAATCATGAGGGGAGGGTTAAAGAGGGGGGCGTCATGAGCTTGCTTCAGCAGCGCGGCTTTACGTTATCTTTTACCCAGCCTACTATCTTATCAAGAGAGGTGCCAGGCAGAAATATTTCCTTGATTCCAAGTTTCTTGAGTTTGGGAATGTCTTCTTCAGGAATGATGCCGCCGCCGATGACCATTATGTCATCTGATTTGTCGGCTTTGAGCAACTCAAGCACCCGCTTAAACAGGTACATATGGGCCCCGGAGAGAACGCTTAGCCCGATCAGGTCAACATCCTCCTGTAACGCCGCTGCTACAATTTGCTCCGGCGTTTGATGCAAGCCAGTGTATACCACCTCGAAGCCGGCATCCCGGAAGGCCCTGGCTATAACCCTTGCTCCCCGGTCATGCCCATCCAGGCCAGGCTTGGCCACTAAAATCCGTATCTTTCTTCCTGAGTTCACCATATTGTGTTTAACCTTCATTCAATCTTACCTTTCAGCGCTAGGAATTTGGATATTAATAAAATCCGGGGTCTCGATACCCCCCGAAGACATCCCTCCAGACATCGCAGATTTCCTGCTCAGTAGCGTATTCTCTTACTGCCTCTATCACATAGGGCATTAAGTTTCTGTCCGTCTTAGAAGCTGCGCGCAGGTCCCTCAAAATCCGAACCACCTTGCGGTTATCCCTCTCCTTCTTTACTTTCTGCAACCTGGCAATCTGTTTTTCTTCGACCGCTTCGTCTATTTTTAGTATCTCGGGAGGAGCTTTTTCTTTAACGATATATTTATTCACGCCCACCATGACTTTCTCCCCGTTATCTATTTGCCGCTGGTAATGATAGGCAGCATCGGCAATCTCCATCTGCGGAAAACCTTTATCAATAGCAGCCAGCATGCCTCCCATATCGTCTATCTTGTTGATGTATTCCCAGGCCCTTTCCTCCATCAGCTTGGTCAAAGACTCTACAAAATAAGAGCCGGCCAGGGGGTCTATGGTGTTAGTGACACCTATTTCATCGGCGAGGATTTGTTGGGTGCGCAGGGCAATAGTAGCGGCAAATTCAGAGGGCAAAGCCAGTGTCTCATCGAGGGCATTGGTATGTAGAGACTGTGTCCCACCCATGACCGCAGCCAGCGCTTGAGTGGTGGTCCTTACAATATTATTGTAGGGCTGCTGGGCGGTCAGAGAACACCCTGCTGTTTGAGTATGAAACCTCATCCACCAGGAGCGAGGATTCTTAGCCTTGAACCTGTCCCTCATAATGTGAGCCCACATCCTTCTGGCTGCCCGGAACTTGGCAATCTCCTCAAAGAAATCGAGATGAGAATTAAAGAAGAAGGAAAGACGAGGGGCAAAGGAATCGACATCCAGCTTCTTTCTGTCCATGACATCCCGGACATAGGCTATCCCGTCAGCCAGGGTGAAAGCCAATTCCTGGATGGCAGTGGAGCCTGCTTCACGAATGTGATAGCCGCTGATGCTTACAGTATTCCACAGTGGGACATGCTGGGTACCGAACTCCACGGTGTCGCTTATCAGCCTGATTGACGGCTCGGGCGGGAGCATGAACGTTTTCTGGGCGATAAACTCCTTGAGCATATCGTTTTGAATCGTGCCCCCGATTTTGTCCCAGCTTATTCCTGCTTTTTCGGCGACAACCAGATACATTGCCCAGAGTATGGAGGCAGGAGGATTGATGGTCATGGAAGTGGTGACGCTGTCCAGGGGAATCCTACGAGTCAGAATCTCGAAATCCCTCAGCGTATCAATGGCCACCCCACATTTCCCGCACTCACCCCTGGCCCGGGGCGAATCGCTATCATATCCCATCAAAGTGGGAAAATCGAAGGCGGTGCTCAGCCCGGTCTCGCCCTCCTTGAGCAGGTGATGCCATCTCTTGTTGGTATCCTCGGCACTGCCCATCCCGGAGAACATGCGAAAGGTCCATTCTTTGCCTCGATACATTGTGGGTTGGCATCCTCTGGTAAATGGGAAAATGCCGGGGTAGCCGATGTCCCTGGCAAAATCCAGGTCCTTGATATCTTCCGGGGTATAAATTTCCTTTATCTCAAGGTCGGAGACCGTGGAAAACCTTTTCTTCCTCTCAGTTTTTTGCCTTCCTCCCTTCCCCGCCTCCTTTTCCCATCTCTTCCGGCCTTCCTGCGCCTCTTGCAAGGTCTTTTCTGTAAACATACTCAGCCCCTTTACTTTACACCCAATACCTGGCGGGCAATCGTCCACCTCTGCATCTCCGAAGTTCCTTCGTAAATCTCAGTTATTCTCTGGTCACGGTAGTAGCGTTCCACGGCAAAGTCTTTGGTATAGCCATAGCCACCGAATATCTGAACGGCTTTGTGGCAAACCCTGTGGGCTGCCTCGGAGGCATAAAGCTTGGCCATGGCTGCTTCTTTGGGAGGAGCGTGCCCCTCTTTCCTGGTCAACCAGGCAGCCCTGTAGATTAGCAATCGGGCTGCATCTATTTCTGTAGCCATATCGGCAATCATCCACTGGATTGCCTGAAGGCGAGCGAGTTCGCCACCAAATTGCTTTCTTTCCTTGGCATAAGTCACGGCGGCATCATAAGCGGCTTGAGCAATACCCAGCGCTTGAGCAGCTATGCTGACCCTGCTGGCGTCTATGCCTTCCAAAGCTACCCTGAAGCCTTTTCCCTCTTCGCCCAGCATATTAGCCACAGGTATTTTACAATCATCGAAGATAAGCTCCGCTACCGAAGCAGGGTGCAGTCCCATTTTTCTTTCCAGTTTGCCCACCGAGAAGCCCTTAGTCCCCTTATCCACGACAAAGGCACTGATGCCTCGATAGCCCAGCGATTTGTCTTTCGTGGCAAAGGTGGTCACAATCTCAGCTTCAGCACCATTACTTATGAAAATCTTCCGGCCGTTCAGAACATAATAATCGCCCTGGCGGGCGTATTTTGTTTCCATAGCAGCGACATCACTGCCGGCCATAGCCTCAGTTAAGCCGAAAGCCACTATCGCCCCGTCAATCACGCGAGGGATATAATGCCTTTTTTGCTGTTGACTGCCATGCATGACAATGGGATACATACCCAGGCCGAGGCTGACGAGATACACAACGCCTATACCGGCACAGGCACGGGAAATCTCCTCAGTGGCTATGGCAAAGGTTATTTCATCGCCGCTCCCTCCATACTCTTCGGGAAAATGCACAGCATGCAAGCCGGCAGCAGCCATCTTCTTGATGACATCATAGGGGAACTCCTCTGCCTCATCCCATTCGGCAGCGTGGGGTGCGATTTCCCCGGCACAAAAATCCCGCACCATGGCCTGGAACATCTTTTGGTCTTCGCTAAGTTCAAAATCCATTTCTAACTCCTTTACAGTCTATTTCGAAACCTTTCCTGTTGAAGGGTGATCAACGACCATCGATTATCCCCAGTATCCTTGAACTTCTGTTCTCTGAAAGCTATCGGTCACTTTCGACTGATTTTCTCGCTTCAAAGGCTGATTTTACACTTCATCCTCAACGAAGGTCAATTATTCTATATCCAACACAGATAATTCCAATCGTTGACGGATGGAGCTTTTTGTATTAAACTCACGTCTCTGGTATGCATATTCTAGCAAACGAAAGCGAGGGCGCCCGGACTTGGCTTGAGTGCCCTAACTTTATATAGAAAGAGGAAGGACTTATGAACCTGGTCTGGATATGCGTTATATCTGCAATCATCGGGGGATGTACTGTCGGCTATTTTATCCGCTATATCCTAAGACAACCTGCGGGAACGGAAAGAATAAGAGAACTATCCAGTGCTATTCAGGAAGGAGCGATGGTTTTTATCCGCCTGGAATATCGCGCGGAGATTATTGTTGTAATTATCGTCGCCGTAATCTTAGGTCTTCTCGGCTTGGCTACCCCTGATTTGGGCTGGAAAGCATCGGTGTGTTTCATCTTTGGTGCCATCTGCTCTCTAGGCGCCGGCTATATTGGCATGAACATATCAATCAGGTCTAATGGGAGAACCACAACCGCAGTGCAAAAAAGCTTAAACCAGGGGCTGCGTATCGCTTTTCGTAGCGGCGCTGTGATGGGGTTAACCGTAGTCAGCATTGGTATCGCCGGTTTGTCCATCGTTTACTTTGTTTTTCACAATGACCCATACTTTCTGGCTACAATCCCAGCTTACGCCACCGGAGCTTCCCTGGTTGCCCTTTTCGCCAGGCTCGGTGGTGGTATTTTCACCAAGGGGGCTGATGCCGGTTCTGACCTGGTAGGTAAAGTCGAGGCGGGAATCCCTGAAGATGACCCGAGGAATGCTGGCGTTATCGCTGACTTTGTTGGTGATAATGTTGGTGATGTGTGCGGTGTGGGTGCTGACCTTTTCGAGACCTACGTTGAAGCGATCATCGCTACCATCACTTTGTCCGCTTTGGCGGTCGGCATTGGCATAGTTACCAACGCCCAGACTGCCTGGTATCTTCCCATGTTAATCTCGGCTGGTGGCATCATTGCTGCCGTAATCGGCAGTTTTATGGTCAGAGTTGGCGAGAAGGCGGAGGTAGGAGTTCTCTCCAGGGCACTCCGAAACGCCACATGGATTGCGACTGCATTATCTGCCGTGTTTTCTTTTCTCATTATATACTTTCTACACGCTGATTTAAGGATCTTCTGGGCGCTTCTTGCCGGCCTGATAGTCGCTGTGATAATCGGGGAAGCCACCAACTACTACACTTCGGCTGACTTCAAACCAACCAGGGAGATTGCACAAGCAGCAACTATTGGCGGCGGGGCGACTATGGTCCGGGGCTTTGCTGTTGGCCTGCTGAGTAACTGGCCAGTGGTTCTAGCAACAGCCGTAGCCATTGTCATTGCCTTTAAGTTTGCCAGCTTCTATGGGGTAGCCATAACCGCTGTGGGCATGCTCTCCACGCTGGGTATAACGTTAGCCTGTGATTCCTATGGCCCTGTAGCTGACAATGCCGGCGGGATTGCTACTATGGCGGGATTACCAGCTGAGATACGAGATAAGACTGATGCTCTGGACTCTGTAGGTAACACCACCAAAGCTACAGCCAAAGGTTTTGCCATTACCTCGGCTGTGACGAACGCTCTGGGTTTAATCCTTGCTTATGGTTTGGCGGCAGGATTGGTAACAGTCTCTGGGGGGAAAATAGCGGCGGCGCCAGAGCTAAATCTATTGAGCGCACCGGTTATCGTTGGTGTCATTATAGGTGCTCTCATCCCTGCTGTCTTTGTTGCCATGGCCATGAAATCAGTAGGGGTAACCACGGGGCTTATTGTGGAAGAGGTGCGGCGGCAGTGGCGTGAGATACCAGGTTTGAGAGAGGGCAAGGCAAGAGCTCAATATGGTAAGTGTGTAGACATCTGTACCGGTGCAGCACTGAAACAAATGCTGGCTCCGTCAATCATGACCATAGTCGCGCCTGTCCTCGTCGGAATAATACTGGGCAAATTTGCTCTTGGTGGTTTCCTTCTCGGCTCCCTTGCCATTGGCTTTATCTTAGCTAACACCTTAAACAACGCCGGTGGGGCCTGGGATAATGCTAAGAAATATATCGAAGCCGGTAACTTTGGTGGCAGGGGGTCAGATGCCCACAAGGCAGGAGTGGTGGGGGATACCACCGGTGACCCCATGAAGGACACCGCCGGGCCGTCACTTAATATTATGCTCAAGTTGATGGCGGTAATCTCGCTATTGCTGGCACCGGTATTAATGAATTTTGTCGGTCTGATAAAGCTAGGCTAGCTTTCTTTTTGAGAGGCATCTGGCGTTGATGTTACAATTAAAGCATCATGCCCGACGCCATATTCATCAAGGGTGCCCGAGAGCACAACCTCAAAGACATAGATGTAGTTATCCCCAGGAACAAACTGGTGGTTATCACCGGTGTTTCTGGCTCAGGAAAAAGCTCTCTGGCTTTCGATACCATATACGCCGAGGGGCAGCGTCGCTATGTAGAGTCTCTTTCTGCCTATGCTCGCCAGTTTCTGGGGCAGATGGAGAAACCCGACGTTGACTACATTGAAGGACTTAGCCCGGCTATATCCATTGACCAGAAAGGTCCGCCTCATAATCCCAGGTCTACCGTGGGCACGATGACGGAAATCTATGATTACCTGCGCCTTCTCTTTGCCCGCATCGGGCATCCCCATTGCCCTGAATGCGGCAGGGCAATCTCTCGCCAGACAGTGCAGCAAATTGTGGACGCCGTTAAGGAAATACCGCAAGGTAGTCGTATCATGATTCTGGCGCCGCTGGTCAGGGACCGCAAAGGTGAACATCAGGCGATATTTAAGGACTTGCAGAAGGCGGGGTTTGTCAGGGCTCGGGTTGACGGGCATATTTACGACCTCTCCGAAGAATTTCAGCTAGCTAAGAACAAAAAACATACAATAGAGGTAGTAGTTGATAGACTTCAGATAGAGCGAAATGAAAATGCCACCCGCCTGGCTGACTCCATCGAGACAGCATTAAAACTGGGGTCGGGCGTGGTGCTGGTCAAAGTTCTGGACGGGGAGGAATCGCTTTTCTCGGAGCACTTCGCCTGTGTCTATTGCGGCATAAGCCTGGGAGAACTTGCTCCCAGAACATTTAGCTTTAACAATCCCTATGGAGCTTGCCCGGCTTGCACGGGACTGGGCTGTAAACTGGAAATTGACCCTAATTTAGTCATCCCCGACAGGGGATTGAGCCTGGCTGAGGGAGCTATCCAGCCCTGGATGAGAAATGGACAGCTCGGCACCTGGTCCAGCAGCATACTGGAGTCTCTGGGTCGCCGCCACGGTTTTTCTCTGTCCACACCGGTAAAGGATTTAAGCGAAGACCAACTGCGCGTGATCCTCTACGATGGCGGGGGCGAACCGGTTCCTGCCACATATGAAGATCGCTACGGCATAATGCGCCAGTACTACACTAACTTCGCAGGCGTCATACCATACCTGGAGCGCCGCTATCGCGAGACGAGTTCGGATAGTGTCAGAGCGGATATCGAGCGCTATATGGCATCCAACCCCTGCCCCACCTGCCAGGGAAAGAGGCTGAAGCCAGAGTCTCTAGCTGTCACTATTGTGGACAGAAATATTATGGATGTTACCGCCCTGCCTGTCACGGAGGCTTTGATTTGGGTGGAGCAGCTAGGCGGCAAAATCAGTCCCCGGGAACTTACCATAGCTAAGCAAATTATCAAGGAGATTCGGGCACGGTTGGGCTTTCTCAGAGATATAGGTCTGAGCTACTTAACGCTGGACCGTCCTTCAGCAACGTTGAGCGGCGGCGAGGCACAGAGAATTCGTCTGGCTACCCAGATTGGCAGCGGGCTTAGCGGCGTCCTTTACATTTGTGACGAGCCCACGGTTGGCTTGCACCCTGCCGATGGTTCCCGGCTTATAGCCACACTGAAGCGCCTTAGAGACCTGGATAATACCATAATCATCGTGGAGCACGATGAAGCTATGATGAGAGCTGCTGACTACATCATTGACATGGGGCCCGGGGCTGGCAAAAACGGTGGAGAAATTGTTGCCACAGGGACACTTCAGGACATAGTGGCTTGTCCACAATCAGTAACCGGACAGTACCTCAGCCGGACAAAGCAAATTCCCCTGCCAGCTGAGCGCCGCTCTGGCTCGGGAAAAGAAATAGTGATCCAGGGCGCCAGGGAGAATAACTTGAAAGACATCGATGTCCATATGCCCCTGGGCAAGTTTATTTGCGTCACCGGCGTTTCGGGAAGCGGTAAAAGCTCTCTCATTAACGAAGTCCTGTATAAAAGACTGGCCCGCCTCCTTTACCGGGCTAAGGAGAGGCCGGGCGAGTGTGACGGTATCATTGGCACCGAGTACATTGATAAGGTGGTTAACATTGACCAATCACCGATTGGTCGCACCCCGCGAAGCAACCCGGCTACTTATACCGGGACATTCACCCCTGTTCGAGAACTTTTCGCCGCTGTTCCTGAATCTAAAATGCGTGGCTATCCCCAGGGACGCTTTTCCTTCAACGTAAAGGGGGGAAGATGCGAAGCCTGCCAGGGAGCGGGCTACGTTCAGATTGAGATGCAATTTTTACCCAATGTCACTGTTCCCTGCGAGGTATGCAAGGGGAAAAGATACAACCGTGAAGCGCTGGAAATTCACTTCAAAGGGAAAAACATCGCCGAAATACTGGATATGACGGTAGACGAAGCTTTGCTCTTGTTCGACCACTTCCCTAAAATCAAAAACAAGCTGGAAACCCTCCGAGATGTAGGTCTGGGGTATATTTGCCTGGGGCAGCCGGCGCCGACCCTTTCCGGAGGCGAGGCCCAGCGAGTGAAATTAGCTACTGAGCTATCCCGCCGCTCCACAGGCAAAACGCTCTATATACTGGATGAGCCGACCACCGGCCTTTCCTTCTCAGATATTGCTTCCCTCTTAAAGGTGCTACAGCGCCTGGTGGATTACGGAAACACGGTGATTGTCATTGAGCACCACATGGATGTGATCAAAAACGGCGATTGGGTCATTGACCTTGGTCCTGGAGCTGGCGATGAGGGAGGCTACCTTGTCGATGCCGGCACACCTGAAGAATTGACCAAGAACGATGCCTCTTTCACCGGACAGTATTTACGTGGTATATTATCAAGGCAGAGGGAAAAGGTATTGACATGACACAGCAGCTCAACAGGGACGAAATCCTTGATTCCATCCATGGCAATGTCCAGGAGAAGAATACAATCAAGCATATGTTAGCCACCGAGGTTATTATGCGGGCCCTGGCCAGGAAATTGGGGGAGGATGAAGAGGAGTGGGGCATTACGGGCCTGATCCACGACATAGATATGGAACTGGTCGAGGGTGATATGAGCAGCCATAGCAGATTGAGCGCTGACATTGCTCAGGAGCTGGGAGCCGGTAAGACCATGGTCCATGCTGTTTTATCCCACAACGAAGCTCACGGCGTTCCTCGAGAGACCAAATTGGATAAGGCTCTTTTTTGTGCTGACCCCCTGAGTGGGCTGATCACTGCTGCTGCTCTGGTGCGCCCCGACAAATTAAGCGGACTGACCACGAAATCGGTAATGAAACGCTTCCGCGAAAAAAGCTTTGCAGCCGGAGTCAATCGGGAGCAAGTGGCTCAATGTCAGGAAATCGGACTGGAACTGGAAGAGTTCATCAGCCTGGGAATCGAAGCCATGCAGGGAATCGCCCCGGAGTTGGAATTGTGACACCGTTCAATTCTGTAGGACGACCTTTCATGGTCGCACAGCACGAGGCTAAGGCTCTGCACCAAATTTCTGAATATCCTCTGCTTAGAAATAGGATCCCCGTGGCTAGTATCTCAGATTCGGCATATGTCCAATTACCCGGATAGCGTAAATGTTTAAGCTGGAACTAGACTCTCACAGTCTGCACGACCGAATTTCCATTGTAGACAAATTGACGTGTTTGATATAGTCAGGTATATTTGTTATGACTAGGGCCTGAATTTTCTAGCCAGGTAGGGAAGGAAGTAGGTATGGTAGTAAGAAAAAAATTTGCTCATGGAAGAAATAGAACCACCACACAAAGAGTTAGAAGCGCCACCTAGAAGCGGAGAGATATACAGAGCCCTCCTAGCGTACTCCCGGGATGCCATACTGGGTGTGAATCGCAAAGGGACAATACTATTCTGGAATAAAGGTGCAGAGCAGATTTTTGGCTACTCAAGCAAAGAGATACTGGGCCAGCCAGTAACCGGGTTGATTTCGGAGAAACACAGAGAAAGTCACACACTGGTGCTGAGGGCTCTCCTGAGCGGAAATTGCGGGGAAACAGGGATCATCGAAGGCGAGGCATTAAGGAAGGATGGCTCCAGATTCCCTCTCGAATTATCTTTATCTATTGAGCAACAAAACGGCGAATTTTGGGGACTTGCCGTCGGAAGGAATATCACCGAGCGCAAACACAGGGAGCAGGCGTTAAGAGAAAGCGCAGAACGTTACTGCAATCTTTTTGCGACTTGCCTGGAAGCAGTTTTTTCTGCGGACATCCCAGACAATACTGCGACGGGTAACAAGGCGATTGAGAAACTGCGTGGCTGCTGTCTGGAAGAATTGACCGAGATGAAGCCAACGAACATTCTCCCTCCAGAACGTAGCGAATATCTTTCCAAGCAAGTAGAGAAGATACTGAGCGCAGATGAACCTATATCCAGCGTAGTGCACGAGATTTTCAAAAAAGGTGGCAAAAGGATACTGATAGAGCAGTATCTAGATCTTATCGACAGGAAAGACAAAATCGCAGGATTTCAGGAGTTTCGCAGTGACATCACCGAGCGCGATAAAACAGAAGAACAATTGAAGAGCTCTTTTGTCGACCTGACAAGAATCGTTTCTCGTGTCATTGATTTTTATGACCCCTATACAGCGCAGCATCAGCAAAGAGTAGCTGAACTGGCCCATCTTATAGGTGAGAATATGGACTTGGCTGACGATGTAGTTGAGAGGCTCTACTTCAACGGATTGCTCCACGACATTGGCAAGATTTCCATCCCAAAGAGTATCCTTACCAAGCCTGGTGAACTAGCCGAGGAAGAATGGGCTCTCATCCGTGCCCATACGAAACAAGGTTACAACATATTGAAGGATGCCAATCTGCCCTGGCCAGCAGCCGAAGTAGCGCTGCAACATCACGAACGGCTGGATGGCTCGGGTTATCCTAACGGTATCACAGGGGATAAGCTAAGTCTGGAAATCAATATCCTCTCTGTCTGCGATGTGGTAGAAGCCATGAGTTCCCATCGCCCTTATCGGCCAGCAAGAACCACGACGGATGTTCTAAAAGAACTCACCAACGGCAGGGGAACAAAGTACAATGCCAGTGTAGTGGATGTGATGCTGCCTAAGGTTGAAAGCGGGGAATTCAGGTCTGCCTGGAATTGTGGAAATTCCAGCAGTACGGCTACATAGTGTTCAATTCCCTGATAGCATCAAGGAATGTTTCAAAGGGTTTGTATTGAAGTTTGTTCTCTCTGCAGTACGCCAGCAGGTCACCTGTGGCAAAAACGTGGTGAGCATATTTTGCTGGAGCAACATCGGAATCGCCATTCCCCATATATATTACCCTGTATCCTAGCTTTAGGAACGATTTGATGTACGCCTCTTTAAAGCCACCATTCAGTCTTTTGCCATCGGGCCCCACATATTGAACTTCCATTCCTTCAGGGTGGGAAGAAGCTTGTGCAGCATGCACTTCGAGGTCTACCAGCCCAAGGTCTTTCAGCACAGCCATTATATAAAAATCCAGACCGTTGCTCACAATCACCAATCTGAAGCCATTTTTCAAGCAGTAGTTTACCAGTTCGTGAAATCCAGCCCGCACTTGGACTTCGCCTTTCATTGCCCCAAGTAACGTAGGTTTGTCGGCTTTAACCATGGCAAAAGCCTTGGTATTGAGCTCCCCGACAGATATCCTGTGCTCCTTATACTCCCTCAGCAATCGCCGCCAATCTCCTTGAGCGAAGGTGTCCAGAAGAAAGAAGCTAACATCTCTTTCGGTAACCGTACCGTCGAAATCACATTGAACTAAGGTTTTCACCGTTGACATTCCAGCGAAATATATCGATTCTCTCTATAGCCCCACGTCTTCTTCGTAGCGCTCAGAGACAAATATAGTTAGATTAGCACACCACGCCAGGAAGATAAAGGCTAGGCTCTCTCTACCAATATGTAAATTGACAGCGTCCATTTTGGAAGCTATCATTCATTCTTCGTGGAAAACATAGAACACAACCCGACACTTGCTGAAGTAGCTGACGCTTTTCTAGCACATTTGCCCCCGGAAGAAAGGGGAAAAACACATGCAGAGATATTGAAATTCGTCAGATGGCTTGGCTCATCCAGGCAGGTGAAGGACATCAGCCCTGTGGATGTGGCTAACTATGGCGAACAGATTATCCTCTCGGCGGCCAAACCCGTCAAATCCTTTCTTACGTATATCCAGAAACAGGGATTCAGCAGTACAAGTTTAGCTCCCCACCTGAAGGTGAAAAAAACTTCCTCAAAAACAGTCGCTGTTTGGCAAGGTAGTCAGGTGCAGGCTACCTTGACCGCACAAGGCTACGCAAAATTAGAAAAGGAATTAGCCAACCTGAGAAATCAACGCTCTCAAGCTATTGAGGAGATCCAGAAGGCAGCCGCTGACAAGGACTTTCGAGAAAATGCCCCTCTAGCAGCAGCTAGAGAGCAAAAGTCACATTTGGAAGGGAGGATCAAGGAGATAGAGGCAACCTTGAATCAGGCGAAGATAATGAGGGAGTACCAGGACACAACCAGGGCAAAATTCGGATACACAGTAGTGCTTCGTGATTTAACCTCAGATAAAGAGTTTAGCTATACTTTAGTCGACCCTCGAGAAGCAAATCCAGCCAAGGGTAAACTTTCCGTTGCTTCCCCCCTGGGCAAAGCAATCCTGGATAAAGAAATGGGAGAAACAGTTGAAGTTGCTGCTCCTGCCGGTACCTTCTGTTGCCGCATTGAAAGCATTATGGCTCTAGCAAGGGAAGGAAAAGTGAACCCGTAGTGGCGTAAAGAACAGACGGGTCAAATGAAGTGAGACGGGACTCAAGCTGTGCTAATCTTCGCCCAGTTCGCCTGTGTAAAGGTTCTAAGGTTTGTTGATTCGTCCGACGTGTGGCATAATGAATTAAGTGGCAGGAAGCGGAGGGATCGCATAGTGGTCTAGTGCGGGCGCCTGCTAAGCGCTTACTCCGAGTTAAATCGGGGTCGAGGGTTCGAATCCCTCTCCCTCCGCCACTATGGAGATTCGTCGTTCTCAGGAAAAGGTGATGGCCAAAGGCCACAACCAATCACGAAAATGCACCGTTGGTGGTGAGCCTGTCGACCCATGAATACCCCTTCGACAAGCTCAAGGCGAACGGGGAAAAGCCTATCTTCATGCCAAAGTTGAGAAACCCTGGAATATTCCCATCTGAATCTCTGCCGGGCTGCCTTAGAGGCCTATCAGCTTTTTGCCCTCATCCAGTAGCGCATCTGCCCTTTCCAGGCTTTCAGCTTCAGCATAAATGCGGACCAGTGGTTCTGTGCCGGAAAAGCGGATGAGCAGCCAGGACTCATCGCCAAGGAAGAGGCGGAAACCACCGGAGGTATCCACTTTGGTCACCTTTGAACCAGCTACTATGTCCGGGGGGCTGGAGCTTAGTCGCTGCAGGATTACCTGACGCTTAGCTGCGGAGATATGAAAATCCCTGCGATCATAGTAATGAGGCCCAACTTTGCTGTAAAGGTAATCCAAGAGCTGAGAAGGTGTTTTCTTTGTTTTTACCATGAAGTCCAAGAAATAAAGGCCGGCAAGTATGGCATCCCTCTCCGGGACATTGCCACGAAAGCCATAGCCGCCGCTCTCCTCCCCACCAATAATGGCGTTTTTCTTCATCATTAAGGGGGCGACATATTTGAAACCTACCGGCGTTTCATAAACAGCCACATCAAAGAGCTTTCCCAAGCGGGAAATCATAGTGGTGGAAGTGAGCGTCCTCACCATAGCGCCACGCTCACCACGTACTTCCAAGAGATAGAGACAAAGCAAAGCAAAAACCTGGTGCTGGGTTAAAAACCGTCCCCTTTCGTCTACGATGCCAATACGGTCGGCATCGCCATCGGTGGCCAAGCCCACGTTAGCTTTTCGCTTAACGACCAACCGAGTAAGCTTGGTCAGATTCTTAGCAATTGGCTCGGGGTGAATTTGGGGAAATGAAGGATTTCTTTCAGCATTGATTTCGGTAATCTTCAGGTTACCACCTTGAAGAACCCTCTTAAAATAGCCAATGCCAGCACCATACATGGGGTCAACCAGGATATTTAATCTCTGGCGGCGCAATTCCTCTATATCAACAAGGTGACTAAGATGCTCGAAGTAAGCAGGAGAGAGGTCCACATAGTCAACAATCCCTTTCTTTAAGGCCTTATCCAGAGCAAGCCTTTTCACACCCTCTCCCCGGCGGGTGAGGGAGGCGATATTCCTTTCTATCTGAGAAGTGACCCCTTCTGGAGCACTAGCCCCATCCTGGGATTTGTATTTGAATCCGTTCCATGAACCAGGGTTATGGCTGGCAGTTATCACGATAGCCCCAGCGGACTTAGTAGTCGGGACAGCAAAGCTCACCACCGGTGTAGGGGCGGGGTTGAGGAAGAGGTGGACTTTGATATCGTTGCCGGCTATTACCTCAGCGGCGGCAGCAGCAAAATCCTCAGAAGCGAAGCGGGTATCATAGCCAATGACCAGACCTCCTTTATCAAGTCCATCCTGCTTGAGATATTCTGCCACGGCTTGAGTGCAGATGCGCACATTTTCGAAGGTGAAATCATCGGCGATAACCCCTCGCCACCCATCAGTGCCGAATTTGATTGGATTAGCCATAATAATCTACTCGCTCCACTCCATTCACAGTCGTAGTAATCGGGGGACTTTCAGACTCTTATCCGAGTTCCACATCAGTTCCAGGACAACGACACCCATGGTTCACGGCATCTAACTGTATTTCCGGCGTGTACCCTTCCCCATGCAAACCCGCCTGAACAGCGCCGACGCAGTAGAAAACCTGGACTCAGGGTATGTCCGGCTAAGCTCTCCACAGACCCTGCGACCGTTGTAGGAGATGTACCACCGGATCGACGAGCACTTCTCTGACAATTGCACGCAGGAAATCACTCTTCGCTATGAAGTCGGCTAGTGGGGGACTGAGTTTGTAATAAGCGTCTACAAGTCGCGAACCCAGGGCGTTCTTCAGTAATACCTGGTCTCGGAAATCGCGCAATACATTAAGCTGACTGGCCGTTTCTGTGCCATAGGCTGCGGTCGCAATGAAACAGTAGCCAGTCACTGGCCAGAAACCAATCCCATCGAACCGCACTTCTCCCCCTCCGTTCCAGCCGGTTCCCAGGAGACGGATTCTTAGATGAGTCGACTCGGGTGCCGACTGCATCGTGGTAGTCATCTGTACATACTCGCCACTTGTGTCGTTAGTGGACAGTATTGTTGCCGCACTCAGTGGGGTCCCATTCACCCCCTCTCCCGCCCAAAAGTCAAGAGCGATGACACCGGTCACGTTGCCGGAAACATATATCCATCCCCAGGCATTATATGTTATCGGCAGTGAGATACCTGAGATCAGCGAGGTGCCATTCCCAAGATACACCCACTGGGTAAGCGTGTCATTTTCCCCTGTTATCTGGGCGGTCCAATTACCTTCATAGATGGGGCCAGTATCATTACACGTAGCGCTTCCGGTCAGGTTCCATCCATACGGGACTCCACCTTCTCCCAGCTCGAAACCCCCGTTCACGACCATTCCTCCGGCGCCCACGTAGCCAGAGGGAAAGAAGACCAAAACTCCCGTCACAATGAGCAAGACTGACAGCATAACTCTCGTGTATCTACCCATATCCCACCTCCTTTTGTAACAGTTTACCTTATCCAGCTTTTAGCTCCTGGTCAATATTGTATCATACCTTGCAATGCCAATATTTTTCAAGAATTTTGTCGATATTTATACAAAGCTAACAAATCGAGTAATAGGGTCTCAGTCTCGCGGCCCACTTCAGCCCTTAATAGCAGACCAATAAGCTAGCAATACTCGAGGAGTTTGCGGGGAAACTTGTTTGTTAGTAAGCGCACTGTACAGGCAGGACTTCTAACAACTGAATAGTGGAAGGAAGGAAAACTTTGCTCAGTTGACAATAGACCTCTCAGTCCATTGACCGACCTAGGAATCCCTAAGCTTCTACTTATGACTCCTTAGAAAGGAGGTGATTCAGCCACACGTTCCCGTACGGCTGCCTTGTTACGACTTCGTCACAGTCACCAACCCCACCTTAGGCGATTGCCTCTCGTTAAAGTTAGCCCATCGACT
>Ga0315277_10000738_pt1 | contig 50389 bp, 33 predicted proteins | sample YL17G05_15_MG_FD_203695 | JGI IMG/M metagenome (GOLD analysis project Ga0315277, IMG submission 203695) | Sediment microbial communities from Yellowstone Lake, YNP, Wyoming, USA - YL17G05_15 | ecosystem: Environmental > Aquatic > Freshwater > Lake > Sediment | place: USA: Wyoming | collected... | reverse complement strand
GCAAAAAGTCGCCTAAAGATTAAGATTGGCGGCTGCGGCATCCCGAGGCGGACTGCGCAAGCCGCTGGGATGCGAATGCATGAGTATTTTGCGGGCGAGACGCCCGCGGTCCCAGGGGGGCCGGACTCCGCGTAGTATGAATAGAATTCCTGACCATTGCCAGAAGTGATACCCCCACAGTGTCAAGTGTGTCCCGCAGTCAGCGCAGAGCGGGTGGCTTGAGGAAGCCTCCCTGAGGGAGACGCCGCGCTCAGCGAACTCTCATGTCGGTTGCGGCTCGCGGTTCTGGCGTTCGCGGCGGAGTTTCTTATCCCGCCGGGAAGGCAGAGCCTTTTCGAGTCTCACCGCCTGAGGCGGTGGATTACCCAATAAGATTTGACATGGTTTTGGTCCCGAAACAGGGCCTTGGCGCCCTATTCTTCCGCTCTTTTCTGCCTCAAACAGAGTTGCCGGTCTTTGAGCCGGCTGACGGTATAGCGTACGATTCGGTCATCGCCGGTTCACCCCGTCTTCAGGCAGTTTCTGGCCCGGGGCGACCCCATATAGTTTTTGCCGCGCCCGGCCCCATGGGCAGCCACCAAAGGTCAGCACCATTTCCAGGGTTTGCAGCCAGCGGGCAAGACGGGAACCTCTTCTGGCCCGGGTACAGATCGGGCAGCGTTTCTCGCAAAAATCCGGATCAAACATTCGTCACCTTCATTCGTGCATTCGCATGGACCGAAGATCTTTATTCAAAAAACATGCCCCAAAACCGCGTCCAAGGCCTGTCCCAGGCGTCTCAAACCGGCCTAACCTCCGGCATTGCAATATTTTGCCCTGGTGCGACCCCATTCACGTTGACACTGGTTCAGGGTTTTTATAGCATGGCGGGCGTTGAAAATCGTTCCAAATTCATCTGTAGTAATGGTTTCCCCTTTGTAAGGAGGATTCATGTCACAACCAGCCAAGGCCGAGACCGCTGTGCCCGTGCAGCCGTTCCCCAGCTCATTCTGGACCGCGAATGTTACCGAGCTGTTCGAGCGCGCCGCATACTATTCGATGGCGAGCTTCATGGTCATCTATCTGGGCCAGCTCGGATTCGGCGAGACCTGGCCTTCCTTTCTCAATTCGACCGTTCTGTGGGGGCTCGTTTATTTCCTGCCCATCCTGTCGGGCACGATCGCGGACCAGATCGGTTTCCGCCGCGCGCTCATGATCGCATTTTTGCTGCTCTCGGCGGGCTATTTCCTGATGGGATACCCCGTCTGGTTCGGCGGCAGCACGCTCGCCCCGATCATCGCCAAGGAAGTCACCGCGAGCACCCGTGATGTCGTCGCCATCGTTTCGGCAATCCTGCTGATCGGCATCGGCGGCTCCGTCGTCAAACCGTGCATTTCCGGCACCGTGCAAAAGGTATCGGGTGCCCGGGCGACCCTGGGCTTTGCCATTTTCTATATGGTCATCAACATCGGATCGCTCTTCGGGCGCGGCACCGCTTTCGTCGTGCGCTCGGGATCGAGCACACCCACCATTTTGATGGTTGTGGGAGTCTGTGCGCTGGCGGCAGCCGGCCTGGTCACGCTGGTTTATTGGACGACCCGGGCGGGTAGGGATAAAACGAGCGTCTGGGTGCCGACGGCCGGTTTCCTGCTGATTGTCGTTGCCGCGGGATATGCCATCAAGACGATCTTCACCTTACGTAGCGCGGAACGTACAAGCATTGATCCGCAGCAGCTGTCCTATATTTTTGCCGTCGCAGCCTGCGCCGCGGTGGCTGCCTTTTTTGTGGTGCTGCTCGCCTACCGGGAGCCGGTCGCAGCCGCGGGCACGCCGACCAAGCCGAAGCGCTCGGTCGGGCGCATTCTGGGGGATATGATCCTGGTTTTGGGCAGCCTCCGGTTCGCGCTTTTTCTGGTTGTGATGGCAGGATTCTTCTTCATTTACAATCAGGTCTACAACGTACTGCCGCTCTATGCCAAACGGGTGGTCGAATCCAATCCGGCAATGGATCTCTACACAGCCGCGAATCCTTTCGTGATAGTCTGCCTGCAGTTGCTGATCACGCGCAAGTTCGGCAAGATCAAGCCGATTCGATCCATGGTCTTCGGCACGATCATCGTCGCCGCGGCCATGCTGATCAATCTGTGGCCGATTTATTCCGAGGGTGGCATCCGGGTCATCCTTGCCAACTGGCTGCCGATTGCGTCGGTATTCATCATTCTGACCGTCGCGCTGATCGCGCTGGGCGAGCTGTTCACCTCGGCGCGCATGTACGAGTACATCGGTGCGCTGGCGCCCAAAGGACAGGAAGGGCTTTTCCTCGGGTACGCCAATCTGCCGCTCGCGCTCGGCTCGATGGTGGGCGGCCCGGTCGGCGCCTTCATCTTCAACCGCATTATGGCGAAGGGCGCCACCAAACTGGACAACGGATTGCTCGAACTCGATCCGACGCAGAACATGTTCGGCTGGCTGATCCTGGTGGCCATCGGACTGATTTCGGCCGCGGCGCTCTGGCAGTTCAACCGCTGGATCGAGCGCCCGGCAGCCCCAGCGCGGGAGGCGGTTACGCAACTCCCGGCAACCGTTTCCCTGGTGGGCGGCTTCAGCATCGCATTGGCGGCATGGTCGCTGGCGGCCGCCGGCCTGGCGCTCTTGAATATCTCTTCAGGGAACAGTGCCGTAACCACGATCATCATCGCCGCCGGCCTGATCGGCTGGACCGTGCTGCAGGCCAGCGTCGGCTTCCAGATGTTCAGGAGAAAGAGCTGGGCGCGCGGCGTGTTCATCGTAGCTTTCCCGACTCTGTGGGCGTTGACCGCATCGTGGTTCAGTATGGAAGCCCTGATTGCCAGCTCCGTGGCCTGGCTGCTGGGCCTTGCGCTCCTGACCAGGCGCTCGGCAATTGCGTTCTTCGCCGAAGACTAGGAGCCAGAAGCCGGAAGCCAGAAGCCGGAAGGGATCCATGCAGGGTTCGAATCGCCGGCCGGGATGAGTTCGGCATAGAGATTCCGGCTTCTTGCTTCCGGCTTCTGGCTTCTAACGAGAACAAGATTCCCGTTACGCTGCGCATAACGGCATATGACTTTGTCGGACGGACCGGACCGATCCGTCTGATTTCGGGCATGCAAAGAGGGGGATCGGATTTTGGATCTGGCAGTCGACCAGGAGATTATCGTTGTGTTCGGCGGACGTCATCCGGTGGAAGGCGACCGGGAATATGCCGAAGCCGTGAAGCTCGGTTCCATGCTCGCCGCCGCCAATTACGCCGTCATGAGCGGCGGCTACACCGGCGCGATGGCGGCCGTCTCCCGCGGGGCGCGCGAGGCGGGCGGAATCGCCATCGGCGTCACCATGGAGATCTTCGGGAACCTCTCCCCAAACCCGTATTTGACGCATGAAATCCGCACGCGCGATTTCTTCGAGCGCCTGGAAGTGCTCACCTTCCATGCCGGCGGCTTCATTGCGCTGCGCGGCGGCATGGGAACGCTTACCGAAATCAGCCTGATCTGGAACATGCTGCAAACCAGGACCATGCCCGACAAGCCGATGATCCTGGTAGGAAAATTCTGGCGGCCCATGCTCGAATCGATAGCCAGCCATCTGGTCATTCCCGCCGCGGAGCTCGAACTTTTCCAATATGCCGATACCGTGGAAGATGCGGTCTCCCGGCTGCGTCCCGCAAAAGCAGCTGCGCCCTGAACATCCTCTCCATTAAATTGTTTTTTTTCAAAAGTGCGATTGAACTCCCGCAGAGGAAGGCGTACTCTTCTCCGCGCGGGAGTGACGCTCGTGTTCGCGCCAGTGTCACTCCCGTAAATCGTACAAAAGGAGAACAGAGAACATGGCGGCACTTGCTGTATTAGGCGGACTGATCGGGGGCGCATTGATTCTGGCTACGATCCGTTCAAAGCGCAATGCTAAAAAGCCCTCTCATATTCAGACGTTCAAGATCTAGCCACCTGGCCTTGCGAACTTTCCATCCATGCAGCCCGTGCCGGCTCGCCCGCACGGGCTTTTTTTTGGCGTGCGGCGACTGGGACAAACGAGCCTGATCGATGTACCGGCCCTTTGGGCCTCATTTCCCTGCGATCCTCTACCCCGAGCTGACGCTCGGGGCTATCCACTTCCGGCGCTTCGCGCCTGGAATTCATAATGATCGCCACACGCTGGCGGCACAGCGGTTCGATCGGGCCATGGACGTCCATGATGAATCAGGCCCGAAGGGCCGTCAGTGGCTAGGCCCGGCCGTCAGGCCGGGATAGGGGCGGATACCGGCAGAGCGCCGAAGGCGCGGCACAATCACACCACAGCATTTCCGCACACAGATGCGTATAAGGTTCAGGACAAGTCGTCGCAAACGGGTTGCGACTTTGCCGAAACGCGCATCTTGCCGGAACTGTTTTTCTACTGTCTCCTGTCTCCTTCTTTTCTTTCCTCATTTCCACCGCCCGTGATATCTTCATCCCCGCACATCGCCACCAACAAAGAGAGAGGCGTCATGGCCAAAGTCGACATCATCCGCGATTATCCCCGCACCTTCTGGATTGCCAACGTCATGGAACTCTTCGAGCGGGCCGCCTACTACGGCCTGAACTCGATCCTCGGCGGGTACCTGACCATGAAAGTCGCCGAAGGAGGGCTCGGCTTCAGCACGCAGTCGGTCGGCTTCCTGCAGGGGCTCGTTTACGCATTCACCTACGTACTGCCGATCCTCGGCGGCGCACTAGGCGACCGTTACGGATACCGGCGGGTGTTGATGGTAGCCTTTTCGCTGCTCGCGGCCGGGTATTTCACCGCCGGCTACATGTCGGTCTATGCGCTGGTCTTCCTCGCCCTGCTCGTGATGGCGACCGGGTCCGGCCTCTTCAAGCCGATCATCTCGGGAACGATCGCGCGCACCACCGATGAGCGCACATCCGGCCTGGGCTTCGGCATCTATTACTGGATGATCAACCTCGGCGCGTTCCTGGCGCCGCTGGTGGTCAGCGTGCTGAAGGGTTTTTCCTGGCAATACGTCTTCACCGCGTCGGCACTGTATTGCGCCGCGATGCTGATCCCCGCCATCTTCCTTTATCGCGAACCGCCGCGCCCGCTGAACACCAAGAAGCTGAAGGAGGTCCTGGCAGGCGCCGGCGAGGTGCTCGGCGATGCCCGTTTCATGCTCATGATCGTGGTCTATTCCGGCTTCTGGATTCTCTACTTCCAGAACTTCGGCACCGTGCTCTGGTACCTGCGCGACGTCATCGACAAGGCGCCTGTGAGCGCGGCGATCACGAACCTGTTTCAATCCGCCGGCTTGTCTTGGACCTTCCAGTTCGATATCGAGCACGTCACGGTTATCAACGCAGGCACGATCATCTTGCTGCAGGTGTTCGTGAGCAAGATCGTGACCGCGCGCAAGGCCCTGCCGACCATGGTCACCGGCATGTCGATCGGCGCCATCGGATTCCTGCTGCTGGCGCTGTCGCGCAATCCCTGGGTGTTCGTGGCCGGCATCGCGGTATTTTCCATCGGCGAGATGACCGCCCACCCCAAATACTACAGCTTCATCGGGCTGGTCGCGCCGCAGGACCGGAAGGCCGTCTACATGGGCTACGCGTTCCTGTATGGAGTCTTCGGATCGCTGCTCGGATCGAACGTCGGCTCCTTTCTCTATTCGCGCATGATCGAACCGGTGCTGCGCACCGAGGCGGTCGCCAGCCGCTGCCAGTGGTTCTGGCTGCTGTTCGCCGTCCTCGATGTCTGCGCGGCACTTGGGCTGGTGGTATTTTTCCGCAGGTTCGGAACCGACACCGCCGACACGCGCCGGCGCGCGGCCCGGGCCATGAACGTCGCCTATACGCTGATTGGGAGCCTCGGGCTCGCGTTCCTGCTCGCCGGATTGCTCGCCCAGCCCATCCAGTACCGGACAGTCGTTCAGGCGGTGATCTTCCTGAGCCTCGGCATCGGCGGCCTCTGGTTCAACCTCCACGGCATAGCCCCGGCCCGGCAGGCAGGCGCCTGATCTGCCTGGCGGCAAGGGGTAATGGCAGCAAATCGTCTGGAGTGCGGCGACCCGGCGCCGCTTTCACCAGCCCGATGCAACCCAACACCGGCGGCTTGCCGCCGGGATGGCCACAACACGCCTGAAACCTATCAGGCGTTTCCCCGCAAAACGCCAGCAAGCTGCCGGCGTGCAGCCGGCAGACGCTCACCAGAGCGGCGACCAGTCGCCGCACTCCAGAAAGGCTTGCGGCCAGATTGCCGGCGACTGGCCTCAAACAAATGCAGATTCAAGGAACTTAGCTTAAAAATCGTCTTTCACATTGATTCGATCCGTTTTGAATCTGTACACAGTTTTTACCAGCGCCGGCGGTGCACTGCGCTCGAACCACGCCGCGGAACACCAAGGGTAATCCGATGACTTTTTCACCAGCCCATGGTGAACCGGATTGTTGTGCACGTAGTTCAATCGTGCCCAATAGGATGATTCCCGGTCAATGTACGTATCCCAGAACTGGTAAATGATCTTCCTGCCGGGGATGCCGTCCTCGCGGTTGATCATCATTGCCACCCGGGCGTGGAACTTCCTCAGCATTCGACTGAGATTGCGGGGATCTTCTGGAGACAAGGCGATGAAATGGTAATGATTTGCCAGGATGGCCCAAGCCTGAAGAGTCCATTGAAACTCCTGGGCGCATGTGAATAGAAGACCTAAAACGAGGTTCAGGCGGGCAGAGGTGTTGAAAAAGGGTGTTTTGTTGAGCGTTCCGCCGGTGACCATGTAGGCCCCCTTTTCGGTTAGACGATGCGCTGGAGCATGTGGCCATTCGTTCAGCATAAATTGTACGGGCGGGGTGGAATCGAGCATGAGTTTGTCCTCCTGCGGATAATGTTTCGCGAAGGGGCCAGTTATTTCAGGGAATCTGGAATTTTCAAGGGTCCGACATACGGGGTATGACGCCATAACGATAACAAGCTGCCGTTTTTCGGAGAGACGCCTAACGGGTTTCAGGGGTGTTGTGGACATCCCGGCGGCGAGCCGCCTGGTTTGGGCGGCATGGGGCCTGTGCAAGCGGCGACGAGTCGCCGCACTCCAGAAAGGCTGCCGCCGCAATCTTTTACATTCCGGAGTTGGATCGCGCGGCAGGATGGGTGTAGGGTAGAAGGAGATACCGGAGGGATCCTATGCGCGGGAAAATCATCGTGCCTCTGTTGATCATGGTTGCGGGAACGGTCTGGATTGCGGGGGATCTCGCCCCCCAGGGGGTGGACAGCTCGTCTACCGTCAAGCTCATGTTTGCCAATCCGCCGCGTGCCTACAGTTCCGCCCCTTTCTGGGTCTGGAACGATCTCATCACCGATGATCAGGTCTCCGCCACGCTCAAGAGTTTCGCGGACCAGAACATCAAGCAGGTGATCGTGCATCCGCGCCCCGGACTCATGACGCCTTACCTCTCCGCCGACTGGTTCCGGCTCTGGAAGCTCGCGCTCGACGAAGCCGAGCGGCTGGACATGGATCTCTGGATCTACGATGAAAATTCCTATCCTTCGGGATTCGCCGGGGGATTCGTCCCGGACGCGATGCCCGAAGCGCGCGGCCGCGGACTGGCGCTGCGCGAAACCACCGGCATACCCAAGTGGAAACCGGAAAATGTGGCGGTCTATCTGTTTAGGGAACAGACCCACGAGGACGTGACCGCCAGGCTCCGCGCCGGCGAGGCCCTCCCCGAGGCACGCTACCTCGAGGCCTCCGTCGTCCGTTCCCAGCCGGGCGCCTGGTATGGCGGCAAGACCTACGTCGATCTGCTCTACCCCGGGGTGACCGCGAAGTTCCTCTCGGTCACGCTGGACGCCTACAAGCAGCAGGTCGGCAACCAGTTCGGCAGGCGCATCCCCGGCGTGTTCACCGACGAGCCGCACCTGCGGCCCGCGGGCGGCATTCCCTGGACCGACGATCTGCCCCAGGCGTTCGAAAAACGCTGGGGCTATCGCCTGACCGATTACCTCCCCGCGCTGCGCTATCCCGTCGGCGATTGGAAGCGCGTCCGCCACAATTATTTCCAATTGCTCTCCGAGCTTTTCCTCGAGCGCTGGGGCAAGCCCTACTATGAATACTGCGTCACGAACCGGCTCGAATTCACCGGCCACTACTGGGAACACGAGTGGCCGAACACCCTGAGCGTGCCCGACAATATGGCGATGAGCGCCTGGCAGCAGCGTCCCGGCATCGACATCCTGATGAACCAGTACTCCGAAGACACGCACGGACAATTCGGCAACGTGCGCGCGGTCAAGGAACTCTCGAGCGTCGCCAACCAGCTCGGCCGCACCCGGACCCTGTGCGAAGCCTACGGCGCCGGCGGCTGGGACCTGCGCTTCGAAGACATGAAGCGCATCGGCGACTGGCTCTACGTCCTCGGGATCAACACCCTCAACGAGCACCTGTCCTACGTGTCGCTGCGCGGCGCGCGCAAGCGCGACCACCCACAGTCGTTTTCCTACCACGAGCCCTGGTGGGATGCGTACCGCGTCTCGGCTGAATATTTTTCACGCCTGTCGCTGGTGCTGACCAAGGGACAGGAGCTCAATCCGGTGCTTGTCATCGAGCCGACCACAACCGCATGGATGTTCAACGTTCCAGGGGAAAAGTCGCCCGAACTGGAGAAGCTCGGAGCGGCGTTTCAAAAACTCGTGGTCGCATTATCCAAGGAACAGGTGGAATACGATATCGGCGATGAAGACATCATGAATTCCATGGGCGTAGTCGTCGGCAAAACGCTCCGCGTCGGCGAACGCGCCTACACGACCATCGTGATCCCGCCCGGCACCGAAAATCTGAACACCAAAACCGTTGAGCTGATCGAAGAGTTTCTCACCAACGGCGGGACCGTCCTGAGTTGCTCGCCGCCGCCCGCCCGCGTGGAAGGGCAAGCCTCGGATCGCGCCGCCGTATTCGCCGGCAAAAGCGGTTGGAAGCAGGTGGAAGCGGACTTGGTGCCGGCGCAGCTTGCGGCCGCGGCCGAGGGCGTGGTAATCCGGCGGACGCCGGGCGACAAAGGCATTCTGTTTCACCAGCGGCGCAGGCTGGCCGACGGCGAATTCCTGTTTCTCGTCAACACCAGCATCGATTCCCCTGCGGCGGGAACGATTGAATCCCGCGGCCGGGGCATGGAGCGCTGGATCATGGAAACCGGCAAGGTCGAGCCCTATGCGTATGAAGAGAGGGCGGCGGGAGTGCGAGCGAACTTTCAGCTTCCTCCCTCAGGATCGCTGCTGCTCTTCATTTCGAACCTGCGCCGCACGCCTGCCGCCGCAACCGCCGTTAAGCTGACCCCGATGCCCGCGGCAGCGCCGGTTGCGCGCAGAATCGCGCCTAACGTGCTCACTCTGGATTTTGTGGACGTCAGCGCGCGCGGCGGCAGCATGGAAAACGCATACTTTTACCGCGCTTCCCAATTCATCTTCAAACAGAACGGCATGGACCGCAATCCCTGGGACAGCGCCGTCCAGTTCAAGGACGAAATCATCACAAGGAAGTTTCCGGCGGAAAGCGGATTTCAGGCAACCTACCGGTTCACCATTGCCGAGCGCGTGCCGGCAAACCTGTTTGCGGTCGTGGAACGTCCGGACCTCTATGCCATCGAGTGCAACGGCAAACCGGTTCAGGCAGCCGCGGGAGCCTGGTGGCTCGACCGGGCCTTCGGGAAAATCCCGATCGGCAAGGAGGCGGTCGTGGGCGAAAACACACTGGTATTGAAGGCCGCGCCGCTGACGATTTTTCACGAACTCGAGCCGGCCTACATCCTGGGAGACTTCGCGTTGCGCCCGGCGGAGAAGGGCTTCCTGATCGTGCCGGAATCCGCCATCCGGCTCGGCGCCTGGAACACGCAGGGGTATCCGTTTTATGCGGAAGGGGTGTCTTACCAGCAGACGTTTCGTATCGACAAGGTGGCCGGCCAGTATCGCGCGGCGCTGCCGAAATGGTATGGCAGTGTTGCGCGGGTGATCGTAAACCAGAAGCCTGCAGGCTATGTCACGGCTCCGCCTTGGCAATGCGATGTTACGAATTTGCTTAAGGCGGGGGAGAACACGGTGGAAGTGGTGGTCGTGGGGACGTTGAAGAACACGCTGGGCCCGCATCACGGCAAGCCCGGCCTGGGAAGCGCGTGGCCTGCCTCTTTCCAGAACGGCCCGGCAGCAGGCCTGCCGAATGGGGCACAGTATTCGACGGTGGGCTACGGGCTGATGGAGCCATTCCAGCTGCTGCATGCCGTGCGCTGAGATTTGCCCCTGCTTTTATTCGGTCCTTGACCTGCATTCTGGGATTGATTTCGGGCCGGGAATCTCTAAAATTTGCATTTCACGCTTGATTTCAATTGAAAAACAATTGATGATCGCGCGGAATTCTGAGGACAAATCGCGGTCCAGGCTTGGACTGTCCGGATCGCCGGGCGGGACATGAGCGCCGCTGAGGAGTACCCGGATCGAAGTACAAATATTTAATTGCGGAGGATCCAACCATGGCTTTACTGATTAATGAAGAGTGCATCAATTGCGGCGCTTGCGAACCCGAGTGCCCCAATAAGGCGATCTACGCCGGCGGTGAGGAATACGAACTGAACGGCCAGACCCATCCGGCGCTCTCCAGCGAATTCTATTACATCGTTCCTGACAAGTGCACCGAGTGCGTGGGATTCCACGACGAAAAGCAGTGCGTGGCCGTGTGCCCGGTCGACTGCTGCGTCGATGATCCGAACCACGCTGAATCGAAAGATCAGCTTCTGGCCAAGGCCAAGATTCTGCACCCTGACAAGACCTTTTAAATCATAAAGATTTGCGAAGAACAGGGGCTGTCCGCCTCCTGGCGGGCAGTCCCTGTTCTGTTTTTGGCGTGCGGCGCCCCGGCGCCGCTTTGCCAATCAAGGTGCTGCCAATTCCGGGCGGCGAGCCGCCCGGAGGTCCTCCTTACGCTTGAAACTAACTGCCCTTTTTCCCTAAATCAGCAGCAAGCTGCAGGTGCTCGGCCAGGAGACGCATGCCAAAGCGGCGACAGGCCCTGCTCCTTATACGAACTTTTGGCATCCAAACAAATCCGCATCAGCCGGTCCACATTGGAGTATCGGCACATCCAGGAGCGTAATCCGCCAACCCAGGGCCGAAGGCCCGCTCCATACCAGCCTGGGGCAACGCCCCAGGATTCAGGCGATCCTATAGAAATAAAAGGGCTGTAAGCCCGCCCTATAAGCGTCTATGGAGCGGGTCTGCGGCCCTTGTTTATCTGACCATACCGTCCCTGGGGCGTTGCCCCAGGCTGGCATGGAACGCGCCTTCGGCGCTCATGATTGCGCTCCGGCGGAATCCCAATCCCAGCGGCATCAGGGCGGCACTCCCAGTCATGCTGTTTATCGATCGAGATTCGTATAAAGAGCGGGGCAGGCCGCCGCACTCCAAAAACATCGGGGGCAGCCATGATTTCGTGGAACATCGCCGGGCAGGCGCAATCTAATCAGAGAGAAACTATGTTTGACGGCCTGAACCGGAATTCTGTTAGACTTGGCTACTGTTATGGACTCCAGACAGATCAGGATTGTGTCCGGCATAACCCTTGCCGTGGCGTTGTGCTGGCTGACTGCGCCTTTCTGGGGCGGCATCGCACGGATTGACATCCCGGTCTCCCAGGCGCCTCTTCTCTTCAACGCGGATAACGCTTACAAGATCACAAGCGAATTCGTGACGCGGAATCCAAAACGCGTGCTCGGGACCCTCGAGGCGCGCCAGGCCTCAGGCGATGTGCGCAATCACCTCAGGGGTCTGGGCTATCAAATGAGCCCGCCTTCCTACTTTGAGGCGATCATCGCCGGCAGCCGGCAGCCGGGCAGCAACATCATCGCCCATAAGCCGGGTTCCATCCCCGAGGTCCTCGCCGTGATCGCCCATTATGACACGGCACGGACGACGGTCCAGGGCGCCATGGACGACGGCAGCGGCATCGGGGTCATGCTGGAGCTGGCGCGCGCCTTCACCGCCGCTCCCTTGCGGCACGGGCTGCTCATCATCGCCTCCGACGGTGAGGAATGGGGAATGCTCGGCGCGGCGGATTTCGTGGAAAGCTACCCCGGGCGGCAACGCATCACCGCGGCGCTTTCCCTCGACTGGGTGAGCACCGGCAGGCTCGTGGAGTTGAGACTGGACACCGACGGACAGCGCAGCGGATACAGCCCTTCCTGGCTGCGCCGGGTTGCCCTGGCCGCCGCGGCAGCTCAGGGGCTGCCCGTGAAATCTCCTTCCGGCTTAGGGGAATTCTTTCAGCGCGCCATCGATCTGTCGACGACCGACCAGGGACCGCTCCTGCATGCCGGCATCCCCGCAATCAACATGAGCAGCGGATCCGTCGATGAAGCGCGCGTGCGCGCCGTTTATCATTCCTCTGATGACACGATCGGGAATCTTCTGCCGGCCAGCTTCGGCCAATACGGCCAGGCCGCGGAACGCATCCTGCGTTCCCTGGACAGACTGCCCGCGGCCCCCTCGATGGACGACGCGTTTCGCTGGCGCAATGATGCGTTTGCCGCCGCATGGGCAATGAAGGCGCTGCACTGGCTGACCTTTCTGCCGTTTGTCGTCATGCTGGCCTTCGTATGGACGAACGCCCGGCCGTCGCTGACCGGATCGGCAGTTCTGCGGGAAACGGTTTTCTTCGCTGCCTGGCTGATTCCGTTCCTCGCGTTTTTCCCGCTCGTGTTGTTCTGCCGGCTGATGAGGTTTTTCCCGCGCAGCAGCTTATACCCGGGGCCGCTCCATGACCCAATCCTCGAAAATCCCGCCTGGCTGGCGGTCGGCATCATAGCGGGTTTCGCGGCCATCATCGGAATCAGCCTGCATTTCGGGGCGAGATATCTGCTGGGCCCGCAAAAACGCTCATTTGGCGCCACCAAAGCCGTCATGATGGCCACGCTGCTGGCCGTCGTCATGCTGGCGCTGATTTATGACTCCTATTGGGCGGTGGCGTTCCTGACGTTGCCCGCGTGGATCTGGGGCGCACTTGGCCGGGGCAGGAGTCCGGCCACGCGCATCGCCGGCGCAATCGTTGTCCTGCTCGCAGGACTCGCGCTATATGCGCAGGCCATCGCTTCCGAACGCATCCTGGCAGCTGGAATAGATGTTCTCTGGTATGCCGTGCTGGGCCTGAGCAACGGCATGCTGTCCTGGAAGGGATACCTCCTGTCAGCGAGCACCATAGTCCTCGGTCTGCGTTTTCTGGCTCTGCAACTGTCCGATTCCGGCGAGTAGCATGGAGTGCGGCGACAGGCCTGCCCCTTACAAACAATGACATCGTAGCAACGATACTCGGTAAGCGGCGGCCCCGTTTGGAGTGCGGCGACTGGTCGCCGCTTTCTCAGTCGAAGTGTTGTTAGATCCAGGAGGCTTGCCGCCCGGATGTCCACTCCGCCTCTGCAACCACGCACGCTTCTTACCTGATGCCCGCAAGCAGATTCATGCCGAACCGGCGACTGGTCGCCGATGGCAGCCATTGGTCTACCGCCCCACGGGGCGGCTTTCCGATCTCTGTTCCGGAAACACCCGGGCGTGTGGCCGGAGCTCGGCTTGTGGAATCGCAGGCAGCAAGCTGCCTGGTCGTGCAAGCATATCGATTTCTAGAGCGGCGACAAGTCGCCGCACTCCAAACGGCTTGCCGGCCAGCATCAAGCCTTTTGTTCGGGGCGCTCCAGGACGTGGCCTCTTTTCGCGTCGGCATTCTTGAGCAGGAAGGCGAACACCAGACCTGCAAAGCCGAGGCAGGCGAACATGATCTGCGAAGACGTGTAGGAGCTCGTCCGATGGGCCAGCAATCCGTTCAGGTATGGAAACAGCGCCAGCCCGATGTTCTGGATCATGGTGGTGAGCCCGAATGCCGTGCCCACTTTCTCTTTGGCCACCAGCTGAGGGATGGAGGGCCACATCGCCGCGGGAACCAGCACAAACGCCGCACCGAGCAGAATCATGGGCAGTCTCGGATCCATGCGAGTCAGCCCGAGGATCAAATGGCTGGCAATCAGCAGCGCGGATCCGAGAATCATGAGCGATGCGCGCCTGCCGGTCTTGTCCACCAGCCGGCCGGCAAAGGGAGCAAACATCATCGAAGCGAAAATCGGGATGCTGGTGATCCCCGGCGCCGTGGTGAACATGTGGAAGAGATTGAAAAACGCCTGATAGAAGAATCCTCCCGCGCCCGCCTGGATGTCCGGAATCCCCCATTTGGTCGCGATCAGGTTGGTCGAGAGCGCGGTAAACGGGAAAATTGCCGAGTAAAATGTCAGGCACAGCAGAGTCACGTACCAGTAGCTGTTCGTGAACGCGCGGATATCGGCAAACACAATCTTGTCGCCCGCGCCTTCCGATTTGACGCCCAACACCTTTTCGCCCCGGCTGTCCATGGCGTTGGACACCAGATTGCAAAGCAGAGAAAGCGCGCAAAGGAAGAATGCCGCCCACAGGGCGGAGCGGAAGTTGCCGAAATAGCTCGCAATCAGCGCTTCAGTGTTGAAAGAAAACAGGGTTCCCAGGCGGCTGATGGTGAGGGCCACCCCGAAGGAAAGGGCCAGTTCCTTGCCCTTGAACCATTTGGAAAGGATCGCCAGCTGCGCGACCACCAGCGATTCCGATCCCGCGCCGAACACCAGGCGCCCCGCAAAGAGCATCCACGAGGATTGAGCCAGCGCCACGATGAGCGCGCCCAGCGCCACCAGCACGGAAAAGAGCAGGGATGCCCGGCGCGTGCCCAGCCGGTCGGTGATGACGCCGCCGAAAAAGACAATGGCGATGGCGGCAATCGAGTATGCGGAGTAAAGACTCCCAACTTCTCCGGTCGTCATCCCGAGCACCTGGATCAGGATGTTTTCAATCGCGCCGATCGAATCGTAGGCGAAATAGGACCCGAAGGTCAGCATGCTGACGAAAAACAGCAGCGTGAACCGATAGGCGCGCGTTGAAGGATGAAAGCCCGCAGGAACGGGTTGGGCCATGGATACCCCCTTTGATTGGTAAAGACGAATGAGACACTAATGGAAAAAGCGCGCAAAGGCAATGTGGAAGAGGAGACAGTGGACAGGAGACAGTAGGAAAAGCCGGGCCTTGGGAATCTTGGGGCGGGGTCAGGGTTCCTGGGGAGCAGGGGGCGGGATTTTCGGTTTTTTGTTGGGTCCGGGCTTGAGCGGATGGTACAGGAGGCGCTCGACGGGTTTCCCACCCACGAGATGTTCCGTGAAGATGGCGTCGGCATCTTCGACCTTCACGGCCGCATACCAGACATTTTCTGGATAGACGACCACCATGGGGCCATATCCGCATTGTCCCATGCAGCCGCTCTGATTGATACGGATCGAGGAATTCAGCCCCGCCTTCAGGACCAATTCTTTGAGACGGGCATGGACGCCGGGCGAATTGCTTTCAACCGGACAGGTCTTTCCCGAGGTGCAAACGAAAACGTGCTTTTCAAAAGGGACCATGGCGCCCTTCCATTTGAATTGGAGGAACTGTTCACCCGCCGCAGCGAATTGTACCACCCGTGAACGCGCAAGGCGATGATCCTTCGCTGCGCTGCTCCCCGTTTGGAGTGCGGCGACTGGTCGCCGCACTCCAAACGGCTTGCCTAGTTCACGGAGGCGACCACGCCGCGCAGGGTTTTGATGTGAGCTTCAATGTAGGCCAGGTCCTGGGGCGAGATGGCGTGCTGGAGGTAGTACTCGAGATCGGCGAGCGCCTTGGCGAACAGGCTGGTCTGCATATACAGCAGCCCGCGATCCCGGATTTCCGAGATCAGTCCCGGGTTGAGCAGCAGGATCCGGTCCACAACAGCCAGTGCCTTGTGGTAATCCTCCCGCTGATAATAGAGCCCTTTCAGGTTGAACAGCATGCGCGTGACAATTGATTTTTTCTCCATCGGATGAAAGTAAGCCGGCTGCACCGGCACGGAGCCGCCATACACCCGATCCAGCATCTCCTGACAGTCTTCAGTCGAAAGGATGCGCCCGTTATGGAACGGGTCAATCAATATCTCTCGTTCGTCGGCGACACATTTGACGAGGAAATGGCCCGGGAATCCGATTCCCTGAATGGGAAAATTAATGCGGCGCGCCACTTCCATGTAGAGGATCGACAGAGAGATCGGAATGCCCAGTTTGCGGTCGAGGACTTCGTTCAGGAAACTGTTGCGCGGATCGTAATACTCTTCGGTGTTTCCCCGGAGCGCTTCCTGCACGAAAAGGACTTCATGCAGCGACTCGAGGACCCTGCCATAGGTGCGGTCCTGCCCCGCCAGCACCTCCACTCGCATGGCGAGCGTGTCCAGTTTGCGCAGGTAGGCTTCCACGTCGAGAGCAGGATACTCTTCCAGAGCAATCAACATGGCAGCCCGGTCCAGGGGAAAAACGGACTCATCGAGTTCCGCAAGCTCGGCAAACTTCCTGCGGGCAAATAGAGTCGTGCCGATCACGGCTGCTCCTGAGGTAGTTCCTGCACATCGGGCCAACCCGAAGGCTACTTATATCAGGCACTTCTCTGCGCAGCAAGGCGAATTCGAGCGCCGGCGTGCCGGCAAAGGGCTCGCGCCCTTGCTGTCATCAAGACGGAGTTTTTCAGCATGCGGCTCATAACCACTCCACACAAAAACATGAAAATGTGGTAGAAGGACTCAGAGCCGCGCGCGTAAGCAAGCGGATCATTGAAAACCGTGTGGAGATTGGGTCGTCACATATCCGCTTGCTGACGCGCGCAGCTCTGTCCATCATGCCAAAGCCGGGACGCCGGAACGGCTGAGCTTTTGAGGATCGCATGGCCATGGGCTATGGTTTCAGCTCATGTCAATTGGTTCTAGCGAGGGATTGGGTTGCCGATGCCGCGGATTTATACGGGAACATTTGCTGCGCTTGAGGAGCGCCTGCTCGCTTGCATCGCTGATCTCCAGGCGAACGATCCCCTGGCGCCGGTGGCCGTGCTGGTCGGCTCGAATCTGCTCTCGGCCTGCCTGAACGGCCGGATGGCGGACACGCGGCCGGCGGCGAACGTCCGCTTTTACACCTTCGCGGACCTGGCCCCAAGACTGGCTGCCGGTCATGGGAAAGCCGGCGCCAGGCCCCGGCTGCCCCGCCTTGGCGCCTCGCTGCTGCTTGAAGAAATCCTCGAAAAGAACACACCGGGTGTGTTCGCGCGGGTAAGCGGCTTCGCCGGTTTCCGCGGCGCGCTCCTGGATACCTTCCGTGACTTGCGCGATGCCGGCATCACGCCCGGGATTCTCGAAAGCGCGCTGACTGAAATCAGGGGCCTGACTCACGACCGCCTGGAGCACCTGCAGGCGCTGGCCTACCTCTATCGCGGCTTCCGATCCCGCATCGCGCCGTTTCATGACCTTGCCGAAGATTTCGAGCGCGCCTGCCGAGGAGCGGCCGCCGCCGGCCGCGTCCTGGGCACGCATGCGCTGCTGGTCTACGGCATCTATGACGTCACAGGCATTCAGGAAAAGTTGCTGCTCGCTCTGCAGCAGGCGCTCGATCTGACTTATTTCGTCCCCTTCACGGACGAAGCCTCTTCGCATTTTGCCGCGCCATTCGTCGCCGCACGTGCGCGGGATCTAGGCATCGCGCCGGAGGCGCTGGAACCACGGCCCGGGAATGACAGCCTTGCCGTCCTGGCCGGGCGCGTTTTCGCGCCGCCCGCTTCCGGCCGGGATCCGGCGCCCCCGCCACTGGCTGCCGACGGATCGTTCGCATTGGTGTCGGTTCCCGGCGAGTCGCGCATGGCAGTCGAAGTGGTGCGTGAAGTGGTCCGCGCCGTGCGCGATGGAGTGATCGCCGGTTTCCATGAAGCGGCCGTCGTGGTGCGGCAGCCGGAGGAGGAAGCCCCCGCTCTGGCCGAGGCTTTCAGGTTGAGGGGCATTCCCTGTTTCGTGCACGGCGGCAGTGCTTTCTCGCGCCGGCCGCTGGCGCGGGCGGTGCTGGCCATTACGGGCCTGGAAGCGGAATCCTACTCCCGGCGCGCAATCCTGAATGCCATGGAACTGATCGCCGCCGCGTTGCCGGAAAATCCAACGGATTGGGACGTACCCGAATGGCGCGCGCTCGTGAACGATCCCCGGTTCATTGCCGGCCTCGATTCCTGGGACCGCGGCACGGAAGCTCTGTTGGGGGAAGCGCGCGCGCAGCTGCGGCGCGCCGAAGAGAACGAGCAATCGGGGGCCGTCGAAGAAGGCGCGGATGAGGGGAAAACCGAATCGGTGGCACGCGCACGGCGGCGCCAGGCGGCGGCGAGCGCGCTGCATCGGGGGTGGCAGGCCTTGCGGCGCGCGGCCGCTGATTGGCCTGCCGCATGCTCCTGGCGCCAGTGGAGCGACGTTCTGCGCGACCGCTTTCAGCCTCTGCTGGGCCGCGCAGGCGATTGGCAGTCCTTCTCCTCCATCTTCGATGATTTCGCCTGCCTGAGCGATCTTCCGCATGACGCCGGCGCCGGCGGCCCGGTTACAAGGTCCCGGTTCACGGCCGCGCTGTCGGAAGCTCTTGCCGGGCTCTCTTTCCCGGAGGGCCGGTTTCAGCGCAGCGGCGTCAACATCATCTCCGTGGCCGCGGCCCGCGGCCTGCCGTTCCCGCTCGTGATCGTTCCCGGTCTCGACGAAGGACGTTTTCCCGCCCGGCTGCGCCAGGATCCGCTGCTGCTGGACGCCGAGCGCTCCCAGATCGGCAAGAAACCCCGCCTGCCGCTCAAGTCGCTGCGGGGCGAGGAGGAAAAGCTCCTCTTCCAGCTGGTAATGCGTTCGGCCGGGAAGCGGCTGGTGGTGATGACATCGCGGCTCGACGAGGCATCGGACCGCGAGCGCATCCCTTCCCAGTTTTTCCTTCGTTGCGCGGCGGCCGCGCGCGGCTCGGCTCTCAACTTGAAGGACCTCACACCCGAAAATGTCCCCGGCTTGCGATCGGTGAGCCTCGACGACCCGGGCCCCGGCAGGGACCAGGTCGCCGTGGACAAGGGAGAGATCCGGCTCGGGCTCATCGCCGCGCAACCGGCCCGCGCACACGCGGCGCTTGCGGCCATTCATCGCCTGGAACCGACGTTGATGGGCGGCCCCATGAGCTACGACCAGGCGCGCTGGTTGCGCCTGCTTACTCCGTTTGACGGCCGCATTCACGATTCTGCCCTGCGGTCCTTCATCGAGCGCAAACTCGGGGCAGGGGCTTCTCAACTCTCCGCCAGCCGGATTGAGGAATACGCAAAATGCCCGTACTTTTTTTATCTCCGTCGCATTCACGAGCTTGAGAAATGGGATGAGGAAGAGCGCATGGAGGGGATCGACCCGCTGCTGCGCGGGCAGATCATTCACGCGATCCTCGAGGAATTTGTCAGGGAGTTCCGGGGCGCCGGATTCACTGCCGGGCCGCTTCCGGTTCTGCAACAGAGGCTGGCAGATCTCGCGCGCCGCGAGCTCGAAAAGAACCGCCCCGCCGGGCTGCCCGACCTGCTCTGGGAAATCGAGACCGGCCGGCTCATGAAAATGCTGGGAAAATGGCTCGAGTTCGAAATCGAACGCGCCGCCGGTCATTTGATTCCCGCACATGTGGAAAGGACTTTCGGCACCTTCCAGGGCGCCGCCGAGTCTCCGCCGTTTCAGGCAGCGGCGGGCGGCCGGTTGTTCGAATTCCGCGGCCGCATCGACAGGATCGATGTCGGCCCGGACGGCCGGAGCGCTCGCATTATTGACTATAAAACCGGCTCTTTGCCCCAGACAATGTCTGCAAAGAAAACCAAGATGCTGCTGATGGCCGGCGAAAAAATCCAGCTGGCCGTCTATTGCGGTGCGCTGCGCGGAATGGAGGATCTGAAGGATGTGTCCGCGGCGGCGGCGGAATACCTGCATCTGCAGCCTCGGGACGGCAAGACGGTCCCCTGCGCATTTGACGACGCCGCGATGCAAGCAGCGGCCGGGCGCCTCCCGCAAATGCTCGAGATCATCCACAGCGGCATTGCCGGCGGCGTGTTTTTCGCACGCACGAGCGGAAGCGTTCGCCCCGATGGGCATTGCGAATATTGCGATTTTCTGCTCATCTGCGGCAAAGACCGGATGCAGAGAGAGGAATACAAGGCAGAGGACCCGGCCGTCGCCGAATTCCAACAGCTCGCGGCCATCGATGGCGGCACGGCGGAGGATGAAGAATGAGCAGGGATGCGTCGCAGCGCCGGCGGGCCACCGAAAATACGAACCGCTCTTTCGTGGTCGAAGCTTCGGCCGGTACCGGCAAAACCAGCGTCCTGATCCGGCGCATTCTGCACTGCGTCCTGGAAGGGGGCCCGGACGGCAAGCCGCTGCCGCTGTCCCGGATCTGCGCGATCACGTTCACGGAAAAGGCGGCCGGCGAAATGAAAATCCGGCTGCGCCAGGAATTCGAAAAACGAGCCGCCGCCGATGAAGCGGCTGAGCGCGCACGCCAGGCATTGGAAGATCTGGATAGCGCGGCGATTTCCACCTTCCATGCTTTTGCCGTCTCCCTGCTGAAGGAGCGGCCGATCGAGGCCGGACTCGACCCCCACTTTACGCCGCTCGATGAGGTGAAGGGCCAACTCCTCTTCCAGGAGGTCTGGGAAGCGTGGCTCCACGCCGCAATTGAAGAGCGCAAGCCGGCTGTCGAACAGGCCTTGCGCGCGGACCTGAGCCTGGATGCGCTGCGCACCGCTGCCCGGACACTGCGGTTGCACGCTCACGATGTCCGCCGCCTGCGCCTCCTGTCACCGCCGACCGAGGCTGAAGCCCGCGCGGCGCTCGACAGACGCCTTGAAGAAGGACGTCGGCTGCTGACGCTTGCGTCCAGCCCGGACGACAAGCTCGTTCCCTACCTTGAGGGGGCGCTGGAATGGCTGGTCGATCCTGGAGGCGAGGCCGGCTTTTCAAAGCCAGGCACCAAAGGAGCTGCCGGAAACTGGCAGGGTGGGATAGACACGGTCGAAGCGGTGCGCACTTTCATACGAGATCTTGTGGCCGAACGTGCGCAGTATCAGCTGCTTCCCATCCAGCGCGCGCTGGATGCATTGCTGCGGTTGATGATCGAGAGTTTTTTGCCCGAATGGCAAAGCCGCAAGCGGGCGCTTGGTTTTCTTGATTTTGATGATCTGCTCTGGTCCGCTCACGATCTCCTGAAATCCAGCGGGGCGGCGCGCGCCGAATTTCAAAGACGCTTTGCGGCGCTCCTGGTCGACGAGTTCCAGGACACCGACCCGGTCCAGTGGGAGCTGGTCAAACTCCTGGCCGCGGAGCCGGACCCGGCCGGAAATGGGACCGTCACGATCGCACCGGGACGCCTGTTCATCGTGGGGGATCCCAAACAGTCGATCTACCGGTTCCGCGGCGCAGACATTGAGACTTATGGCGAGATCACGGATGCCGCAGCCATGAGCCGGTCGAATCTGGAGCGGCTCGAGCTGACTACGAATTTCCGTTCGGTCCCCTCGATCCTCAGCTTCGTGGACGAGGCGTTCCGCGATGCCATGAAGAAAGACGCAGACAGGCCTTACCAGCCCGAATACCTCCCCTTCGGCGGGCAAGGTCATCGCGCCGCCGGATCCGGAGCCGGCTGCGTGCATATCCTTGCAGACCGCAAGGACGATGGCTCACTGGCGGGATCGGGGCGCGATTTCTTCGCCCTCGAATGCCGGCGCGTCGCCGGATTGATCCTGTCCATGCAGAAAGGGGAAGGATGGGAAGTGGAGCACGGATCTTCGTGGCGCGCTCCGCGCCTGCGCGATATCGCCATTCTGCTTCCGGTGCTCACCCGGTCGGATGAGCTCGAGGAGGCGTTGCGCGAGTCCGGCATTCCCTACGTGCTCGAGGGGGGCAAGTTCTATTACAGCCGGAGCGAGGTTTCTTCGGCAATTGCAGTGCTGCGTTCGATCGCCAACCCGCACGACGGAGTCGCACTCTACGGCGCCTTGCGCTCCATTTTCTTCGGCGTCTCGGACGAAGACCTGCTGAGAGCCCGCGCCCAGGAGCTGCCGCTCGACTACCGGAGTGAAACGCCTGAGACATCGAGTTTGCACCACCCTTATCGGATTCTGCGCGAGCTCCATGCCCACCGCCACGAGCGCGCCGCCTCCGAGAATCTCGAGCGCCTGTTCCAACAGACGGGAGCGCGCGAAGTGCTGGCGGCGCGCGGCATTCAGTCATTCGCCAACCTGAACAAGCTCGTCCGGACCCTGCGTTCGCTGCAGCAGGATACGACCTTCTCCGGCGTGATCGACCTCGTCTGTGCCATGGACGAAGAGGAGATCGCGGAGAGCGAGAGCAGGATCATGGAGGAGCAGAGCGATGCGATCCGCGTGCTCTCGATTCATCGCGCCAAGGGGCTCGATTTCCCGATCGTGATTGTGGCCGGGCTGGGATTGAAGCGCAGGAACACGCAGGCCGATTTCCTGATGGATCCGCATCGGGAAAAGATCTTCGGCCTGAGAGTGGGATCGAAGGAGTCGGGTCTGCGGACACCGCGCTGGGAGGAGCTCGCGGAAGCCGGGAAGGAGCGCGAGAACGCAGAATTGACGCGCCTTCTCTATGTCGCCATGACGCGCGCCCGCGACCATCTGGTCTTGTGCGCGCACACAAAAGGCAAAGGGGATCCTGAGGAAGGCACGCTCGAACCGTACTTGAAGGACACCCGGCTGGAGCCCATTGCCGGCTTTCTGGCCGGCATCGGAGCCCCTTATTTTCCGGCAGTGCACTTCATCAATGCGGCGGAGCCAGTAGGTCCCGGCCGCCGGCCGGGACCGGCAGCCGCCGGCGCGCCATCGCCGGAGCAGGAGTGGGCCGCGGGCCTGACGGCGCAATATCAGGAACTGGACCGCCTCATTGCGCAGACCCCGGCGGCGCGCGGACTGCACACCGCGACCGAAGGCCCGGACCACAAAACCGAAGCGGATATGGCGCATGCCCCGGCGCTCGAGCGCGCCGTCAGGATGGGGATCGCGTTCCACGAGGCAATGGATCTCGTGGACCTGGCAGACCCCGGCGATGTTGCGGCGCTGGCCCGGGAGGCGGGCGCCAGGCACGGCCTGGAGGCGTCCGCCATCGAATCGCTGACGCAGATGCTGGCGAACACGCTGGCGTCACCGCTGATCGAAAGGGCGCGCCGCGCGCAAAAAGCCGGACGCCGGGTTTTGCGGGAGGTCCCATATGTGCGGCCCCTCGGCCCCGGCCAGTCCGGAGGGATTGAGGAAGGGAAGATCGATCTGTTGTTTGAAGAGGACGGATCCTGGATCCTCGTGGATTACAAAACCGATCGCCTCCCCAAGGAAGCCAAAGATCCCGCCGCTTACTTCACAGCAAAATACGGCTCTCAAATCCAGAGCTACATCACCGCCCTCCACTCGATGAACATCAAGGTAATGAATGCCTACCTGCTCCTCGCAAACTGCCAGGGCCAGGCTGTCAGTATTTAGCCGGATTTCTCACCAGGTTCGTAGCGGGGCGGCGCAGGAGCATAAGGCATGGCCAGCGACGACGCATCGATGGGAGGAATTTTGTCCGATAACGACTTACCGCCCGCAAACGAGAAAATGTTTTGTAAATAATACTATTACAATCACTTGCAGGAACAATCAGGGCCAGTACTTCCAATCGCTACAATTCCAATTTGCCCTGATAAACCAGCTTTGAGAGATCGAATTTCACCTCGATCTTTTTGCCTTTGATGCGGGTCTCGAAGCGGAGTTCCTTGTCCTCCATAACCACAGATGCGGTTCCGTCAGAGGTAGTGCGGGAGAAGAAAAACTTAGCCCCCAGACCGTCCTTGCCCGGGGGCAAATAATGACGTAGAACCATCCGCTTCCCGGTCTTGGTAGATAAAAATGTCACTGGTACGAGATCCGACTGCGACACACCTTCCAGCGGATTTGTAAGACCAACGCCATACAGCATGACGACCGAAGGCACGTTCATGTAGGAAGGCACGAACACGATGGAAACCACAATGTGCTCAGCATCCCCCATAATGATTGGGTTCGATTTAGCAAATTTATCCTGTGCCTCCTTAGCCCTATCACTTGCCTCTCTGGTCAAGGTCTTAACATCGATTGGCCGTCCGCCGCCGCCTATTCCATACAGTTCCTGAAGAAAGCTCTGACGCAAGAGAGCATCTCGTATCGGCTTGGCAGTGATAAGACGGATTGAAGGAAAAAGCGGAATGAGATGATTGCTAATCGTGTGATTACCTCCATCCCCCCCGCCCACGCCCATGCCACTGGAAGCAGCAATCCCCTTGCGGTTCTGTCCAATCACCGCAGGCGCAGCAAAGCTGGTTGATGAAAAACGTACCCAAGGTGATTTGTTCACAATGTCGACGATGTCCTGCCAAGTCCATAAGTCGCATGACTGCTGCCGCCAGCCATTAGCCACGGCCACCATGGAAAAAGCCAAAACGACAATCAAGATCCTGGCGCAATCCTCAGAGATGCGATTCATCGCTGTGTCTCCAGTTGCGATGGTGCAAAACCTCAAGATTGATGCAATGGGATACACTCAAACTTAGATGCTACGCGCACGGATAGGTTCATAGAAAGTGATTTTTTGCATAGAATCTCTCGCTGCGGTTGTATTACGGCCTTACCGTACATGTGCTTTTGAAAGGGGTTTGGAGGGCTGTTTTCCAAGGTACTTGAGAGCCTCCGCCAGCACGGAATCGCCCGCGCCGCCTTTCGGAACTTCAATGTCAGGCTTGACACCCTTGCCTTCGATTCTTTCGGCGCCGATGGTGCGAAAGTCTATTACCGGAATTTCCAGTCTCCATCCCGTGTCTTTCTTCATGAAAATCATGTTCTTGGCAATCGTATACGTTAACGAACCAAGAACCTCACCGCCGGTACGGTTCCCGATCAGGATTGCCCTGCCTCGATCCCGTAGAATCGCAGAGAAGAGTTCGCATCCGCTGTAGCAACCTTCGTCAACAAGTATGACGATCCTTCCCTGATACTGTCTCTTCTGTTCGGCGTCGATTCTGATTATCGCCGCACCGCTGCGGAGGATCTCCCCGAAAATCGAGTTGCTCGAAGACCGAACAACCGGAAGACTTGAGGCGCCGTTTCCGGCGGCATTTAAAATCGAAGCGACTGCGCTCGTCCCGGCTCGACCAATGGCGCAGATTGCATCCTGGCCGTGCTGGAGAAAATGGCCGAGGGAGCGAAACACGAGACCAAGATTTCCACCGCGATTCCCCCGCAGGTCCATAATTAATGACGGCGATTTTTCGGCTTCCTCCAGCGCCTTCACCATCGCCATGTTGAAGTCCTGCCGATCCTGCGCGGAAAGCGGGTCGAAGTGACGAATCCTAAGGTAGTAGATTTCCGGCGACAAGCTTCGCGAAGTAACCGGCGGCGTTCTCCCTCTCATAGGAGAGCCGTGAGGAGCCAGGAAGAAATCCGTGTGTGATGACTTGAACTCGCGGAGCAAACGGCGGATCAATGTCACGAAATCTCCGTCATCCCTGACGTCTGCAAGTTGCTCCGCATATCTCGCGCCCAGTTTTCCAATGTCCACACCATTGAGTCGAGGTTCGTAAAAACTGTCTCTGAGGACTTGGCACACAGTCCGGAGGTATTTAGGATAATAATTCGGCTCCGGTTTGCCTGAGACCATGCGAGTTCCTCTGATGTTGCCTTTCAATTCGGCAGCGGCCCACGTTCCGGACAGAGAGTTATCTGAAAGGGTGAGATCAACTCGCATCTCTCCAAGGGGCCCCGGGACTATCAATGACAGATGATTGCCCAAAATGGTGCCGACGAAACTGCCAGCGCGTCCTGCTGTCGGCCCAAGGGCTACCCCTTCCACTGCCCGAGCGTCCGCCGCAGTTTTGAAACGCACTGATGTGTCGAGGTCGTAATCGGGGAATTCAGCAGTCAGTTGCCAGTATCCATCAATCCAACTAGGCTTCGCATTGCTTTGCGCCTTGATTCTGGGAACGGAGGGGATAGAGAGAATGAGAAGACAGCCTACGAGGCATTGGAAGATAAATGACTTCCCGCCGGGATTAGTGGCACGAGGCAAATAGGATTCCTTCATCCTGTCATTTCCTTTCGAGATTAGTGGCAAGACGGCTTCCAAGGCGGTTGAAAAAAGATCGCAAACCGTTCCGCAATTATATCCTTTGATTTCATGGTTTAGATGTTTTGATCTGATGCCGGGTTCAATCGGAGGGGGTAGCGGTTGGTAAACGGCGATCTCGGACAAGTAGATTTGAACGTAAGCGAAAATCCGCGTACACCCTTCAATCGCAATCCTCATGCGAACATTTCCGGAATCAAGCGCTCATGCATCGTAACTGTTTAGCCAACTGAGCACGAAAATGCTGGTTGACCGGCCAATGTTGCCGAAATGGCACCTGAAGGGAAAAGGCTCAACTGAAAATAAAGAATTTAGCATTCCTCAAAATCCCTGAATTTCAGGAAAGATTGGCCGGTCAAGGGCTGGACAAATCCTCGCGATTGATGCAACATAGGGTGGATGCTTGTCAATAGAGCTGCCCGTCAATCGGAAATTCCACCTCGGGACTTCTCCTTCCGTCAGTCATTCTCGCGTCGCTTTTCCGCTCTTTTCGAAAGGCAACGAAGGCAGATCGACCGCCTGGAGCGGGAAAAGGAGCGCCTGCAGCGAGAGCTCCACGAGGAGCGGAAGCAGAACGAACAGGAGAGGAAGAGAATCGCCGAGTTGGAAAAAGAGAACTCCAAGCTCAAGCGAGAGCTCGAAGCCATGGCGCAACCCTCTTCGAGCCCTGCATCCCTGTCGACCCCGTCGGTGCTTCCGTCATCTAATGTTGTTATGCTGCCAGCCTTTGCTCTCTGACTCTGCTGGCATCTAACGTTATGTCGATGAACACGACGACAAAAAGAATACTTCTTGGCTCAGCTGCGAATACCTCCCTGAAGCTGAGTCGTTTGGATGCCAATCCAGCCTGCATTGCTGGAGTCCTGACCTCACATCCGAATTTCAATGCCCTGTGCGGCCTGATGAAGTTGTAATAGCAGCGAAGTAGCTCAAGGTGATCCTCGAGATGCGCTTTCCATCGCGCGTGACAAATCGTTCGCCGGCCAAGATACGCCGAGCCCTGTCGGATCGTGAGATTCAGCCGTTCGATGAATGATGTGTTCAGTTTCGATGAGTCCTCGGAGTTGTGAAACGCCTCTTCAAATCGCCACGGTGCACCGATCACCAATCTTCTCTCAACCTTGATAACGCGATCATTCCTGCGCGTCTTGATGACCTGGCCATAGAGACACGCTGGGCCGAAGATGCGACGGATAACTCTATGGTAAAATTCGAATCCATCCGTGGCGATCAGAGGGAGACGTTCGAGATTCATTCGGCCGGACACGTCTCGGAAAAGGGTAAGAGTGTTCCGGTAGCTTCGTCTTCCGACGACGGTCGTTGGCCAGAGCCGAGACCAGACATCAATCGCGACGAAGATCCAGATAGGCTGATCCTTGCCGCCAACAATTGTGCGGAGCTCGTCTGCCTGAAGTTCTGCAACGGTGAATCCTGCTATTTCTTGATCGTTGAACCGACGACAAGAGTCAGCTGCCTTCTCGAGCCAGCGAGCGACGGTGTTCCAGGTAATTTGCTTGACTCGGGCAATCGAGGATTTGTTCATACCCTCGACGCTGAGAGCAGCGACTTCATCGAAGGTAGCTCGGCGATGCTGGAGGCGGTGATAGACTGTGCCCCGATTCCGGCAGAAAGTCCGGCCACAGCCTTTGCAGCGGAGCCGCTGACGTTTTCCCCAGCGAGTAGAGTAGAAACCGGAACGAATGATCATTTCCGAAGCGGCTTTGGCTTGCGAGGAACACTTCGCATTCGGACAACAGAGACGTTTCATGGCTATTGAACCCGTTTGTCGGTAGTTAGGGTGACCTCAAAAACAGGTCTTAAACCATACCACATGAACGGGTTACAATCGGCTCAACAACAATAGATTGCGGAAGCACCCCGTCCATTGTCAAGGAGGACAAGGAACTCCGTTTTGAGACTCGCATAAAAGGCAAGAGGATAGAGGTAAGGTTCAATCTGGCAAAGCTGATCTACCAGGGCAATTTGGAACTCTAGCTTAGCTTGAAGGTCCTGCCATGCATGATAATCCAACTCAATGGCCGTAAAGTGGGCTTACCGGACAGAACCCCCTCCCGGCGTTTTCGCTTGATGCCAAGCCCAAATCAGGGACTTTCTTGCGATCGGGCGGGGGATGACGTATTTTTGTTGCATGCTTGACTGATCAAAATGCCTTGCAGTAGAACGTGAGCCGGGGAACATTGGCGTTCAGCAACACGCTTGAGGTGACGGCGGACGCCGTCGCACTGAATCGATCGGAACAGCATTGATGAGGAGGCGCGTCATGCCGCGAATGGGAACCAGGGGTAAATGCCTGACATGGACATCTCGTTTCTGCAGCGGGCGTTCGCATGGGCGAGTCGCGCGTATCGCGGGGATCGCGTTTCTCGGATTAATATTGGCGCTGGTCGCCGGCCTTTCGCTGGTCGCCGGCGACGTTCGCTCCGCCGCCGGGCCGCGCAAGCTCGTCTTCGGCGGCGTGCTCTGCGAGCACAGGCTGGCGTTGAAGGACATCGAACCATCGATGCCGTCCGACTGGACCGGTTTCACCCACCTGGTCATGGAAATGCGCACCTCGACGCCGCAGCGGTTCGGGCTCTGGGTTTATACGGCGGGAGGTCCGCGGCGGATCGAGATGCAGCCGTTCGGGCAGAACGTCTGGCTGCGTGCCTCTGTGCCGCTTCAATATTTCAAAGGCATGGACCAGTCCGGCACCGACCTGGCCTCGACCAACAACCGCCGCACCAATTCCTACTGGATGGGGATCTGGGGACCGTACGGCGATCTGACGTCGGTTGAATCGATTGGCTTCGCGATGGAGTATCCGATCCATAAGCCGACGATCGAGTTCCGTAACATTCATCTGTCCAAGCAGGACGAAGGTTCCGAGTTTCTCGACGGCGCGCAAGTGCGCGATCCGTGGGGACAATGGGTGTACGTCGATTATCCGCGCAAGATCAAGAGCAAGGAGCAGCTCGACAAGGAGCTGACCGAAGAGGAGAAAGCGTTCGGCCGCGGAGCCGATTTCGGGTACTGTGAGCTAGGCGGATATAATGACACCCATGCAAAAGCGACCGGATTCTTTCACGTCGAGCAGATCGACGGCGTGTGGTGGTTCATCGATCCGCACGGGCATCTCTATCTCTCCGCCGGCGTGAATGGTGCCGGCGCCGGATTCGGAAGCGGCAGCGCGCCAGTGACAAAGCAAGCCGATGCCGCCCCGAACCGCACCACACGCCGGCTGGAGTCATGGGGATTTACCACCGGCGGGCAAGGAAAACCCCGGACCGTAATGCTCCGCTGGAACCTGAACCGCAACTTGATGTTCCTGGGCTTGCCTGACGTCTACGGAGCGGAGTTCGCCAGCGGCATCGAGCAAGCAGCCGCCCAACAATGCACACCGCTGCGCGATGATCCGCTCGTGATCGGCTACTTCATCGGCAACGAACCGCCATGGGGCGGTCGAGAGGGCGAGGTGGTCGACATGATCCTCAAGGGACCTGAGAGCGCAACCAAGACAAGACTGGGCGAATTTCTCGCGCAAGGCGACACCCCCCGGCGCCGCAGGGAATTCGTGGTCGCCGCATTTGAGCGCTATCTGAGCCTGATGAATGCGGCCATCAGGAAATACGATCCCAACCACCTGAACCTCGGCATCCGTTTCGGCGGCAATCCGGCGGCAGACGTGATGCGCATGGGACGGATGTTCGACGTATGCAGCATCAACGTGTATGAATACGAGCCCACCAAGCAGCTCGAGCGCGCCTGGCGCTATGCCGGCCGGCCGATCCTGATCGGCGAGTTCCACATCGGCGTGCCGGAAAACGGCCTGGGCGCCGGGCTCGTGCAGGCGATGAACCAGACCGAGCGCGGCATCGGCTACCGGTATTATGTCGAGCAGGGTTTGTCACTCCCCTATGCGTTGGGGACGCATTGGTTCCAGTGGACGGATGAGCCTGTCACCGGGCGCATGGACGGCGAGAACTACAACATCGGCTTCATCGATGCGGCGGGCCGCCCTTATCCCGAGCTCGTCGAAGCCGCCAAGGCCACCCACAAGCGGCTGCATGATGTGCATTCGGGGAAGATCCCGGCCTTCAGTCAAAAGCCGAAAGCATCCGAATTGGGCGCTCCGTCCTCTCCGTGGAATTGATCTGGCTCGCAATTACTTGAATGCGGTACACCTATTCCAAATCCGTGGAATCCGTGGCTGCTTGTGTCTTTACTTTTTCGCAGCCACGCATTCCACGGATTTTGCCGAGTGACACCATCCAAGGAAGAGTTCTATTTTCATTTCAACCAGGCTTCGGGGACAGGGATAATACAGATATTCATGGAGCGGTTATCTTCAGAAAGCATCGCTGACTGGATTTCAATTCTTGTCCCATCGGGACTGAAAGTGGGATGGGGATGATCCGCTGCCGTGGTCTTGTGTCCGGTCGAAAGCAGGATCATTTCGCGGGATCGCCGGTCAATAAGATATATGCCCCTGGAAAAATCGTCGCCGACCGCCCAACGGCCATCCTCGGATCCATTGACATGCCACAGCCCACTACCGGATGGCGTTTGACCGGCAATGATCATCTCCCTGGTTCGGAGGTTCACAATCCCAAGACCTGTCGGTTTTTCGCGCGTGCCCGACGGGCCCCAGGCAGTTTCCTGACCCGGATTCGCCGGATCCACCGGCTTCTCGGGTATCCCGATCTTGCGGTGCCCCATGATTGCGATAGCAACCTCGTCTCTGGTGATCACTGCTTCGTGGGTCACCCACTCATATTCCGCTTCAGGATAAAGCGGCCGCAAGCCGGTTCCATCTGCCATCACGGTCCATGTACGCTGCGGGGCCTTGCCTCCGGTTTCCCAGCAGAAGACAATCTCGCCGGGGACCCATGGATTGCTTTGAACGTGACCGATCTGAAAAGGCACGGATACGATATATTTCAATTCTCCTGTCGAAACCTTCATGCTCATGAGACCCGCGGGTCCTGAACCCATATTGCGTGGCCCGAAATCAGGTTCAATTCTTGTGCCCTGAGGAAGATGCTTTGCGGCCTCCTCTTTCCCGACCCGGAAATAAACGCAGTCTTCATTTGCATCAAGCGCCATATCGCCTCCGGCTCCCAGTTCAGCCGGTATTGTGCCGCAAACTCTCTGATAGCTATCTGCCGGCTTCAGTTTTCCTGATTCGCTGTCGGCAAAGAGTTTTGCCAGGTCAACCTCAATCACCTGCATGGCGCCGCCGCGAGGAGGTTGCGCTCCTGTCCTCAGGATTCGCATCATGTACAGTTTCATCGATTTCCTGGCAACGCACAGCATTCCGGTGAAACCTCCTTCGGATACCTGCACCATAACACCGCTCGCTTCATGGACAGCCATGGCTTCACCACGGACACGGTTGGAGCGGAAAATGAGCCATTGATTGTCGGATGTCCACTGGGGATGAGTCTGGTAGATCTTGGAATCGCCTGCCGGTTTGCTGGTCAGAAAGGTCAGAACCGTTCCTGTTACGGGGTCTTTAACAACTTTTTTCTCGGAAGGAAATCGAGTGCCGATCTGGGAAAACAGCATTTCGGACAGCAGAAACAGAAGGCTGGCTAGCAGTGAAAGGATCCTCAACCATTTTGTTTTCATGTCAGTACCTGTTAGATCTGCTTCAGAGGAGGCACATATTGCAAAACTTGATTCATCCCGAATTCCGAAGTTAAAGCGGCTGATTTGGCCCAATGGATTGGATAGAAAACACTCGCGTGCCGTGCGCCCGGTATCAATCTGTGCAATCCGTGGAATCCGTGGCGTTTTTTGCCCGGGCTATCCGGCAGGCATGGCTTTTTGAAAAACAAAGCAAAAACGCCACGGATTTCACGGATTTCGCTGATTCGCACACTTGCTCTTTCCCTCTTCAACTTCGGGAGACGGGTTCAATATACTTCAAATGTCTTCCCCATGGGAGAAGATAGCCATCCGAAAAGCTGGGGACAACGGTGCGCGACTCGTGTAAACTCGCAATCTGCTTCTGTCGGGGGTTATCCGAATGAAATATCGTCATTTCAATCCGGCTCTCCTGATCTTTGTGATTCTCCCCATAGCTGCCTATGCGGGCTTGCAGGACTCAAAGCTTCAGCTTCCATCGACTGTGTACCTGTTCTCCTCGTTCCGGGGCAACGGCGACGGATTGCATCTTGCCTGGAGCGTCGATGGGCTGAAATGGACTGCGCTCGCCGGCGAACGGGCGTTACTCGAGCCCAAGGTCGGCGGCAAGCTGATGCGGGATCCGTGCATCCTTCAGGGCCCGGATGGGACGTTTCACATGGTCTGGACCAGCGGCTGGTACGAGCGGGTGATCGGCTACGCAAATTCCAGGGACTTGATCCATTGGTCTGAGCAGAAAGCCATCCCGGTGATGGAGCACGAACCGGCGGCCCGCAACTGTTGGGCGCCGGAACTCGTCTATGATCCGGCGAAACGGCAATACATCATCTTCTGGGCCAGCACGATCCCGGGCAGATTCCCGGATACGGATGCCGCCGGCGACAACGGGCTGAACCACCGCATGTATTGCACGACCACCAAGGATTTCGAGGTCTTCTCCCCAACAAGACTGTTCTTCGATCCCGGCTTCAGCACGATCGATGCCACGATGGTCCTGCAGGGCGGGAAATATCATCTGATCTTCAAGGACGAGACGCTCGAGCCGGTCAGGAAACATCTGCGGATTGCGAGCGGCGACAGCATCGAAGGACCATTCAAGGAACTTTCGGCGCCGTTCACCCCCTCGTGGGTCGAAGGCCCGACCGTGCTCAAGATTGGCGACCAGTACATCGTATATTACGACATGTACACCGCCAAAAGGTATGGCGCCATGAGGTCCAGAGACCTGAAGAATTGGGAAGATGTTTCGGAGCAATTATCTCTTCCCGCGGGAACGCGCCATGGGACGGCCCTTGCCGTGAGCCGTGATGTGCTGGCGGCCTTGATTCGTCCCAATTGAGAATTGGACAAATACATGATTTGGGTTGCGATGGAGCGCGGGCGTCTCGCCCGCAAAATACCCGGTAGCTTCAGAAAGAGTCGACTTTTACTGCATGCCCGCCCCATGCCGCGGTCGGGAATCTCCGGAAGCATTCGGGTTTTGCGGGCGGGACGCCCGCGCTCCCAGGGGGGCATGGGGCAGCTGTGAAAACCTGTGTTTGGAAGATCTGCTCTCTGGTCGCGCTCCTCTGCGGACCATTCTTGCTTGCCTATTCAAGCCGGAACGCGGTAGGGGACCAGACCGCGGCTCCGCCCGGCAAAATCGCCGCCAAACCGCTTTTCCGCGATCCGGTGTTCGACGGCGCGGCAGATCCAGTGGTGATCTGGAATCGCGCGGGAAAAAAGTGGTTCTTGCTCTATACCAACCGGCGCGCAAATGCTCCGGCGGCGGATGCGCCGGGAGTCTCGTGGGTGCACGGCACACGCATCGGCATTGCGCAATCGACGGATGGCGGCGCCACCTGGAGCTATCGCGGCACAGCCGACATCCGTTATGGTGATGGAGAGCTTACCCATTGGGCGCCTGAGGTTGTTTATCATGAAGGCGTCTACCATATGTACCTTACCCTCGTCCCGGGAATCTTCACAGACTGGAATCACCCGCGTGACATCCTGCACCTGACGAGCAAGGACCTGCTCGCATGGAAATATGAATCCACGCTGAAGCTCTCATCCGACCGCGTGATCGACGCTTGTGTGGTCCGCCTCCCTGAAGGCACCTGGCGCCTGTGGTACAACAACGAACGGGATCGCAAATCGATCTACTACGCTGATAGCCGCGACCTGTATCGCTGGGAAGACCGCGGCAAGGTCACTGGGGTGGGAGAGCGGCCCGGGGAAGGCCCCAAGGTATTCCGCTGGAAGGGCTATACCTGGATGATCGTCGACGTCTGGCAGGGACTTGGCGTCTACCGTTCGGACGATGCCCTGACCTGGACCGTGCAGCAAGGCAATCTCCTCGAAACGCCCGGCAAGGGCGCCGACGATGAGGTGAAAGGCGGTCACGCCGACGTGGTTGTGACCGGAGATCGCGCCTTCCTTTTTTATTTCACGCATCCCGGCCGCCGCGGCGCCGATGCCAGCAAGGACGGCTACGAACAACGCCGCAGCTCCATCCAGGTGACCGAACTCGAATACGGGACCGGCCGGCTCACCTGCAATCGCGATCAGCCCACTCATATCCTGCTGCAACCGCCGGAAGTCCAAAAGTGAAGCGCTCGCGAATACTCCCGGCTGTTTGACGGCAGATCCCATGGACATATCGCAATGACGTGCGACAGAAGAGATTCCGACAGAACTGGTAATTCAGGATCGGCGGGGGATTTGTCCGGTAACGCCGTAATCCGCCCGGATGGAATCGTGCCTTCCTCAAACGCTGGCTCCTGGCCCGAAGGCCGGCGGCGGATACAAGGACGAGCCGCGATTTTGATCGAAGCCTCCTAAGGCCTCCGCCGCCTGGCGCCTGCGACAGGTAGGGTTACTTCAGCTTTGTCGCCGTAACGTCGAGTTGGAATCGGTGCTTGCTGCCGGGATCATCCACACTACTGATCGTCATGGCTTTGCCGGGAGAAAGCGACACGACAGCATTGATGTTGATAGTCATGAATGCTGGGGGAATCGGTTTAGTGTCCTGACTCTTTTCAGCAGGGACGAGGCTACTGATCGAGCCGTCCATCGTTAACACGGGAGCATTGTCGATTTCCTTGATATAGCAACTTATGTTGATGCCGGTGTTCGTGTAGCTGACACTTGTTGGCTTATCAGCTGTCCCGCCGCTCACGACCGGGACCTGACTTCCCGCTCGGACGCTTGCTGGTTTGTCACCGGTCTGCAGCCACAGGCTATAGCTACGGGTGTTGATTACCTTCGCGTCATCCATTTCTCGCCACGTAAAATCCAGGCGATAGAAGGCGGCATCCGGTTTTGTCGGCACCTGCTGAGGCACCGGCTGTGCCATCGCCGCACTCACAGCAACTAGAGCAATCAGAATGCCCGACTTAAGCATGTAATACACTCTCTTAATCATGGTCGATCCTCATTTCCGCGAATTGCCCATTTCACCGGGCAAGGGTTCGAATCTGAGTAAGGAAATCTCGAGTTTGGGGAGCTCGAGTGTTGGTATTTCAAGAATCGGAATCTCGAGCGGACGAATTGTGCTGGGGTACGTGACCGCGGCAGCCGTGCCGTCAGAAATAGCCCGGGCGTATGCCAGCAGCAAATGGTCTTCCTCCGTTACCCTGACTGACGGAAAAACCTCCTGACGTGGAAACGATTCCCGGGCTAATCTACCTGCCGGAACATGGGAATCCATGGCCACCGCCGCGCGAGGAGCTTGCACTCTCGCATTTTGTCTGTGCAGCGGTTCCACAACTTTGTTCCCGGTTGTGGATGTGCCGCTGTAGCTCCGCTGCGACCCGGCCGTCGATCCGACCGTCCTGCTTGCGACGACAGAGCCCGCAGAAGGGTGCTGGGAGCGCATGTGGAATACCAAAACCGTCAGGACGAGCACAAGCGCGGCTGTCCCAGCGAGCGGTTGCCAGTGGAACCACCACGCTCCCCGCATTGCCCGCCTGCGTGGTTTCGCCAGGATCCTCGCCTGGATTTGACTTATCATCCATTCGGGGGGATAGCGCCCCAGGATGTCCTGGTCTGAAAGTCTCAACTGCTCCAGCCGCCGACTGACAGAGGAATCGGATTCCACCGCTTTCCGCACGTTCTCCATCTCCGGCGCTGGCAGTTCACCGAGAAGATATCGCTCCAACTTCCAATCCGACGGCGGCCTATTGTTCATTTTGCTTCCTCCAATCCCTGCACGGTCCTGCGCAAAGCATTTAGCCGCTTGCGCACCCCTGAAACCGAGAGACCTACCTCTCGCGCCGTTTCCTCCAGGGTCATACCGTCCAAATAGTGCAGGATTGCCATGGCTCGCGTACCTTCCTTCTGACGCCGAAAGATCAGGTCCAGCAGTGAACGCGCCTCCAGCTCCTTGCATAGAGCGACCTGATGGACGAGTTTATCGGCGACATCCTCCGGCACCCGATTTTGCTGAAGGTTCCCTCGCCCCTGTCGCAGCCTGTTCAGGCAATGGTTGGTTGCCATCCTGAATAACAGGCTCGAGGGGTACTGATCCTTCAGTCGGTCGCGATGCTGGCGAAGTTGAGTGAAGACATCCTGCGTGGCGTCTAGCGCCTGATCTTCGTCCCTCAATAACCGCCGGCAGCGTCGCAAGACCATAGGGCCATAAAGTCGATAGAGCCGGTCGATGTCCATATCTCCTGCATTCTGAAGCCTTCACGACCCATTAAACACCTGAGATCGATAAAAACGTCACTTTTGTTTGGAGAGACAAAAATGAGCCGCCGACATGATACTTTTCATCAGGCCTTCGACGCTGACATAAAAACCAGTCGAGAACGGGAGGGAGCAGCCGGGTGCGCCGCGTAAACCGGCTGCGTTTTCATCTCATCTGTTCAGTTCGTCTGAGGTTGTAGGATACTGCAATTGCATAGAGTTATGACTGATTGAGGAGGTCAATGCCTGATAAGTGGCGTTACCGGACATAACTCATTCGGATATTCCAGCCAAGGCACAGGTCCGGCCCAGATCTCCATTCCATATTGCCCGATTTGCCGTTATCATGGTGCTCCCTCATTCATGGAGTTGCCCATGAGTTCGAAGGCACTTGCTGTCCATTCCCTTGCGGTGTTCGCGATTGTGATCTGTGCCGCTATCCCGCGGATTGCCTCCGGCTCCGGTCAGCCGATCATCATCACCGTGCGCGTCAACCAGCCCGGCGCGCAGATCAGTCCCTCCATGTGGTATCACAAGCATTCCATCGACAGCACAGGCCACCATTCTGGCCGGCAATCCTGCTGATGAAGATTCATTTGAGAGATCAAACAACGTGGCCCCGGCCACCGCGACGGTCACCGGCATCAAGCCGGAGTTTTCACATACCTTCAAGCCCCGTTCGCTTACGGTGCTGCGGTTGGGAACTCCGAGGTGATGGAAACCGGATTGAAGCCGGCGCATTTTTTCGCAACGGGGTCCTTTCTGGGGAGGTAGGCAGATGAAGCAGATAGTCCTGATTTGTTCGGCCGTGGAGATCCTGTGCGGCATGCTGGCATTCGCACAACCTAAGCCGAACTCCGCCGCGGAGATTCTTGCCATGGAGCGCCAGGCGATGGATGGATGGCTCAAGGGGAATCCCGATCCGGTCCTGGCAATCGCGGACGCTGAGATCACCTATTTCCATATCATGACTGAAAAGAGAATCGATGGCCCGCCGGCGTTGAAGGCGCTCTTTGAAACCTACCGCGGGACGCCATTGTTCGACAGCTATGAAATCGTGGATCCGAAGGTACAGGTCAGCACTGATACGGCAGTCCTCACCTACCTCTTCGTCCGCCGCAACAGCGCCGCTACCAGCCGCTGGAATGCGACCCAGGTTTACCAGCGCAAGAAAGAGGGCTGGCGGGTCATTCACACACATTATTCCCAGACCAAGCCACCGGCCGCCCAGCCGATTGTTGGATGATTCTATGACCTGCGCCTCTTGAAAGCTGTGACGTCATCGGCAGGAAGTTCGGACCACTCACCGTTCTTCTGTCGATCGCTGAAACGGCCGTGCCAATAGTTCTCGATGCCAACCGGATCATCGGTCTTGATGGAGTGAACCACCTTCGCTTTGTCAGGAAGCTGGAGGATGTGCAGTTTCGCAAACTCGTTTCCTCAGATCCAATGCCGACATCAGCCGCGGCGCGCTTGTTGCGCCATGATCTGGATGCCGCTTTTAGACATGCACCCGAACTTGTTCATAAAGGAATTCAGGTGCGAGGTCCGCTCCATTCGGCCAGACGATGGTGTGAAGCTCCGGGTGCAGCACGAACGATCGAAAGACCGTCTCGTCGCGAAGGGGCTCGAACACTTCTCCCTCAAGTTCCGCACCAAGGTCGATCTCGCCGGTTAAGCCGTCGCTGAAACGCAGCCAGATCGCGTAACCCGCCAGGTACCGTGCTTCAACAACACGAATCATAAAGTCTTACTCCAAAGGAGGAATTCTCCGAAGCGGCTTTCTCAGTCTTGCCAGTTCCCAGTTCTCTCGAAGTTCGTTTTGATGCACCTGATACCACTCCAAAACGAGTGCCAGCGCCCGCCTCGGAAACTCACCCTTCACTATCCCATCCTCAATTCCTACGGAAATCTCGAATTCGCCATAGCTTGCATGGAAATGCGGAGGGTGATGATCCCTGTACAAAATGGCGATCACGATTCCAAGAAAGCGGCTAATCTCAGGCATGATGCTGTTTTATCACGTCATCAGTTGAATCATTGACTCGTCCAACCCCTTACTATTTTGACTTGCGCATCCGTCATGCGCAAATGGCACAAACCTGTTTGGGCAGATCAGCTATTTGATCATTATCCTCATGATTGGAGAGGATTACAACCATGATTGTTGTCTCAACATGCAGTTGGTTGGGGATCGGCAAGCCGAAACCCCGTCCCGTTCTAAATCGCGAAATCCTGGCTATCGGGAAGATAACGCAGGGGGCGTCCGATGATTTTTCAGGATTCGGCCAGAGACCACGGTAAGCGGAAATTGTGGCGCTTGTCGGAATCTGTTGAGCAGCCGTTGCCCACATTGCCTATAGAAATAGAATTATCACGGTCACTGAACCGAATTGCACTCGCCAATTTCTTTGATTGACATAGTATGACAACGGCGCCTTATTGTAGGGTACGCGATGCGAAGGATATCGTTATCCGGATTCAACGGATGGACGCGCGCTTTGCAGCCCGGCGGTGCTGATCGGATTCGAGGAGGGCGTAAATGATACCTTTTGCATGTTCTCTTGTGTTCGTAGCGTTGCAGGCTTTTGCACAGGCCGGCATTGCCACGGCCCAATTTGTTTTTCCGGCGGACGTCCGGCTATGGTATCGGCAACCTGCCAAACAGTGGGTGGAGGCCCTGCCGCTGGGAAACGGCAGGCTGGGAGCGATGGTCTTCGGCGGGGTGGCGGCGGAACGGCTTCAACTCAACGAAATTACTCTGTGGTCGGGCGGACCCAAGGACTGGAACAATCCGGGAGCACGCGCGGTGCTGCCCAAGGTGCGCGCTGCGGTGCTCGCCGGAAAATATGCGGAAGCCGATGCCCTGTGCCTGCAGATGCAGGGGCCGTACAACCAGTCCTATCAGCCGCTGGGGGATCTGCTGCTCGACTTTCCAGGGATCTCAGCGCCAACAAACTATGAGCGCCGCCTCGATCTGGACCGAGGCGTTGCCGCGGTGCGCTTTCAACATGGGGACGCGACCTTCACGCGGGAGATTTTCAGCAGCTTTCCGGACCAGGTGATCGTGGTGCGCATCCGGAGCGATCGCAAAGGGCAAGTCTCCTTCACCGTCAAGTTGAACAGCCTGCTGCGCCATAGAGTGCAGGCCGATGGCCGGAACACCCTGGGGATGCAGGGCAAGGCTCCCGCGCACGTGGATCCCAATTATATTCGCAATACCAAGGAACCGATCCGCTACGAGGACGGGCCTCAGGCGGAAGGCATGATGTTTGACCTGCGCGTGCGGGCACTGGCGGAGCGCGGCACCGTGACCTGTGAAGACCAGGTGCTGACGGTTATGAATGCGGATGCGGCCACGCTGATCGTTTCTGCGAGCACGAGTTTCAACGGCTTTGACAAATCACCCGGGCGCGAGGGGCGGGATCCTGCAGTTCTTGCCGGTCAGTATCTTGCAAAAGCGGCGGCACGCCCTTACCAGGACCTGCTGGCGCGCCACGAAACAGAGCAGCGCCGGTTGTTCCGGCGGGTCGCGCTCGACATCGGGGAGGCGCCCGGGGCCGCCGAATTGCCGACCGACGAACGGCTGCTGCGTTTCGCAAAAGGGAATGATGATCCGGGACTTATGCAGCTGTTATTCCAGTACGGGCGCTACCTGATGATCTCGAGTTCCCGCCCCGGCGGCCAGCCGGCCAACCTGCAGGGTCTCTGGAACGACTCGATGCGACCGCCGTGGAGCGCCAACTGGACGCTCAATATCAACGCGGAGATGAACTACTGGCCGGTCGAGGTGGCCAACCTGGCCGAGTGCAATGAACCGATGATCCGGTTTATTCGGGAACTGGCAGTCAATGGACGGAAAACGGCGGAAGTGAACTATGGCATGCGCGGCTGGGTGGCACACCACAATGCCGACCTCTGGCGCCATACCGGCCCGGTCGGCAACGGCGGCGGGTCGCCAACCTGGGCCAACTGGGCCATGGGCGGCGCCTGGCTCTGCCAGAATCTGTGGGAGCATTACGCATTCAGCGGCGACCAGTCGTACCTGCGCAACCAGGCCTGGCCGGTGATGAAGGGAGCCGCCGAATTCTGCCTCGACTGGCTGTTCGAGGATGGCAAGGGGCATCTGGTCACGGCGCCTTCCGTGTCTCCGGAGATCGGCTTCATCACCGCTGATGGCACCAAGGCCGCGGTCAGCATGGCCACCACGATGGACATGGCCATCATCTGGGACCTGTTCTCGAATTGCATCGAAGCGTCGAACGTTCTTGGCGTCGACCGCGATTTTGCGGCGCAGCTTGAAGCGGCACGTGCCCGACTTTATCCGCCACAAATGGGTGCGCGCGGCCAATTGCAGGAATGGTTCCAGGATTTCATGGAGCAGGATGTGCACCACCGCCATGTCTCGCATCTCTTCGGCGTCCATCCGGGCCGCCAGATTACTCCGGCCACGCCCGAACTCTTCGCGGCCGCGCGCAAGGCGCTTGAGATCCGCGGGGACGAAGGCACCGGATGGTCGCTGGGCTGGAAGATCAACCTCTGGGCGCGATTCCGCGACGGAGATCGGGCCTATGCCCTCGCGCGCACGCTGCTGCGGCCGATCGGGATCGAGGGGGAGAATATCAAGTATTCGGGAGGCGGAGTCTATCTGAACCTGTTCGACGCGCATCCGCCGTTCCAGATCGACGGCAATTTCGCCTATACCTCCGGCATCGCCGAGATGCTTCTCCAGAGCGGCGCCGGCGAAATCGAGCTGCTGCCGGCATTGCCCAAAGCGTGGCCCACCGGATCGGTACGAGGATTGCGCTCCCGCGGCGGTTTCGAAGTGGATCTTGCCTGGGAGAAGGGCATGCTCACGGGCGCTTCCATCCGCAGCGTCAGCGGCACAACCTGCACGGTGCGCTACGGCAGAAAAACCGCGGCGCTTGCATGGAAGCCCGGCAGCTTCCGGCTTCTCGATGCAAATCTGAATGCTCAAAATCGTTAAAACGGAGCGCGGGCGGCCCGCCCGCTTCCGAGGGGCAATTGAGGCCGGGTGGGCTAAAACGGCCGTGAGTGGCCGACGGGAAAAGAATAAGTGAGGACCTCGCGGGCGAGACGCCCGCGCTCCTTTGCGGAGCATTGGCAACCGTTGGACAGCCTCTTGCGCCCGGCATTGGAATAGGGGACAGACGCCCATGAAATATCGTATCCTCGGAAAGACCGGCTTGAAAGTCTCGGTTCTCGGTTACGGCGCATCGCCGCTGGGCGGGGTGTTCCGCGAGGTGACTGAGGCCGAAGGGATACGCACCGTTCATGCCGCGATTGACCTGGGCATCAACTTTATCGATGTGTCGCCTTACTATGGTTTGACCAGGGCCGAAAGCGTGCTGGGCAAGGCATTGAAAAGCATTCCCCGGGACAAGTATTGCCTCGCCACCAAGGTCGGACGCTATGGCGAGGCCCAATTCGATTTTTCCGCGCGCCGCGCTACGGCGAGTTTAGAGGAGAGTTTGACTCGCCTCAACGCGGATCATGTGGACGTCATCCAGTGCCACGACATCGAGTTCGGCTCACTCGACCAGGTTGTCAACGAAACGTTGCCTGCCTTACGCAAATTGCAGCAGCAAGGCAAGGTGCGCTTTGTCGGCGTGACCGGATTGCCGCTCAGGATTTTCCGGCATGTGCTGGCGTGCGCCGAGCTTGATACCATCCTGTCCTACTGTCATTACACTTTGAATGATACGACCTTGGAAGAGCTGATCCCCGATCTCCAGGACAAACAGGTTGGCATTGTGAATGCTTCGCCTTTGAGCATGGGCCTGCTGTCCAATCGAGGCGCGCCGGACTGGCATCCGGCGTCTGATGAAATCAGGGCGGCTTGCGCCCGCGCGGCTGCTTTTTGCCGTGAGCGCGGTGCGGACATCGCTCAACTCGCCATCCAGTTCAGCACCTCTTGCCCCGCTCTGGCGACGACGCTGGTCGGCACCGCCAATCCGGAAAATCTAAAAAAGAATGTACAATGGATCGATGAGCCGATGAATCAGGAGCTGTGTGCACAGGTGTCCGAGATTCTGAAACCAATTCACAATCAAACATGGCCCAGCGGCCGTCTCGAAAATAACTGAAGCGCAAATTATGCGTCTGGACGCGCACCAACATTTCTGGTGTTTCAATCAGCACGACTATTCGTGGATGAGCGCGGGCATGGAAGCTCTCCACAGGGATTTTCTGCCGTCGGATCTCCAGCCGCTCCTCCAATCCATTGGCTTTGGGGGGAGCATAGCCGTGCAAGCGCGGCAGAGTGTTCTGGAAACAGCCTGGCTGCTCGAGTTGGCTGATCAATACCCTTTCATCCGCGGTGTGGTCGGATGGGTAGATTTATGCAACCCGCAACTGCGGCAACAATTGGAACAGTTTGCGCCGCATCGCAGGTTCTGCGGCGTTCGCCACGTGATTCATGACGAGCCGGATGATCAGTTCATGCTGCGCGAGGATTTTGGGCATGGTATCGGGCTGTTGGCTGAATTCAATCTGGCCTATGACCTGTTGTTGTTTCCCAGGCACCTGCGGCCGGCATGTGACCTGGTGGCGCGATATCCCCGGCAACGCTTCGTCCTAGACCATGTTGCCAAGCCGCGGATCAAGGATGGTGTAATGGAACCATGGGCCAGAGACATCCGGCGGTTGGCGGCCTTCCCCAACATCTCGTGCAAAGCATCCGGGATGGTGACGGAAGCACAGTGGCATGCCTGGAAACCAGCCGATTTTTCGCCCTATCTCGACATCGTATTTGAAGCCTTTGGCACGGATCGAGTCATGATCGGATCCGATTGGCCGGTGTGCACCCTGTCTGCACCCTATGAACAGGTAATGTCTGTCGTCACGGACTACATCAGGCGACTCACGATTGACGAACAAGAGAAGGTCCTGGGAAAAAACGCGTCCGAGTATTATCGTGTCCATGATTAACCCGGATTATTCATGAAGAGCCGAACCGATGTGCGCAAAGCCAACGGAGCCGCCAGCGAGTCGGCTGATTCTTCATGAATAATCCGGGTTAACAGAGGGAGTTGTTAGATGAAAGCAGGTATCTTATACAACGATCGGGATATTCGCCTGGGCACCGCGCCTGATCCCGAGATCAAACCGGATGAAGTGCTGGTGGAGACCGGTTACGCCGGCATCTGCGGCACGGACCTCCACATCTACCGCGGAGAGTTTCACGACCGCGTCAAGTTTCCCGCCATCACGGGACACGAGTTTGGCGGAATCATTCAAGATGTGGGGAGGGCTGTGAACAACCTGAAGATCGGCGACCGGGTCGCAGTGGATCCGATCATCTCCTGCCACAGTTGCCCGGCATGCCTTTCGGGCCATCTCAATGCCTGCCGCACTCTCAAGCTGCTGGGGGTGGACCTCGACGGGGGGTTCGGACAATTCGTGGCTGTGCCGGCCAGCCATGTCTTTCCCCTGCCGGACAATGTGCCCATGACTTATGCACCGATGGTGGAGATGTACGGACTGGGGCATCACGTCCTGCAGCGCGGGCAGGTCCAGCCGGGAGAAACGGTCGCGATTCTGGGAGCAGGAAAGTTGGGGCTTTCTGTGCTTGATGTGCTCTGCCACGGCGCCGGCGCAGCCCGGACGATCGTCACCGACCTGCAACCCTTCCGCCTGGATACAGCCTGCAAGCTCGGCGCCGATTACGCAGTCAACATTGCTCAAGAGAATCCGGTAGAGCGCGTCATGGAGATTACCCACGGCGTCGGCGCGGACTGTGTGATCGAATGCGTGGGACACTATCACTTGGCCGAGGGGCAGGAGGCCCCGCTGGCGCAGGCCGTCAAGATGATTCGCACTGCCGGAAGGATTGTCACGGCGGGATTGGGAGAACAGTTGTCCGCGGTGCATTTCAAGACGCTGGTCATCAAGGAAGCACAGATCATCGCCTCGCGCGTGACGTTGGGCGAGTTTCCGCGCGCTCTCCGGCTGATGTCCAAAGGGCTGGTGCACCCCGATTTGCTGGTGACCGACCGGATGGCTTTGAAAGACATAACGGCCGCATTTACGAAAGTAGACCGCGAAGATGCCAGCACAATCAAGGTCGTGATGAATGTGCAAGAGACGTAGGGAGCGTCAGCCGACTCTGTGCTACTGGGCATAAGATCTCCTGTGGATCGGCAACAGAGGAGAGTAGCACGAGGGCGCGTCAAATGTGGAACACCTCCTGGAGGTCGGAGGCGATGGGGCGGTTGTCGGGATGGGAGGGCATGATCTCCTTCATATAGGCCCACCACTTCCGGCAGACTTCCGTTCCGGCGATGGCCTGCCATTTCTGCTCGTCTTCAAACTCGACATAGGCGAACAGTTGACTTGTTTGCGGGTGCAGGAAAATGGAGTAACTCAAGACCCCGTGCTGCTTCAGCACCGCCTCGAGTTCCGGCCAGATCGGATTGTGGCGGCGCCGGTACTCCGCGGCGTGCTCCGGAAATACACTCATGACAAATGCCTTGCGAATCACCTTGTGCTCCTGCTCGCAGATCCTTCCGAGGCAGGTTGTCCGGAAGTGGGGACAATGTCCCGGTCCCTCGAGTAACAGAAAGCAAGGTGCGGGCTGGGGCTGCCGGTGTCGGCCCCGGCCCGCTCTGGGTAAGTTCCCGTGAACCCGAAGCAAGAAGGCAGATCATGGGGACATTCGGCGAATGGCCCCGCTCACCGCAGGTTGCCCGCGGATTGGCACGGCAGCAGCGGGGCGATCAGGCTTTTTGCCTGACTGCCCCGCTGAAATCTTCGCTCCCGGTTGTTTTCCTTCATCAGAAGGGCCGGGATGACCGCATCAGAAAATGAACTTGAAGTCCATCTGGATGCGGCGCGAGTAATTGAAAGCGGCCCCGGTAATTTTCCCGAAGTTGCTGCTGGTCGGACCCAAATCGGGGGCCGAGAAATTTGTGTGGTTGAACGCATTCAGAAGCTCTAAACGATATTGGATCTTCATCCCTTCCTTGATCGTGGTGTTCTTGAGGATGGAGAAGTCGACATTATTCACGACGTCGGTGCGCAGGAAGCTGAAGCGGAAAGGGAAAGTCCGCACGTTCTGCGAAAGCTGTCCGTTCGCGTCGCTTGTGCTTCGTTTCTCGAATCCGACATTGGATTCCGGCAGTGTTGGCCACCACAATGTGCCATCAGGCTTTTTGGGATTGTAGATGACATTGTTAAACCACTTGTCGGGAGTCGCATCCTTGCCGAGGTTGACATCCTTTGGATTTCCGTAATAGATGATGTTGCCCCAGTTGCCCATCGGGCGGGCGCTTTGAACCTGGTAGTTGGCGTTGACCTGCCATCCGCCGACGATCCTGTCCAGGACGGGGCTTGAAGTGCCGAAATGACGGCCTGCTCCAAAGGGGAGCTCCCATATGCCGGTTACCGATAAACGATGGGGTGTGTCCATATCCGAAATGACTTCGGCCGGCATCGGATCCGCGGCATTCAGGTACTCGGTGGCCTGCATGAACTTCGACCAGGTGTAGCTGGCCAGCAGGGTGTGGCCTTTGGAGAAGCGCTTCTGGATGGAAGCCTGCAACGAATGGTACCAGGAATAGCCCTGGTTCGTGGTAGTGTTTACCGTATCGAATTCAGGGAAGGGGCGCAGCAGTCTTTCGCGCGACATGTTCGTGCTGCCGCCGATCGTGGTTGCGACCGGCAGCAAACCATAAAACGGATTGCTGACGTTGCCACTCAAATAGGCGATCGTGGCCTGATCCCGCGTGGGACTTGTGCTGAGGTACTGGATTGGAGTTGCATTGAGGTTACGGCTGATTTCAATGTGGGTGCCGCGGGTGCCGACGTAAGCGACATCCGCGAACCAGCCGCCGGGCAATTCGCGCTGCATATTCAGTGCCCAGCGCTGGTTATAAACCTGCTTGGGCTTCTGGTTAAAGAATGTAATCGCTTGTCCCAGAAAAGTCTGCTGAGCTCTTGTGTTTCCATACGGCAGCGTCGGGCCGTTTTTGTAGGGATCGGAGAGCGTCTCATTCCAGGTAAGCCCGTTGTCCAAAGTGGGGACCAGGTTGGTGTTGACACTGTACCCGTGCTGCACCACGTCCCCGCGCCTTTGCCCCAGGAAGCCGTAGTTGATGCCGTAGCCGGCGCGCAAGACGGTTTTTTCGTTAACCTTGAAGGCCAGGCCGATCTGAGGCAGGAAATTCTTCTTGGGAGTCTCGTACAAGCCGCGCGGATTTCCGCTCACATTGGCAAAATTCAGGCCGCCGCGCACTTTGAAGTCAGCCGGCGCAATCTTCAACGCGTTGGCGGTTCCCAGAGCTGCGTTGTAAACGGTCGTATAGGTGGCAAGCGCGGCAGCTTCAATGGACTGCGTATAGCTGGTATCGAAGCCGCGGACGCTCCGGTTGTACCGCTCCGTCAAGGGGCCTTCGTACTCCCAGCGCAACCCGATGTTCAGGGTCAGCCGCTTGTTCACGCGCCAATCGTCTTGAAAGTAAACGCCCCAGGATGTCGACTGCTCGGCATAGCTGTCCTGGCGGGTCATGTAACTGGCAGAATCCGGCAATCCCAAAAGGAATGCAGCCATGCTCTGGCCCAAACCATTGGGGGCTCCGGTGGCGTTGCTGTTGGCTCTCGTCCAGTTGGTGCCGAAATCGAAACGGCCCGTCACGTCACCGCTCCAGTCGTTACTATTTTCCCGGTAAGCGCGGAACTCCATGCCGCTCCGGAACGCATGGCTGCCTTTCATCTTCGTGATGTGGGCTGCAAAATCATGCGTGTCGATCGGCCGGATGAAGTTGGTATGCCGGGTGCCGATGTAGGCGCCGGTAAAATTGATGCCCGGGAAGCGACGGATGCCTTCAGGAGTATAGTCGTTCATGCGCGCGGGGAATCCCAATGTGGTCAGATCTATGCCATAGGATTCAGGATTCCCGTCGGAGGACCGGACAAACCGGTTGTAACCATACTTCAGATTCAGCACCGTTGTGGCATTTAACGTATTGACATAGTCCAGGCTGCCCGCTCTGGACAGGAATTGAAACCATTCACCGGTGGCGGCACTGTGCAGATAGTTGTTGTAATTGCTGATTCGTTTGTAGAATCGGCCGGTAACCGACAATCGCTGACTGTCGGTGATGTTGTGGTCCACCTTCATGGTATGGGTGTAATAGCTGATCGTCTCCGGGATATTGGGCTCGACCTGGTTGCCCAGACCCAGCGCATCGCCTGAAGTAAACGGCGTGGAGGGGTAGTAATTGTCCAGGATCTTCTTGGCAATGGGATTAATCATACCAGGCGGAATGATGTTGCCGGTGAAGGGCTGGTTCACATAAACGCCATTGACCAGGGCGCGGTCGCGCGGATTGTAAATCTGATAGGCAGATCCGCCCGCCGACAGCAGCTTGGAGAAATCTCCGCCTTTTTCGGCTGCGGTGGGCACAGTGCAGAGGGCGCCGCAGTTGTTGCGCGGACGGGCTTCATGGATGCCCTCATACGCCCACATGAAGAAGGTCTTGTTTTTTCCGTTGTATAGTTTTCCAAAGTAGACCGGTCCGCCGAACGAAGCACCCCAGCGGTTATAAGTCCAATTGGCGCGGGCACTGTTGGACTTGTTCGACAACCATTCGTTGGCGGCGAATTTTGCCGGCTGGTTGGCCCAATAGGCGGTCGCATGAGGCGTATTGCTTCCGGATTTGAGCAGAATGTTGGTGACGCCGCCTTCGGTTTGTCCGTAACTGGCATCAAAACCGGTGGTCTGGACCTTGAATTCCTGGATGGCATCCGTGGGAGGCACGTAGGACGCGATCACTTGATTCGCATCGGCGGTAGCCGTGCTGGGCGTGCCGTCGATCATGACGTCCATGCGGTTGGCGCGCGATCCGTTGATCGCATACCCCACGATGTGCGTCGGCTCGAAGGGGCGGTTCAGCGTCCCGGCAGTGTGGCTCCACGAAGCACCCGGAGTGACCCCGATCAACAAGAAGGGATTTCCATGGGCGAGAGGTAAATCCGCGATCCGGCGCGCATCGATGACCTGCCCCAGGGTGGCTGAAGTCGTGTTCAGTGCAACATTCTCAGCCGTGACGGTGATGGTCTCGGTAGGGGCTCCGACCTCCAGGTAAAGGTCGGTCTCCAGCTTCTGGTTGATGCTCAGAGTTACCCCTTCCTTCACGTACTTTTTAAATCCCGCCACCTCGACAGTGATTCGATAGGTGCCCGGATTCAAAAACGGCACCAGGTAGGCGCCCACCTCATTGGTTTGGACCGTAACCGCGGTGCCCTGATCCACATTGAAGATTTTGACTGTGGCGTTTGGCACCACAGCCTTTTGGGCATCGAACACCCGTCCGAGAATGCTTCCTCGGGCTTCCTGGGCGTACAGCTGTCCCTGCCACGGCGCGAAGACCACCACGCCGGCCAGCAAGGCCAAAATCAACGTCAGGCTTGCTCGCAATCTCATAAATTCTCCTTCCTCTTTTATAAGTGAATCAAAATTGTGCCGCCGCCGCCCGGCGGATTCGTTTGCCGGACAGCGGATCCCAGCCTTCCAATGCCTTTATGATGGAGGCCCGCAGTCGAAACAGCACTGCATTCCGCAGGTTACGCCAACCTCTCCATGGGAACTGCATCCATGTCCGAGAATTCCCGATTCTCTCCTCCCATAGCCCATATGAACGAGTAGGCCGTGGTGCCGGCGCCAAAATGGAGCGACCATCCGGGCGCGATCACCGCCTGCCGGTTGCGCACCAGGATGTGCCTGGTTTCCTCGGGTTCCCCGAGACAATGGACGACGAGGCTGTCTTCCGGCATATCGAAATAGAAGTAGATCTCGGACCTGCGATGGTGCCGGTGGGCAGGCATCGTGTTCCAGACGCTCCCCGTTTCGAGTATGGTCAATCCCATCGTCAATTGAGAGGTCTCTACCAAGAGTGGCGCTATGTACTTGCGGATCGTCCGGCGGTTTGCCTGAGCCGCCGTTCCCAGCGCAACGGCTTCAGCCTCGCATTCGCGAACCAGCCTGGATGCGTGGCCGGCGTGCGCCGGATAGCTCACAAAGTAATACACCGCCGGAGCATTCCCGTCCTCGCTCTCAAAGCGCACGTCCCGGCTGCCGCGTCCGATGTAAATGGCATCCCGTGCCGCCAACCGATGGCTTGCGCCATCCACCCGCACAACACCCGGCCCTCCGATGTTGAAGACGCCAAGTTCCCTTCGTTGCGCGAAATAGTCGGCCCGGAATTCGGATGGCGCCTGAAGCGCGAGCGGTCCCGAACCAGGGACGGCGCCGCCCACCGTGGCGCGGTCGATTTCCGAGTGACACAGCACGATTCGATCCCGCTCAAAAAGATCTCCGAGCAGAAAGCAGTTGCGGATCGCGGCCGTTCCCATGATCGCCAAACCTTCCGGATTGGGCGCATGAGGCAGGTTGATGTTGACCGTGGAGCTGAGGACTCCCGCCGAGCCCAACGGATCTGCCGGGGAGCCGTCGTGCAACAGCATATCGGCCCCCCCCGGGCCCGGTATTCCTCTTGGTTTCATCATATGAAACACCGTTCATCAGATTATGAGTCCACCGTAAGCCGACGCGCGGACAATGTCAAGCAAAATTTCGTGATTTAAAATTGATCGTTTTGCATTGTGAAATGGAGAAAAGGCGGCAAGGAATGCGCCCGGGAGGGAGGGTGCTCCATGCCGCGCCATTCCTGACGGTGATACCGCTGATACGGTTTTGTGCGGGTTGATGAGGTAACGGGAACAAATCTATTAACAGCGAATCACGACCGAGAGCATGATGCGGGCCAGCATTCGCATGCGGCTGCCACAGCGTGGGCATTCCAAAACCTCAAACGAGAAGGATCGGTTTTCATACTGCATCTCCCGCAGTTGAACTGACACAGGTTGATTCGTTGGCCGGACTGTTGGACACCGGCTCCGGCAACCAGTATAGCCATTGACCGTGGTCATTGCATATACGTCCTTGCAATTTTCCCTGGAGGCGGAGCCTGC